>OGZE01000177.1_pt1 | contig 49507 bp, 44 predicted proteins | sample 1576731 | NCBI WGS metagenome assembly OGZE01 (sample SAMEA3541503, study PRJEB24748) | human gut metagenome | biome: human gut; feature: human-associated habitat; material: faeces | place: China | collected 2012 | reverse complement strand
CAGAGTGGACGTTGCTGGATGTTCGCCGCACTCAACACATTCCGCTTTGAAGTCATGAAAAAACTGAATCTCGAGACATTTGAGCTGTCACAGAATTATACTTTATTCTACGACAAACTTGAGAAAGCAAATTATTTCTTAGAAAGCATTCTTGACACACTTAAGGAACCTGTAAATGGAAGACTGATCTCCCACCTTCTTACAGACCCGCTCGGAGACGGTGGTCAATGGGATATGTTGTGCAGCATTATCCGCAAATACGGTCTCGTCCCGAAGGATGCGATGCCGGAGACAGCCTGCTCTTCTGCAACACGCGAAATGGCAGGATATATGACAAAAAAACTTCGTGAATTTGCCTGCACCCTCCGCAAAGCGAACGAATCCGGGGCTTCTATCGATGAACTTCGCATGCAGAAAGAATCTATGATGAATGAAATCTACCGCATTCTCTGCATCTGTCTCGGTGAACCTCCGAAGACATTCGATTTTGAAGTGCGCGACAAAGATAAGAACTTCCATCGCGATACACAGATCACTCCGCAGCAATTTTACGAAAAGTACATCGGTCTGAATCTCGATGACTATATTAGCCTGATCAATGCTCCAACCAGCGACAAACCATACCACCGCAGCTACAGCGTCAAATATCTTGGAAATGTCAAAGAAGGACGCCCGGTTCGCTACCTAAATCTGGAAATTGAAGAGTTAAAGAAAGCCGCAATCGCACAGATGCAGGACGGTTCCCCGGTATGGTTCGGCTGTGATGTCGGAAAATATTCCTGCGGCGAGAACGGTGTGATGGATCTTGACCTCTATCAGACGGAAGAACTTCTCGGTACCACCTACCATATGACAAAAGCCGAGCGTCTGGACTATCATGAGAGCCTTATGACACACGCAATGACATTTATGGGTGTCAATCTGGACGAGAACGGAAACCCAGATCGCTGGCGTATCGAGAACAGTTGGGGAGAAAAATCCGGTAAGAAAGGCTACTATGTCATGAGTGATGCATGGTTTGACGAATATATGTACCAGGTTGTTGTCAATAAAAAATACCTTCCGGAACAATTTGTCAAAGAATATGAATCTGAACCGATCCTCCTCGAACCTTGGGATCCAATGGGCTCACTCGCATTATAATTTTTAAAAAACAGAAGGCACTGGAAAGTTATCCACGTACCTTCTGTTTTTTTGCTTTCTTTTCCACAAATCGCCCTCTTATTCCACGGAGTTTTCCTCCGCTTTCTTTCTCGCCTTTTCTTCTCTCAGCTCCCGAAAGAAAGATTTCATCAACTGACTGCACTCCTCCTCCAACACTCCAATCTCCAGTTCTACTTGATGATTGAACTGCGGTACTTGCAGCAGATTAAAAATCGACCCTGCACATCCCGCTTTTGGATTCATACATCCGACAACAACTTTCTTCATCCTCGACTGCACGATCGCTCCCGAACACATCTGACATGGCTCCAACGTAACATACATAGTACAATCCTCCAGCCTCCAGTCATCCATCTTCCTGCTCGCCTTCCTGATTGCGATCAGCTCCGCGTGGGCAAGCGTATTCTTGTCAATCGTCCTCCGGTTATATCCTCTTGCAATAATTTTATCCTGATATACAATCACACAGCCAATAGGCACTTCTTTCAGCGCATATGCCTTCTTCGCCTGCCGGATTGCCTCTTTCATGTACTTTTCATCCTGATTCATCTTCCTGTTTCCTCTGCTCTCTTTCTACTGTCCTTTTTCTACTTTTCTGCACCAATATCCAAATCTCTCATAATCATTTCGCTCTTGCTCAGAAAGTGTGACCGGCAATCCTTCTGCTTCCCGAAATTCAAAAAAACCAAAGCACTCTGCCGCCTGCCGCTCTCTCCGGTGATAAATTCCCGGCACACCAAGTATGCAGTCATCCCCCTCCTCGATCAGAAGCAGATGATGATAGTTGTAGTAACCATGCAGCAAAAAACTGTTGTTCGCCAACTTCCATTCTCCGCGCGCAAGTTCCCCGAGATCATTTCTCCGAATTTTCCTGCATTGCAGACGTTCCTTTCCACCGCACTCCTCATCGTCTGTCTGTCCCCCTGCACACGCACACTGCTCCGGGGCAATCTCCTGTTCCAGCACACTTTCTTCCGCCTCTGCGTCATTTTCTTCACTTGGCTTTTCTGCTATCTCTTCTTTTTGGCTTTCTCTTCTGACGCATCCGGTAAAATTTACTTTTACCGGCTCCCATACCGCCGCGTAGAGAACCTTCTCTTCACACTTGATCAAAATCCCATCCAGACCATCCAGCCGTTCCTCTGTCTCCACCATCTGCGATACACTCCCATGCACGATCAGAAGCTCCCCAAGAGAGACTGTTTCACAACTTCCATGTTTCATGCAAAATCCAAAAATCTCCAATTTCTCATTTGCATGTTCCACGATTCCTTTCGCACTGATGCTAAAAACAGCTCCGTCTCTTTTCTGCTCTGCCCGGATAAAGCCAACATTTCTCACTGGTACAGATTCTTTATATTCATATAAATAACAGATTTGCTGTCCCATATTTCCGCAACATCCCTCAACTTGTCTTTTTCTTAATCTATGCACAAGCCAGGGAAAAAAGAACCAGAGCGTGTCTGAACTTCAGCTTCTCTGCACCTTCAAACACGCTCTGTCCTTCTATGAAACTAAAAATTTCTCTGTCAGTTCTTTAAAGCACTCACACTCTGCGATCTCTGTCACAGTCTTCTTTTCCCGCTCCAAAAGCTTTCCTAATTCTACAATGTATTGCGGAATCTCACTTGCAAGCATTACTCCCTGAAGTTCTCCCATATGTGTATCTGCTCCGGAAACAGAACCGCCCACGAAAAGCTGGAACGCATCTTCCGACCGATCTCCGACTTTTACTTTTCTTCCCGCAAATCCAATCTCTGCCACCTGATGCCTTGCACAGCTGTTCGGACATCCACTGATCTGAATCATTGGCAGCCGGCTTTCGCAAAGTCCGGCTTCTTTCACTGCCGCAAGGATTCCCCTGCAAAGCTTCTGGCTCTGCAAAATTCCCATTTGGCAAGATGGAGTTCCGACACAACTCAGTGTACGTGCAACCGGTGTCTGCATCATATGCGCCATCATCGCCTGAAGCTCTTCCGCCTGCTCCCGTGTCAAGTTGCGGACATACATCTCTTCTTCCATGCTCAGTCTAATCTGAGCCGCTTCCACTCGCTCCACAAATGCTGCGATCTTCTCAAGATCTTGCGCCGCAAGCTGACCACATACCGGGTGAAGGATCACTGTATAAAGACCTTCCTGACGCTGTGCGATGCAAGTACCATTCAAGTCTTCACAAGAAGACATTCCTTCTGCCGCAACCGGCGCAATCTCTTCGAACTGATGTGTTTTTTTCACTTCTTCCAGATGTTTCTCAAAACATTCTAAGAACGCCTCTGTCCCCATTCTTCTCGGAATAAAACGCGTACGCGCCTTCGCCTTATTCTCATAATCCCCTTCTGCAATAAACAGCTGGATCATCGCCTCAACGTAATACAGCACTTCCTGTGGACGGACCAGTGACGGGTAAGGAACTGCTACTGCCGGACCTTGTCCCATCCCACCGGCAAGCCACATGCGGAACATCGGAATCCCCTTCTCAGACACTGCCATAAATCCCATATCATTGATAGAAGCAGCCGCCGTATCTTTCTCATCCGAAGAGAATGCCACCTTCAATTTTCTCGGAAGCTTATATGAAGGAGCATTTCCAAGGAAATAGTTTCCAACCCGCAGCGCATACGGTGTCACATCAAATGCCTCTGCTTTTTCCACTCCCGCAAGCGGAGACAAGGAGACATTCCGCGGAAAATTACCGCCTCCTCCTCTTGTAAACAGATCATGATCGATCCCATCTTCCATAATATCGCATACACTGTCAATATCCAGATCATGAAGCTGTACTGCCTGTCTCGTCGTCAAATGTACTTTCTCCAGACCATACTTGTGCACATAAGAAAGAATCAGATTTAAATGTTCCTTGGAAATCAATCCCGACGGTGTCCGCAGACGGATCATAAAGGACTTCTGATCCTGCTGCGCATATACACCCATCCCACCGGAAATACCTTTAAATTCTGCCTTGCTGATCTCCTTCTCCAAAAATCTGTGTCCTGCTTTTCTAAATTCTTGTACTTCACTTTTTAAAAACTCTTTGTAACTTTCCATATTTGCTCCTTTTCCTCTTCTCTTGCCGGATTACACAAATACTGGTGGTTCATAGGCATCCCCCAGCGTCACTTTCTTCTGTTCTTCCTTCCCAAGAAATGCCCATTCTGTCATGGTCTCCCACCCATGGATACTGCGGTCATACACCTGCACATATCCAATCTTATCTGCGTGTACCCGGACTGTATTTGTATCATATTCTCTGCCTGTATACGGGTTCACTTCTCCTTTGTCACGGTCTTCCAGTTCTGCGTCTGCCGCCGCTTTCACCTTCATCAATTCCTGCTCATATCTCCTCTCCAACATCGTCTTACCGCTGAGCTTCTTTTGCAGGTTTTCCGTCCGGTCTTCTTTTTGCGTATCGATTACCTCTATTTTCACTTTGTTCACACTCGCTTCTTTTCTAAAAAATTTAAGGATATGAAATCTATCGCCAATTCTTTGGGTTCTATTTTATCAGACAATAGAAAAAAGGTAAAGAGAACAGAACGTAAATTCTTTATGACTTCCTCTTCAAAAAAAGCAGCAGTATAAGTGTAGTTTCCCCTTATACTGCCTGCCTATACAAGTTTCTATGCCTATTTTTACTGCCTATTTTCTGTCTGCATGCGAATTTTTTCTCTCTGCCATTGCAGACATTTCCCCTTGGAAACGATTCTTAATAAGTTTCTCCCACATATTCTTCCAGTGTCACACCACTGTCCATGATCTTCTTTGCATCTTCTTTTCCGACATACCGGTAATGCCACGATTCATAGATGATCCCTGTCTCCGAAATCTTATCCGGTGGATATCTTAAAATAAATCCATACTTATAGCAGTTCTCTTCCAGCCATTTTGCCTCTTCGGTGTCTGCCTGAGCTTCATCCAGCATCCCGTAAGAAGAAGATACAATATCCGCAGCAAGTCCCAGCTCATGTTCACTCGTTCCCGGGTATGCCACCGACTTTCCTGTCTCCTCAAATGCCTCCAGATAGGTCATGCCCTGATCGATCCACTCCTGCATCGTCTGATTATAGATTGCCTTCTGCTCCTCGATCGTACGATATGCCGAGCAAATCTGAGGACTAAGTCCCGCTTCTCTGGCCGCTGCAAGCATCTCTTTGAGCGACTCTGCTGCTCTTGCATCAAATGTATAACCATTCTCCACTTCCGCAAGTTCCGGTTGATAATTTTCATCCAGCGGATGTGTATTATTCACCAATGTCAAATTCCACTCTTTTTTCTTCTCTTCATCGACAGTGTTCTTCTCTTCCTTATCCGAACTCTGCTTTGCCGCTTTGGCTTCACTTTCTTTGACTGCCTTCGCAACTTTGGCATCAACTGCTTTTGCTTCTGTCCTCTTTCCAACGAAAATACCGACAGCTCCTCCTGCTGCGAGCCCTGCCACAAGTGCGATCCCTGCGAGAGTAATCGCAATCTTCTTCAGCATTTCAAACTTGCGCTTCTGATTCCTGTCCTTTCTCGCCAGTGCTTCATCATCTATCCACATAATTTTTTCCTTTTCCTGCTGATTTTCCTGTAACATTTTTATTATACCATGTTTTTTCGTTTTTTTAAAGAATCGTGCCGAAAACTTTTCATGGGAACTTCTGTAAACAAAGCTCCTCACCGGCTTCCCTTACTGTTTCATTACCTTTCCTCTAAGCCTGCCCCATACTTCTGCCTGAAAATAAATGTATGCTCTGTCAAAAATAAGAATACCGGCCTGTCCCGCTGCTGCCATAACGAAAAACAACGTCTTCGTCATCTTCTTGGCAACCAGTAAGGATGGAAAAAAATACAATGCCGGAAGAAACATACTATTAAATACGAGATATTTCCACACCCACAAAATTATCTTTTTCTTCTGAATGCGTTCTGCTTTCGCAAGCGCTTCCCATCCGGCCTCCGCAAGCAGAAGATAGATTCCCATTGCCGCAAATGTCACACAGTACATCTTCTGCGGAGAAACGATCACACCAAGCAGAGTACATGCCGTAAGAAATGCTGCGCCGTAAGCAATCCCCCACTCTCTGACCACTATTCCAACACAAAATGCCGCTGCAGCCAGCAGAAACAGGGTACTTGTTTCAAATATGCTCCCCAGCACGATCAGCACGACTGCAAATGCAGCCAGTACCCCTGACAATGCTATTTTTCTTGCATTTACATGCATGAGCAAAGATCGCCTCCCATACATTCACACATCTGATCCGCACACCACAGATCACAACACATATTTCCAGTTCCAAATGTCGGTCTGCCATAACCATATCCGGTATTCTGATAACGCTGTCCCCTCCACTGGAACTGATTGACTAGATTTGTATATTCCGGATTGCCCGGCTCCATCGATGCTGCACGCTGCGCATGTTCCATTGCCACAAGATTATTTCCCACACCATAGTTGGCAATCGCACTACAATAATACCAGCGCGCATTCTGATTCGACATGCTTGACAGTACATTTAAAGCTTCCCGGTAATGTCTTGCATTGATATAATTGCATGCCGCCTGCATCTTCACATCATCCTCACTGCCGGAAGAATAAGATTGACCACTAGAATATCCTCCATTCTCCCTCTGCTTCATAATCTGGTCATAAGCTTCCTGCACTTCTTTAAACTTCTCCTCCGCCAGATCAGAAAGCGGATTGTTCACATAGGAATCCGGATGATACTTCCGGATCAGTTCTCTGTACGCTTTCTTTACTTCATCATCGGAAGCGCTCGACGGCACTCCCAGCACACTGTATGGATCTGTAATCATAATTCTCCTCTGTCTTCTCCTTTTATTTCTTCCTCTAATCTACTCTTTCCTGCCGTGTCCTCGGCCGCAGACTTTTCCTCAAACTTATTCCAAACGCCAACGTACAGAATATTTCGCAGAATATCTATGTTTTCCACACATGGCAACATTTCAAAACAGTTGCTGCACTCTGCAAGGATCATCGTGAGCATCTGCCTGCATCTCTCCTCATATCCTTCTTCGTCTGCCATCTTCAAAAGCGGATTATAACTGCCCTGCGCCCGGTCTTTCTCCAAGTCGTCATAGGCATCTAAAATATAAATAAATTTTCCAAGATAAAACCCCATCTTCCAGAGATTCTTCGACCAGACATCTTTTCGAAATAAGAAAAGTTCTCCCATCAATTTCCCAAAACAGCCTGAAACCGCATCGATATCCGTCTCGCCCGCCTTCTCATAATTCTGAAGCTTTGCAAGGCATTTCCGGATCACTCTGCATTTCTCCGGATACTTCTCTTCTACCTGCCGGTATAATTTCCGGTAAGTATGAAGTCCTACAAGCGCCGTCTTGCTCTTCTCATCCTTCCAGTCATCTAGAAAATGGTAATACGTCAGCACAATGTTCATATCCGCTGCATATTCTGTAATCTCATTGAAAAGCATGTCATGCTCTTTTAGCGGATGCACCATACACCGATGCTTCTCATGAACCGTCTTTGGCTCATACAAGGAAGTGAGCAGCGTCACAAGAAATGTCATATCATATGTGAGTGTAACCTGACCTCTGAGTCCATGTCGTTCTTCCAGCACATGACACAGTCCACAGTAGTATGCCTTATATTTATAAAAATCTTTCATCTTCATCTCCGGCTTATACGCCGTCACATATCCGAACATTTCTGTCTCCTTTCACTCCACTGTTCAGCATTATATCATAACTGCATTCTAAAATGTTGAGAAATTTCTTAAAAATCTATGAAAAATATCGAAAAGAAGCACCGCCCCCACAATTCAAAGATTGCAAAAACAGTGCTTCCTGACTGCGCGATCAGGGGTTCGAACCCTGGACACCCTGATTAAGAGTCAGGTGCTCTACCAACTGAGCTAATCGCGCATTTTCCTTATTTTGTTTTTGTGTTTCCTTAACACAAGTGATATTATATAACAGTTTTTTAGAGAATGCAAGCAATTTTTTAAATTTTTTCAAATTTTTTGAAATATTTTTTGCGTGGTCGGAGATCACATTTCTTCCATATAATCTCCGGCCGTCCGCAAACTATTTCCCGGACAATTACTCTGCCTGTTTATGCAGTGTAAACCCTCGTCCCATGACTTCATTGACCTGATTGATCACAATAAATGCCTGCTTATCAATCTCAAGCACAAGTTCGTTAAGCTTCGGTAATTCTCTTGACGATACGACTGTCATGATTGCAAAAGAGTCTTTTCTGAGATATCCAGATTCCGTCTTGAAGAAGGTAGAACCTCTGTCCAGTTTCTCCTGGATCACTTTATTGATCTCTTCGTAATGATCGCTGATGATCTTTACCTGCATCTGTGTCTTACCCATAAGAAGCACTTTGTCTACCAGTGTTGAATAAATTAGAACAAGTAAAATTCCGTATAAGATCCGCTCTTTGTCTCTAAAGGACATCTGAATGATCAAAATTGTAAAATCAAATACATAGAGCCCAATAGATACCGGAAGTCCGAATTTCTTATTTAAGATCAGCGGTGGGATGTCCATACCTCCAGTGGAAGCTCCGGCTCTGATGACAAGCCCAACTCCAAGTCCCAGCATCAGTCCTGCAAAAATACTTCCGAGCAGAAAATCATCTGTCATATTTTGAATAAACTGTACTTTTTGAAACTGCGATAAGATCCACGGGAAATAAAACGTACTGATCAGCGCTGTGAGCGCAAATGATTTCCCGAGAATCAAGATTGCCAGGATAAACATTACTATATTAAAAATTGCAACAGACAATCCGATCGGCAGACCGAAATAATGTTCCAGTATCAACGCAATTCCTGTTGTTCCTCCTGTGATCAAGTCATTCGGCAATACAAATGCGGCAATTCCGCAAGAATAGATCGTATTTCCGATCAGCACCCACATAATTCTTTTTAAGCTGAAGACTTCTTTTAACTCTGCTTTTGTCGCCTCTTTCATGGTCCCACTCCTTCTCTTTAATCATTTAGCCGGATAAAGTGAAAAGAAGCAGGCCTTCCCGACCTGCTTCTTTTCTCTATATTCACTTCTGACTTTTCCGACTCTTCTCATGACAGTATACCTTCTTCTGCTTTTCTAAAGTATACTCTATCATTTTCAATTCAAATATTCAAGAACGAAATCGGACTTCCCAAAATTATTTTTGGAAACGATCCTATTCTTTCATCCGCTTGATCACTTTCAGACGGGTAAATTCTTCCCTCTCCTTTTCCTCCAGCGCATTGGAAATAGAATACACAAGTGCTGTATAAGTCGGTATTGTGATATTCTTTAATGCATTGGCACGTTTCTGTGTCTTCTTAATATTTCCCGCAAGGCGGTACGCAGCATTCTCTACCATCGACAATTTGATTGTCAGATCTTTTACCTGCTTAAAGGCCTCACGCGCCACATCAATGGATTCTTTTGTCGTACTGAAAGAATAAGTCGGCGCCTCCATCTCCGGCGTATAAGTGACCAATGGAATTTCTGTTCCCATAATACTTCGGCTTTTGATCCGGATTGATTTTTCAATTGGAACGGTGTAGGCAATCTGAGATACGAGATTGATCCCATGTTCGATGTTCGCACGCTGCAGACATTTATAAGCATATGTGAATGTCGAATCAATTTTCTCCTGAATCTCTTTTGCCTGATCAATCAGATCCATCAGCTCACGGATCAGAATATTTCGTTTCTTGTCCATCAGCTCATATCCCTGATTCGCAAGTGCCAGAGAATTTTTTGCAAGAATCAGATTTCCTTTTGTGGGAAATGTACGTGGATCCATAACACACTCGGCTCCTTTCCAGATATTCTAATCTTCTTCTCTTTCTTTTTTTATGCTTCCTTCTTCTCGTAGAAGCGTTCCAGAATCTTCGTGTCAATTCGGTCAAGCTCTTCTCTTGGAAGCATACGAAGCAGTTCCCATCCAAGATCCAGTGTCTCCTCGATCGTCCGGTTTTCTTCCATACCCTGTCCGATGTATCTTGCCTCAAATTCCTTACCGAATTCGAGATATTTTTTATCAATCGGCGAAAGTTCATCTTCTCCGATAACCGATGCAAGGTTTCTCGCCTCTCCTACTTTTGCATAAGAAGAGAACAGCTGATTTGCAAGATCCTGATGATCCTCCCTCGTATATCCTTTTCCAATACCATCCTTCATCAGACGGGAAAGAGATGGGAGGATATTGATCGGCGGATAGACAGACTGTCCATGAAGGTTTCGATCGAGAACAATCTGCCCCTCGGTAATGTATCCTGTAAGGTCTGGGATCGGATGCGTAATATCATCGTTTGGCATTGTCAGAATCGGAAGCTGTGTCACAGAACCGTTGACACCTTCCACGATTCCGGCGCGCTCATAGATTGTTGCCAGTTCGCTGTATAAATATCCCGGGAATCCCTTTCTACTTGGAATCTCTCCTTTGGAGGAAGATACTTCTCGCATCGCCTCCGCAAAAGATGTCATGTCTGTGAGAATAACAAGAATGTGCATGTTCTTCTCAAATGCAAGATACTCTGCCACAGTCAATGCTACCTTCGGTGTGATCAGACGTTCTACCACCGGATCATTTGCGAGATTCAAGAACATCGCAACGTGATCGGCAACCCCGCTCTCTTCAAATGTTCTGCGGAAAAATTCTGCAACATCATGTTTCACACCCATCGCCGCAAATACGATCGCAAACTGTTCATCCGAATCATCTCCCAGCGACGCTTGTTTTACAATCTGTGCCGCCAGCTGGTCATGCGGAAGTCCATTGCCGGAGAAAATCGGCAGCTTCTGTCCTCGGATCAGTGTGGTGAGTCCGTCAATCGCTGAGATTCCTGTGCGAATGTAGTTACGCGGATATTCTCTCTTTACCGGATTTAACGGAAGTCCGTTGATATTTCTGCGGAGTGTGGAAGTGATCGGTCCGAGATCATCGATCGGTTCCCCGATACCGTTAAATGTACGTCCCAGCATATCCGGTGACAATGCAACTTCCATCGGATGTCCAGTCAGCTTTGTATGCGTATTAGTCAGGGACATATTTTCTGTCCCCTCAAACACCTGGATCACCGCTTTGTCCTCGTAGATTTCAACAATACGTCCGATCTTTTTCTGATTGCCCTCTACAACAAACTCTACGATTTCTTCATAGAAAGCATTTTCTACGCCCTCAAGCACGATAAGAGGGCCGTTGATATTACTCAGTCCTAAATATTCTATTGCCATGACACAGCCTCCTTATGCGTTCTTTTCCATAATACGGTCATAAAATTGATCGATGGCTTGCATGTAGTCATCAAACATTTCCAGTTTATCATTAGGGACATCATACTTGATCGCTATGACACGCTCAAAGATGTCTTCCTCTTTCAATACCGAGATTGGCATTCCCATCGTGATCAATGCCTTTGATTTATCATATAAGTGAAGGATGACCTCCATCATTTTAAACTGTTTCTCCAGAGAGACACATGTATCATCTGCATGAAATGCATTCTGCTGTAAAAATCCAAGACGAATCACTTTTGCAATCTCCAATACCAGCTTCTGATCATCTGGAAGCACATCGCTTCCGATCAGTTTTACGATTTCCATCAGACTGCTCTCCTGATTGAGAAGTGCCATCATCTGATTCCGGTAATCAATAAATTTATCTGAGACATGTTTTGCATACCACGGTGCAAGATCCATCAGATACTCACTGTAACTTGTCAGCCAGTGGATCGCCGGGAAATGTCTGGAGTATGCAAGACTCTTATCCAGTCCCCAGAAGCAGCGGACAAATCTCTTTGTATTCTGTGTGACTGGCTCAGAGAAATCTCCACCCTGTGGAGATACCGCACCGATGATCGATACAGAACCATCTGTTCCATTTAAATTGTGCATCATTCCGGCACGCTCGTAGAATGCAGAAAGTCTTGATGCAAGATAAGCCGGGAATCCTTCTTCTGCCGGCATCTCCTCCAGACGTCCAGACAACTCACGGAGCGCCTCCGCCCAACGAGAAGTGGAATCTGCCATGATCGCGACATCATATCCCATATCACGGTAGTACTCTGCAAGTGTCAGACCTGCGTAAAGACTCGCCTCACGGGCAGCCACCGGCATGTTGGATGTATTGGCGATCAATGTTGTTCGATCCATCAACGGATTTCCTGATTTCGGATCCACAAGCTGAGTAAACTCTTCCAATACCTGTGTCATCTCGTTTCCACGCTCTCCACATCCAATATAAATGATAATGTCGGCATCCGACCATTTTGCGATCTGATGCTGTGTCATTGTCTTTCCAGTACCAAATCCACCAGGCACACAGGCTGTTCCGCCCTTCGCGATTGGGAACATCGTATCCAGAATACGCTGTCCGGTCACAAGCGGCTTGGATGCCGGAAATCTGTGATGCGTCGGTCTCGGCACACGAATCGGCCATTTCTGTGTCATCGTAAGGTCGATCGTCTTTCCACTCTCCAATTCCACCGTCACAAGTGGCTCATCGATCGTGTATTCTCCATCCGGCGCTACCTTTGTGATCATTCCGCTGATATTTGGAGGAACCATACATTTGTGCACGATCGCCGCCGTCTCCGGAACTTCCGCGATAATGTGTCCGCCGTGAACCTCGTCCCCGACAGAAACCGTCATATGTGTGCTCCATTTTTTTGTCTTATCAAGTGAGTCTACACTGACACCCCTGCTGATATATGCACCGGAGTTTTCAGCGATACGCTCCAACGGTCTTTCAATTCCGTCAAAAATGTTGTTCAGGATTCCTGGTGCCAGTGTGACAGAGATCGCATCTCCACTCGCCTCAACCATTTCACCCGGCCGAAGCCCTGTCGTCTCCTCAAACACCTGGATCGTTGTCCGTTCTTTATCAAGGGCGATCACTTCCCCGACAAGTCTTTCCTTCCCAACATATACCATTTCCGACATCTTAAATCCCGTGTTTCCTTTCAGGTAAACAACCGGACCATTGATCCCGTAAATCTTTCCCGTTCTAAGCATTTTCTTTCCCTCCTAAAAACAAGAATTTCTCGTATTCTTCTGCAAGGGACGCCTTAAAGGAGTGATCGATCAGAATGTTCTTCGCATGGATGACTGCCCGGATCCCTCCGATAAAGTCTTCTCTGCTGACGGTCAAGAAAGCTCCCGTGCGCTCTTCTAATTCTGCTTTTTTATCTTCATCTGTCGGATTAATATAAATCGTCACCTGTTCCCCGCCGGCAAATGCCATTGCTTTGTGGATATAAGAAGACAGAAGTTCTGTGTACGCTTCTGTCTGCATGTATTCATCTACAAGAACATGCACTCTTCGGAACAGTCTGTTCTTTAACTCTGTCTGGCATTTTCCCTGCTCACGCTTCAGATCAATCTGGGATTTTGCCATGGCTTTGTTGACCTCATGCTTTGCATTTGCCGTCTCTGCCTTCAGCTTCAGTTCTGCCTGTCTGAGTGCAGTCTCTGTATGCTCGTTATAAAGTTTTTCCAGCGCTTCTTTGTGATTCTGGATGATTGCATTTCCCTGGGCTCTCGCCTCTTCCATCGAAGCTGCCTGCAAGTTTTCAATTTTTTCTTCTAAAGTCATGTCATCGCCCTCTGTTTCATTATAGTTTCAGCCCGATGGCTTCATTTACATAGGATGTGATAAAGTCCTTCTTACGGCCGGTTCCGTGCCTGTCAGGGATCTCCACGAGCAGAGGCATCTTTCTCTTCAATTTAATATCATCAATGATCTCCGGGAATTCCCGTCCGAATTTTTCGGTCAGAAGGACAATTCCTACTTCCTTATCTTTGATGACATTCTGAAGCGCCTCATAGAGTTCGCCGCGCTCATGCACGACGACTCCGTCTACACCCGCAAGACGCATCCCTGTGTAGGTATCTACATTATCACTGATCAAATACATCTTCATCGGCTTATAATTTACCTAAGATCATGAAGGAGATGATCAGACCATACAGGCAGACACCTTCTGCAAGACCTACGAAGATCAATGATTTACCAAGTACGCTAGAATCTTCACTGATTGCTCCAAGAGCAGCACTAGCAGCACTGGCAACGGCGATACCACCACCGATACATGATAAACCGGTAACAAGAGCGGCAGCGATATATCCAAGACCTGTTGCGATAGAAGCAGAAGTAGCAGCTTCTGCAGCCTGTACATTTCCTCCGAACATCATGATCGATGCCACAAGAAATGCTCCAAAATAGAAGAATGCGTTTGTTCCGATTGCTCTTTTATAACGCTTCTTGTTTTTCTCTCCGATCAGATAATATCCGAATGGAAGAATGATACTTAATACTAAAGTTGCGATCAGAATTAATTTTGTTGCTAATGTCATAATAATAGCCTCCTAATGAAATTTTCCTATTGTTTCTTAATGATTTTGTATGGTTTAAATTCTCGTCCATTTCCTTTGTAGAAACGACTGAACATCTCATAATACTCAAGACGGAGTACCTGGATCCCTACGATCAGCCCTTCCATACCGCATACGAACAGGTTACCGAGTACAACGATCAGCCAGTTCGGTGTCCCCGCCTCAGCGCCTGCAAGCATCAGGACCACTTCCATCATCGCCGCATGGCTGACAGCAAATGCCCCGATACGGACAAACGATAATGTGTTTGAGAAATAACTCAGTAATGTTTCAAATAATTCGAAAAATCCTTGCACAAAGAACATCACTTTTCCTTCTGTCATCTTCTCAGTGCTCTTTTCAATTTTCTTTGCCAGAGGCTCTTTCAATACCATCAGAATCAAAGGCACTCCAAACATCACTGCCATCACGATTCCTGCCGGTGTCTTATGCCCTGTCATAAACAACACAAGAACCGCTGTCACAGAACCGTAAAATACAAGTCCGGCAAGTCCGTTCGCATCAAACCATGCGTTTTCCGCATCGTGTGCCCTGAGGGCATTGATAATGTGGAACACCATCGATAACAGGATAATTCCCATACCAAATGCAACTGCGACAATAAATACTGTATTCAGCTTTCCAATAAATGGAAGATTCGTCATATGAGAGATTGGTCTTAACCATTTTGCCTCGATAATATCTTCAAATCCGAAAATACTTCCGAACATCCAGCCAAAAAATGTAGAGAACAGTCCAGCGACAGATACAATTCCCGCAAGGTTCAGTTTCTTCCACTTATAAAGGATTGCTCCTCCAAGGAACAGACAGAGACCCTGTCCTACATCTCCAAACATCGCACCGAAGATAAATGTATAAGTCAGTGCCACGAAGATTGTCGGATCCATCTCATTGTGTGCCGGCAGTCCATACATCTTGATAAACATCTCAAACGGCTTAAACAACTTTGGATTCTCAAGCTTAGTTGGAGGCGCTCCGAAGTATCCGGAATTATCCTCCTCTACAAAAATAAAAATATTCGGATCATTTTTCACTTCTTTCAGAAGAGATTCCACATCTTTTTCCGCCATCCAACCACACAAAATATAAAAGTCCTCATGCTGATCTTCTACACAAGCCGCAACCTTTCGGACATCGAAGTTCTCACAGAGCATCTCAAGCCGGTTTCTCGCCTCCAAAAGACGTCCGGCCTTCTTTGCCAGCGTCAGCTTGATCTCGTCATCAATCCCATTAATCTTTGCTGTGATCTCCTCAATCTCTCGCTCCAGCTTCTGATAGGCTTCCTCTGTATTTCCCTGATATTCATCCGGCAGATAAATCCGTTCAAAATGCAGCGACTGGAAGATCGAATCGGTCTTATCGGCTGCCTTATTCGCTACAAAATACACTCCGTACACATAGCTGTCATCTTTCCCGCCTTCAATGAACAATGCATCCATGTCACTGTACACATATTTTTCAAGGCGATGGTAATAATCCACCGGAACCCTTCCGAACCGAAACTTAATATAGCGGAACTGAAGAACATTGTGCAGGTTAAAATTCAACGGACGGAACGGTGCAAGTGCAAGCAGACGTTCTCTTAACATCTCCCGCTCTACCTTCCAGTCATTTTCCTTTGCACGCAGTTCCATGTAATCATGATTCGCATCGCGCACTGTGTGGAATATCTCCTCAATGGAAAGTTCCGGTGTATCTTCCGGCTTCTGATCCTTGACATACAAGGCGAGCTGTTTCGCCTTTTCCAATGCTTCCCGGTATGGATTGATCTCCACAAACGGCTGAAGATTCTCTGTAGTTTTCAACTCAGAAAGCGCATTTTCCAGTTGAATCTCATATTTGGAAAGATACTGGTCAGTTACACGGTCGATGTCATTTTTCGGTCCTGTAATACTTATGAACTTCATCTTTACTATCATTTCTGTATAACACCCCCTGTATAATCTAATGTTTCTTTCGGCGTCAATCCATAACGGATACATTCTAATGTACTGGTCAATCGCTTAATCTCCTCTTCTTTTAAGAAAAGGTATGTGTTAATTGAAGCAATGGAATATGGATTCCGTCTTTCATCCACCGTATATAACCGTTGGATACATTCAAAATAGACTCTTTCTATCGTATGATGATCATCGAAATCATATCTTTTTACATAATATGTGCTGGCAACATGCGCGATGAACTCCTCCACTGAAGCAGTCTCCACCAGCTCTTTCACCGTATCCCGATGAATCTTGAAATGAATCGGGATGATCATCGAATAAATATCTGCCGGCTGCATCTTAAAATATTTCTTTGCGCGGTAGATCCACTGAAGATTCAGGAGGTCGATCTTAGAACCAATATCTCTTGTAAAGATCTCTAATTCTCTTTTCTTTAAGACCTTTTTCTTCTCCTTCCACAGCGTTGTGTAGTAATACAGATCCAGTGCCAGATCATAATCAAACAGTGTGGATGCATTGGAATCCCTGAGCTTTCTGAGCGGTTCATAATACTCAGTTCCCTGCAAGTTGTCCACGAACTCCTCAATCGTTCTGGAAGTAATCAGTTTTTCAATAGAAATCTGTGAATATCTGTCAAAAAAAGTTCGCTTATAATTCAAATCAAGCGGCTGTTCATAATGGTTAAAAATAATCCGCAGACAATAATTGATCAGATCGACTTCATATCTCTTCAGATATAGTTTCATAAACTTCCGTACTTCTATTCCCGAAAAACGGTACAGTCTTGAATAATCATCATAGAGTGACTGAACTAATATCTTCTCTACGTCTCCGCGGTGAAGTTTGTTCTCATCAATCTGGGCAAAATCATCTGCATATGCCGAGTGTTTCTTCAAATAAGCGACTACTTCTGGTACATTGTGGAGCGCTGATATTTCCTCAAAATCTTTCTCAGACAAGAGTCTCGATCTCATAGCACGTATCTTTGTAGTGATCCCACTATATACAAGCAAATTTCCCATGTCTTATACCTCAGTTATACGTTTTATAATCTCCTGCGCATACCGCTCATGCTCCAACTCATATTCTCTCTTGTATGCATTGATCGTTTTTGCACTTTCTTCTCTGAGCCGTTCCAGCTCGAAGTCCATACTGCCCTGCATACCGGCACGTATTTCACTTAGTTTCTTTTCTGTATCCGCAGCGAGTTCCCGGTCAAACTTGTCCGTTTTTTCCTTCATCTGCTCATCAAGTATATGCTTCTGTTCCTCCGCATGCTGCACGATCAACTCTGCTGCAGATTCTACTTCTGACAGTTTACTAATAATCGAATCCATACTCTGCCTCCCTTTCCTTATTTTATCTATTGTATTATCATACTCTCATTTTCGAAAATATCCATCGGGAAATTTAACAAATTTATTTTTGACATAAAATTTCTTTTGTATAATTTCACACTTCCACTGATGCGATTTTCTTTGCTTTTTCACACAAAAATGGTATAATAAAATCCGATTTGAAACAGAAGGAGAAACGATATCTATGAGACTTAGAAATATACCGCATGCAGATGACGTGATTTTAGCACATGCTGCTGCGATCAAAAATGAGACAGAACAGAAGGGAAACTGGCATACACTTTTCGGAAACAACCACCCGATCCACATCGAGATCGGTATGGGAAAAGGACAGTTCCTGCTTACCCTCGCAAAGAAATATCCAACGATCAACTACATCGGGATTGAGCGCTACTCCAGTGTTCTTCTGCGCGCTCTTGAAAAGCTCGACTCCGAGGAGTACGAAGGACTGACGAACATCCGCTTTATCTGCATGGATGCTGCAGATATCTCTGAGGTATTTGAAAAAGGAGAAGTGGAAAAGATCTATCTGAATTTCTCAGATCCATGGCCGAAAGCACGCCATGCAAGAAGAAGACTGACTTCCAAAGAATTTTTTGCCCGCTACGATCGTGTGCTGGCAGCCGACGGCACAGTAGAATTTAAGACAGACAACCGTCCGCTCTTTGACTTCTCTTTGGAACAAGTGACCGAAGCAGGATGGACATTGAATGCTCACACTTTCGACCTTCACCATGATCCTGTCATGAATGAAGGAAATGTAATGACGGAATATGAACAGAAATTCTCATCCATGGGCAACCCGATCCACAAACTGATCGCATCACGCAGTTCTTTCCAATGCATATAGTAAGAAGAAAAGGAGTCTTTTTATGAAATGCTGTAACCGTATGAAATGTAAGATGAGCTGTTATCTGTATGACAAGCCATTTCTAAAGAAAAAGCTCTGCGCGATCCGCAGATCCTGGGTGGAAGTATATCACATTTTAAATGCAAAATGCAGATGTCCCGGAGGTGATCCACATGGCTGCTGCTCTGGAAAATAATTTTTTCCATTCTTATATTTTCAAAGAAAAACAGCCTGTACTTGTCGTCTTTTTTGCGACATGGTGCCCCAAATGCAATATGATGCTTCCTCTTGTCGATGAGATTGAGAACGACTTTGCCAAAGACCTGAAAGTAGTCCGGATTGATACAGAAAAATATGAAAAACTGACAAAGGAATGCGGGATCGAAATCGTACCCACATTCCTTCTTTTTTCCCACGGAGAAGCGCTCGGTATGATGAGCGGGATTCTTTCCAGACAAGTCTTAAAAAAACGTATTCTGGAGATGCTCTCCTATACCCGTTCTTAACCTATTAAAATTCAAATACTGCCACACCATATGGTGGAAGATCGTAGCCGATGGAATACGGTCTTCCATCGCATTCCTGTTTCTTCGGTTTATAGATCACCGGACGTTCTGCACCGGTTCCCCCATACTGCTTCTCATCACTGTTTAACACTAATCTCAGCTGTTTTCTTCTTGATACTCCCACGCGGTAATCTGGTCTTGCCACCGGTGTGAAATTACATACAAACAGCAAATTCTTTTTATCGTCTTTCGAATGTCTGATAAAGCTGAAAATACTTCGCTCCCTGTCATCTGCATTGATCCACTCAAACCCTTCCGGCATAACATCACATTCATACAATGCTTTGTTCTTCTTATAGAGATGGAGCAAATCTCTTGTAAATGCCTGCATCTGCCTGTGCTCTTCCTCCGCAAGCAGGTACCAGTCCAGCTCTCTCTCTTCACTCCACTCCCGCAACTGTGCAAAGTCTTGTCCCATAAACAATAGCTTCTTGCCGGAATGTCCCATCATAAATGCATATCCCGCTTTCAAGTTTGCAAACTTGTCAAAGCCAAGTCCCGGCATTTTATTGATCATAGAACATTTCAAATGAACAACTTCATCATGAGAAAGGACAAGTACATATTTCTCACTGTAAGCATAGCTCATCGCAAACGTCATCTGGTTGTGGCACCCTTTTCTAAAGTACGGATCCAACTTCATATATTCTGTAAAATCATGCATCCAACCCATATTCCACTTCAAGCTGAATCCAAGACCATCATACTCGGGCTCTGCAGTCACTTTCGGCCATGCTGTCGACTCTTCTGCAATCATCATCGTCCCTTGATTCCTTCCAAGCACAACGGAATTTAAGTGCTTGAAAAATTCTATCGCCTCCAGGTTCTGATTTCCACCATATTTATTGGCAATCCACTGTCCATCTTCCTTTCCATAGTCCAGGTAAAGCATCGAGGCAACCGCATCCACTCTAAGCCCATCCACATGGAACTTTTCCACCCAGAACAGTGCATTGGCAATCAGAAAGTTCTTTACCTCTGCCTTGCCATAATCAAAAATCTTCGTACCCCAGTCCGGATGTTCTCCCTGCTTGGGATCTGCATATTCAAACAATGGTGCCCCATCAAAATTTGCGAGGCCATGTGCATCTTTCGGAAAATGTGCCGGAACCCAGTCGAGGATTACCCCAATCTTATTCCTGTGGAAATAATTGATCATATACGCAAAATCTTCCGGTGTTCCATAGCGGGAAGTCGGTGCGTAATACCCGGTCACCTGATATCCCCAGGATCCATCATATGGATACTCTGCAATTCCCATCAGTTCAATATGTGTATATCCCATCTCTTTTATGTAGGCGGCAGCCTCATGGGCAAATTCCCGGTAAGTATAAAATCCATCTTCCTCTTCCCTCGGATGACGCTTCCAGGAACCGATATGTGCCTCATAAATCGACACCGGCTCATGATTGTGATCCCAGGTTTCTCTGTCTTTCATCCACTTACTGTCTGTCCACTTCAAATCTTCGATATCTACGATTCTGGAAGCGGTACCTGGTCTTACTTCCGCATAATTTGCAAATGGATCTGCCTTGTATAAATACTCTCCTTCTTGTGTCCGAATGCAGAACTTATACAACATCCCTTCTTTTGCTTCCGGCACAAAACAGTCATAAATTCCAAGAGGTTCGTGTCGCTTCATCGGACTGGCTGTTCGATCCCACTGATTAAACTCACCAATGACAGATACCTCCTGTGCATGAGGCGCCCATACTGCAAAATAGATTCCTTCTTTCTTTCCCTTCTTTGCTTTGTGCGCACCTAGCTTTTTATAAATTTCATAATGTGTACCCTGTCCAAACAGATATTGATCCAGCTCTCCTATTTCATACGACATTTTCGCATTCTTTTTCATTGCTTTTCCCATATCATTCACCTTTCCAGTCCATTTACTGATATTTCTTTCATTATACTTTAGACCCATACAAAAAGAAAGAGTTTTGACAATTTTTCACCTTGCCAAAACTCTTTTTTTGTAATTTTTCTCCAAAAATCTTCTCTTTTTTTCTTGAAAAATTACCTTTTCTTTTGTATCCAGACTCTTTCCCGTCTTATATATTGAAATCTTTCTCAGACAAGATCACGCGGTCTGCGTCATCTCTTCCTTTTCCTAACACTCTCTTGACGATTTTCTTGACATTTGTCTTCTGCACATGTTCAATCGCCTCGTCCATGATCTCTTTGACTTCCCCTACTGTCACAACATGATCCTCTCTTTGGAGCATATCGATCCGGCTGTACAGTGCGAGAATACCTACTTCATCAATCTTGAATCCATTTTCCTTTGCATATGTCTGACCAAATGTAACAAGCTCATCATTGATAAAGATCGGCACTTCCAGACGAGAGGTGAATTTTCTTCTGAATTCTTTATTAGAAGATAACAGACGATCCAAAGGCTTTCTCTGCTCCTCCAAAACAATCAGAAGCTCTCCGGTATCTCTCTCCATAGCCTTATTCAGCCGCTGAACTGTCTTTTCATTCATTCTTCCGGCCTTCTCAATGATCAGAGCGCCTCCATATAACTTCGATACGATCTCTTTGATCTTTTTCTTATTCAGAGAATCTCCGGTAATGATCGCTACTTTTCCCTGCTTTAATTTTCTCTGTTTCTGAATTGCTTTTACCACATCCACAGCCAGAACCGTCTTACCGGAACCTTTTCGCCCAATGATCAGCAAGTTTCCTGTCTTTGACGTTCCCTGTCGATTCGTACACTGCTTATCCTGCTCTAAAACATCTACCAGCTGTTCGCTCATTCCTCTTACCGGTACAAAATAAGAGAATAATTTCTTCTGCTCTTCGGTCAATCCGGCACGAAGTCCCACTTCACTCTGTGCTTCCAGATCATATTTTGCCTGAACAGTAAATCCGGTTGTTCCCTGTCCAAAAGTTCCCGTAGCTCCCAGTGCATTTGCAATCTCATCTACTGGAATCTTTCCTGTCTTACCAGTTGCTGCCGCTTTTGCCACTTCAATTCTCGAAAGAGGGATCGTCTCATTCAGAAGGTCAAAATCATCGTCGTCTTCGTCCTCCTCCGATTCCTTTCTCTCTCTTTCAAAAGCTGCTATTTCCTCTTCAAAGTCACGGATATCATATCCATCTTCTACTTCTTCAAAATCATTCGGATCAAATCTATCTTCGTCATCATCTTCCGGATCCATCTCTTCTTGTCCTTCTGACAGATCTCTCGAAATTTCTTCCTCTTCGTACAGTTCTGTCTCCTCGTGTACTTCCGATTCTTCCGACAGCACCTGAGCGGCATCCTCTTCCGACATCTCTTCAAAAATACTCTCCGGTTCCTCGATCACTTCCTCCTCAGATTCTTCGATCACCTCCACCGGATCTTCTGTCATCGCCTCCATCTCCTGTTCATCCCATTCAGGAATGTCCAGTTCTTCAAACTCTTCGAGTTCCTCATCAATCTCATCATCAAAACATTCTTCAAAATCTTCTTCTGCAAATGTCTGCTCTTCAATTGGTTCCTCGATGACTTCCGGTTCCGCTTCCTCTTCCATAGGCTCTGAAGAAGATGCTTCCTCTAAAGCTTCATCCTCTTTCTTTCCTTCCAGCTCTTCCATCAGTCGGCGGACATCCTCCGGAGTTGCTGCTTCCGGTTCGGACTTCAGTTCCACAATCTCCTTGTCGGCCTCTGCTTCCTGACGTTTCTGCTCGATGACTTCCATGACTTCTTTCTGCTTTTCTTCCCAGCTTGCAAGGATTTCTTCAATCTTCATCTGACCTGTCACTTGCTTTTGAAGCTGTGGTTCCTTTATTGCTTCCTTCACTTCCCCAGTCGGAATCGTTGCAGTAGACGTATCCAACTGGTTCTCTCTTAATTTCTGAACAAACTTCTGGCTCGGCGTCATCGGTCCGCCAGGTTTCTGATCGTATTTCTCCTGCTGTAAAGGTGTCAAAGGCTTATACTTCATCTTCAGTTCCATGGCCTGATACACATATTTCCCTTCACTGAACCAAAGAATCAGATCATCGCACTCCTCCAGACATTCCGTGATCATCCCTGCCTCATCATACAATTTTGCAAGCTCATACGCCCACTTTTCTATATATTCTGCTTTCTTAAATTCTTCTAGTACTTCAATCTGCTGTGTAATTGGAGCATTCTGTGCTTTCAGAATCTTGTAACGTAAAATATACTGGTTCGGATCTTTCGGTGCGACTGATACAAATTCCTCATAGCAGTCCATCGCTTCCGATGGCTCTCCAAGCTTGAGAGCTAAAATTCCAAGCCGGTATATAATCTTTCTACTTCCCGGGGTGCGATCATATGCGATGAATAGGACATCGCGACTTTTTTCATACTTTTCATTCTGCTCGTAAATCTCACTTACAGAACAGAGCATAGACGCATTCTTTACTTTACGCCAATCAATCGTATCTGCAATCTCCATCGCCTTCCCATATGCTTTTTGTTCCATATACTCGAGCATCTGCTCTGTCTTTACGCGATATTCATATTTATCCAATACAATCACCTCATCTATTATAATTTACTTCCCATTCTTATATTTGCTTACTCCAATACTATCATAGTTTATCACACCAACTCCATTCTGTCAAAAAAATAGCCATTATAATTTTCTTTGAAATTATAATGGCTATCTAAATCTTATCCTTATCCATTCTATTTATTCTCAGCGGAGAAGCTAACACTTTCTGTTCCTGCCGGCCTTCATTCTTTTCATAATCAATCTTTAATTGATTTCGATTTTTCTTAAGGTCTCCGATTTCCAAATCTTCGATACCATTTCCCGTTCGTTTTTTATAATCGGATTGCTTTCCTCCTTCAAATCATTTCATATCAATACCCTTTTCGCTACTCATATAAAATTAATTCTCTCTGTACCGATTATATATATTGTTTCTGATTTTTTATTAGATGTTTCTTTACACATCCTCTAAACTCTCCGAACTTCTGTGGTCTATTTTCTTTATTCAATATGTTCTGCAATTCTAAATCATATGGTAGCTTTTCTTTCTCCGATTACTTTCTTCATTATTTTTTCATCATCGAACTATCTATGATAAAGGCCGTTCTCGCAGGAACTTTTATTTGCCCGACCACTCACATATTGAATTGTAAACGATGTCATATCCAATGGTAACAGCCTCCTTCCGATCATCTATCCTCTGAAATTTCTTCAAGTCTTCATAAATCAAAACTCTCATTTTTTCTTTTATATTCAAGTATCCGCTTCCGGTTATCTGAAATATTTTCAAAAGTTCCTTTCCCGTCTACTTGTCATATTCAAATTCTTCTAGAATCTTTAGAAAATTTTGTATGAAAATTACTTTTTTAATTTCTTTGGATTTCTTTTGTTGAGTTTATAATACATTATATTTTCTGTTTTGTCAACAGCTTTTTATATATTTTTTTATTTTTCTTTTTATATAATTATATTTTCTGTTTTTATCTTCTTTTTGATTTTATTATCAATTAATTTTACTTCTATTCCGTCACAGACTTTTTGGAATACACTTCCGGTTTTTGATTGTTAACTTTATTTCTAAATATGTTGACATTTAGTTTTCCTCAAATTATAATATGCTTCATATGGGATACACAATATATTTGATCTCCATAAATTTTAGCAAAAGAAAGGAACTTACAACACTTATGAATCCAATACCTTCAGCAACTACCAAACATCCACAAGTCCGGACGCACCTGCTTGTACGGATTGCACTTGTTACCGCAATCACCTGTATTTTAGCGCCGCTTTCCATCCCGCTGCCATTTAGCCCGGTTCCCCTCTCTCTGACCAACCTGGTCTTATACATCAGTATCTTTATACTGGGATGGAAAGCTGCCACTGTAAGCTATCTCGTCTATCTTCTCCTCGGAGCTATTGGTCTTCCTGTCTTCTCCGGATTCGCAGGAGGTCTCGGAAAACTCGCAGGACCGACCGGAGGCTACCTTGTCGGAATGATCTTTCTCACAATCCTCTCCGGGTGGATTGCAGAGCGATTCTTAAAAAAACCTGCCGTCATCTTGATTGGAATGCTGCTCGGCTCCGCAGTAAACTATCTGTTTGGAACTGTCTGGCTCTGTGTACAACTCCACCTATCCTTTGCAGAAGGTCTGATGATCGGAGTAGTTCCTTATCTCTTTTTTGATATTACAAAAATATTGATTGCCCTCTTCGCAGGTCTTACGATCCAGAAGCGGTTGAAAGCTCTGCTTTTATAAGCCGTTTACTTTTGTCAAAGTTCTTGGAAGCGCGTCTTTGGAATTTTTCCACGGTTCGTCCTTAAATCGATAATCAAACTTATCGACAAACCAGCTAAGGTCATCCCGCACGCGCTTCATATTTTCCAGATAGAGCTGATTCAATTCACTGATAAAGGAATCCAGCAAAGCGCCACCAAGTCTTTCCGGCGCCATCTCATACAGCATCCCATAATGTTTTGTACAAAATCCTTTCGAGGAGGCAAACAATTTCCGGAATTCTTCCTCTTTCTTATACAGATGAAAGATTGTACCTAAATAATCATGGAAAGTCTTCTCGATCTTCTCGCAGACAAAACAGGATTTCTCCAACTGCCCGATATAAACAGCCAATCCTGATGCTTCTGTCTTTTTCTTGAAAAACGATGCCTGCTTTACCGGTTCTTTCTGCTTTTGTTCAATTTCTTTGATAAAAGAATCCATATGCGTCTTATAGATCAGTGCAAGTCCCAGCCGATCCGGCATCTCATTTAACATCGCCGCATGTCTTTTGCAAAATCCTACTTTATCACTCTCTTCCCTGCGCTCACTTACCATATAAGTAGATGGACGCAGTGTATATTCAAGAGCATCCTGTTCCAGCTTGTGGTAAATACTGCAGAGAGGACATTCACAGTCCTCCCGAAACGCATCATTTACCGGAATCGTATATAACTTCTCTTTCATCTGTTTTTTCTCCTCATAATCTAATCAGGATCCTATAGCACTTACCTATTCTGGTCCCTGTAATAGTTGATCAGACAGCCTTTCTGGATGATTTCTCGCTCATTCTCCGTCATTTCTCCCAACCGGAATGTGACCTCCACCAGATCATCTTTTACAATGTAAGCTGTAATCTTGTTTTCCTTTTGTTTGATTTTTTCTAAAATATCCGGGAAGAAAATATAGTCTCCATTGTGAAATGCTAGTTGTTCTTCCTTTTCGTCTGTCAAAAGCGGGAGCATACCCCAGTTGATCAAGTTTGAGCGATAACGCTTGGTAGCATACTCTTCTGCAATATTTGCCCATCCGCCGAGTACTTTCTGACAGGAGGCTGCCTGCTCTCTCGCAGATCCGTCGCCCGGCTTCACTGCAAATATCGTACTTCCGATTCCAAGTGTCCCCTCACCTGCCTGCGGATATCTCCTGCGCACAACTTCCATCACATCCTTCAGCTCTTCCAACACTTCCAGCGGACATTGTCCTTGCTCAATTGCTTTTTGTGCCTTCTGCACTTCCTTCGCTCTGCCTACATATGCCGGATCTTTTCTCGACAAGGCAAATTCTGCCAATCCAAGCGGATTGGACCGATAGGAGGAAGTCTCTCCAGACGGAATCAGTTCGTCAGTCGTCGTGACTGGATCATGAATCTCTGATACTACCTTCAAAAGGAGATGTTCCGGAAGCGGCGGCATCTCCGGCCAGTCTTTAATGTTTGGTCCAAGTTTAATCTTGGCCGACGGATCTGCAATTCCTTTACTGTCAAAGACACGATTCGCATAAATATTACCATCAAAATGATACTTCGGCATCTGATATTCTCTGTCCATCACATCTGCCGCCGATGTAAGGTATCCCTTATTCGCCGCAGTTGCCGCAATCGATCTTGCATCCATCAAAGCTACAGAAGCAATCTGTCCACTCTGTAATTTTGATCCCTCCCGATTTGGGAAGTTTCTTGTAGAATGTCGGATGCTGAGCGCCCCATCTGCCGGGGTATCCCCTGCACCGAAACACGGACCGCAAAATGCTGTCTTCACAACTGCCCCGGCTTCCATCAATTTTGCAACAGCCCCATTCTTTACCAGCTCCATGTAGATCGGTGTACTTGCCGGATACACACTGAGTGTAAACTCATCTGCTCCGATTCCACATCCTGAAAGAATCTCGGAAGCCGCACAGATATTTTCAAATCCTCCACCTGCACATCCGGCGATGATGCCCTGTTCCACATAAAGCTTTCCGTTCCGCACCTTATCCTGCAATGTAAAATTCACATCTTTGCCAAGGCTGACCAACGCTTTCTGCTCCACATCATGAAGAATCTCGCTCAGATTCTGATTCAGTTCGCGGATTGTATAGGCATTGCTTGGATGGAACGGCATCGCGATCATCGGCTCAACCTTGCCAAGATCTACATATACCATTCCGTCATAATAAGCTGTCTCACCTGGTGAAAGCTTCTCAAAATCCGCTTTTCTTCCGTGAATCTCAAAAAACTCCTCTATGACAGCATCTGTTTTCCAGATAGAAGAAAGACATGTCGTTTCTGTCGTCATCACATCAATTCCGATTCGGAAATCCGCACTTAATTTCTCTACTCCCGGTCCTACAAATTCCATGACTTTATTATTCACATATCCGTTTGCAAAAGTCGCCTTGATAATCGCAAGCGCTACATCCTGTGGACCCACACCGATTGACGGCTGTCCATCCAGATATACCGCGATCACCTCTGGCATGCGGATGTCATATGTTTTATTCAGCAGCTGCTTGACAAGCTCCGGTCCTCCTTCGCCAATTGCCATTGTACCGAGCGCACCATAGCGTGTATGGCTGTCAGAGCCGAGGATCATCTTGCCTCCGCCTGCAAGCATTTCCCTTGCATACTGATGGATTACCGCCTGATGCGGTGGAACATACACTCCTCCATACTTCTTCGCGCAGGTCAGTCCAAACATATGATCATCTTCATTGATCGTCCCACCGACCGCACACAGACTGTTATGACAATTCGTCAACACATACGGTATCGGAAACCGTTCCAGTCCCGATGCTCTTGCCGTCTGAATAATTCCCACAAAAGTGATGTCGTGCGAAGTCAGTTTATCAAATTTGATTCTGAGGTGCTCCATATCCGGAGACGTATTGTGTTCCTTCAGAATGCGGTATGCAATCGTCTCCTTTGCCGCTTCCTCTTTGGAAACAGCATGTCCCACCTTGCCTTCTATCTCCCTTACAGCATCTGCTCCATCTGGCACAATCTCTGACCCATTTAACAGATACACTCCTTGATTATATAATTTCACCATACGCAGTACCTCCTGTACATTTTGCAGTTGTCTGATTTTTTTGAGTTATATGGATTTATTATAGACTTATCTGTCATTCATTTCAATAGCGAATATTATTTAGATAATACAAACCTGGGAAAGCTGCTCGATCTCATACAAAATGTACTTTTACACCGAACTGCAAGGGAGCTTCTTTCTCCCCAGCCTTTGACAAATAGACAAAAAAAGAGACCAAAACCTCTTTTCTGAGATTTTAGCCTCTGCATTTCTTAGTCCTGTACGTATGGCATCTAGCAAACTTTCCCCATATTCCTTGTACTGTCTTCAATCATATCGCAATATACACCATTTTTACACCACACTAAGAAACGAAACCTTATTCAAAGTACTGATATCCATTTCTGGTTTTGCATGATTATAATAAGCAGTTGTTTCCTTATCGCTATGTCCCACATATAACTGAATCGTTTCATATGGTACACCATTCATCTTACAACGTGTAACAAATGTATGTCGAAAACAATGTGGTGTGAACGGCTTCAAAACAAAAGGTTCTCGATTTTCAAATTTTGCAAGTTCTTCTTCCTGTAAATTGGCTTTTAATATCACAGATTTTATTGTCCTATTTACATCTCCATAACGGATTGGTACTCCTTGTTGTGTAGTAAATATCATATCATTAAATGGTTCTTCGTTTTTCCATTGTGTTGCATAAAGCATCCGATTTCTTAATTGTTTCTTACGAACTCTTTTTAATATTACTTCTGTCTCTGGCAACAAAGGTATCTCTCTATTACTTGATTCTGTCTTAGGAGTTGTAAAAAAGAAGTGGCATGATTCATTTTCTTTTACTTTTGAATAATGGAGTGTACGTTGTATATGGATTGTCTTTTTCTCAAAGTCTATATCACTCCACTTTAATCCTAATACCTCTCCAATTCTAGCACCAAATGATAAACACGCACAAAAAATATCATAATGCGAATATTCTTTTGCTACTTCTAAAAACATTTCTTGCTCTTGTTCCGTCAAAAATCTGGCTTCATATGTCACTTTTCTCGGCATAACAACCGCATCACATGGATTTATTAGTACATATCCATTCCCAACTGCTTTTTTAAACATCTCGTTCAGTAAAGATTTTAATAATCGAATCGTACCATATGTAAACCCCTTTTCATCCAATTCGTTAATAAGTTGTTGTATATGAATTGCTCTTATGTCCTGCAACTTCATCATACCAACTATGTTTTTCTTACATGGTGAAAAGGTCTGTCTAATTCTATATACAGTCGTTGCTTTTACTTTCCCTTCCTTATATAGTTTCAAAAATTCTTCAAACCATTCCGAAAGTGTTATATTTCCACCAGATAAAAACTTCCCTTGTTCCGATTCATATCTTGCTCTTTCCAACTTATGACGTAATGTTTTTAAATCTCTTCCATAAAATGTGTGACGCTTTTTATAACGGTCTACATAACGAGCCATATAATTTCCGTCTGCCCTCTGTGATATTCCTTTTCCTAATTCTTTCCCTTTTAAATCCTTTCCCATAATTTATTGACCATCCTTTCTTAATCAGCATAAGAAAGAATGGAGTAAAAGCTTGATTACATTATATCACAGCTTTACTCCATTTTTCTAGCTACAATCCTGAAATGCTGTCAAGATACTTATCTAATAATTTCCGATTCGCATATAGTCTGTTTCCTTTTCGCACAACATAAGAACATCTTGGATGATTTAATTCATCCCTAACAGTATTTTCACCCCACCCTGTATATACCATCATTTCATATACGTTCAAAAGTGCTTTTTCACATAGTTTTATTTGCTCCATAAATACAATATCACTCTTCTTCCCAACAAGTTTCTTCAAAATAATATGCTTTAAATAGAGTATTAAAGTTTGTCACAAAAAATCCTTCATCTTCTTGTGAAATAAGTTCAGATGCATCTGTCTTATCAATAATAATTTTAGATAATACTGAATCTGCTCTTCCACAAATCCTATATCCTAAATTTCCCTTAATTTTCCCATCTAAAACATCCGAATCGGGTCTAGCTGTAACCAAAATCAAGTGAATACCAAGCGCCCTTCCCAAAGTCGCAATCTTTTCTGCTTGAAACTCTATTTTACTATGTAACTCTTTCTTTTCTTTACTTACATCCCTCTTTCTAAATACTTGTGCGAACTCATCACACGCAATTACTATCCTTTTAATTTTGGTTTTTGCCCTTTGGTTATATTCTTTTATATTACTTGCACCCATTTCAAGAAAAAGTAATTGTCTTTCTTTCATAATCTCTACAATTTCCTGTAATTTTTCAAGAAATTCTTGTTCTTCTGTAATTACTATAGATTTTTCACGCCATTTACCTATATAGTCAATCCCACCCTTGAAATCACCTATTATAACAGCCGCATCTTTTTTTATACATTGGTAGAGAGTTAGTTTTAACAAACTACTTTTCCCAGAACCACTTCCTCCTCCAATAAGCATATGTGGAATACTTGACAAATCAACCTCTTCATCCGCAAAATAGTTTTTCCCTAATTTCAAAACAAAATCATCTTTATCCAAAAAAGTTGTTTTCCACACTAATTTCTTATTTAGTTCATTCTCTTCTGAAATACCTTTCACAATAATATTCCGAACGCTTCTTCCTTTATCTATAGAAATAATTTTCACTCCCAAAACAACTTCTATTCTATCCTTTTGTTTCTCAAATTCATCTTGTGATATTCCACATGAATAAAACTCAAAAACAACTCCATTTTTTTCCTTCCTTTTTGAAATTACCATAGGCGGATTTCCTTTTCTATCAACTATTTTATTTTCTAAAAAATCTTTTTCTATTTTTCTGCACTTTTTATTCCCACCTCCAAAGTACATTAAAATTGCTATTATGCCTATCAACATTGCTTCAAATGCACATATATGAAAAATCCATTTATATAAACCAGAAACCGCAGAATCATCCAAGCGAATCATATATTCTGCACCCATCACCCAAATAAAACAGATTATTCCTACATATGTTAATGGAAATATAATTTTCCATTTTTTCTTTTTCAGTTCCTCAATGCCTATAACTATTCTTCTATTTATTTTCATGTTCCACATCCTCTCTGAATGGATTGTCTGAATCGGAGATTTCACAGAATCCATCTTTTTCTAATGCTAAATATTTCAATTCCTCATAGTTTACATACTCTTTTCCATCTAATTCAAATGATTTAAACTCTTCACCATCCTTATAATGATAAATAAATGTATTTATTCTTCGCAATAACTGCTTTACTGTATCTATTCCTCTATCCTCATCGTTTACCACGCTCTTATATATCTCTTCTGGTGGATAAATTGATGTAATGTGAACTTCATTCCAAAGTGCATAACAATTCGAATATCTACAGTGAACCTGAGTGCGATACCCTTGTAAAATCAACAATAACAATTCATATGGTAAGGAACCTTTTTTTAGTTCATCTATAAATAAGATTTCTTCACCACAATATCCGTCAAAACCGCCCACACCTTTATTGGCATAATCCGAGAAAAAATATACTTTATCATCACCATATCGGCAACACAAATCTATGTAGGAATAACTCTTCCCCTCTCCACTTGCTCCCACGTGCCAGACAACTCTAATATCTCTATACGGTGGAGTTTCTCTGTAACGCTTTGCAAAATATGCCTTTCTTATTAACGTTTCTTCTTTCCTCAATCGTATATCTTCTGCCATAATTTGACTCGGCGTCATCCCTTCTTCTACAAGTTCTTCTATCTTATCTAAAGTCTCGTTCATATTGGAAAGTTTAAATCGCCTGTTTCCTTCGATGTTCCCATATGAAGTAAAACAAATAACTTGCTCACCCTTTTCATCGAACGGAGGCTGTTTGAGTATATACTTCATGACTTGCTTCTTGTCCGCTTTTGTCTCTTCCAAGTGGATACTTACTTTTGAGTATGCTTTTTTCACAGCCGAAAATCTCATACTTACAGAGTTCTCCAATACAGCATGAATATGCGGAAGCCCATCTTTAGAAATGCAATATGCCCAATGTCCTTTTCTCAATGGATTATCTCCAATCCATTCATTTTTCATTTCTTCTACAATTTCTTCTGGTGAACCTTTGTAATATTTTTCAGGATGAGGAAGAACGGCAAACCATGAACGACTGACCGTATCTGCCATAACGCTCCTTTCCTTTGTAACGAACATAGCTATCGTTACATCTACAATTCCTTATTTTATCAGCATTGTAACAGTATCGCTCCAATGGTAATACTATAGCATTGGAGCGTTCATTTTGCCTCTTGCGAGCCAAAATGAACACATTAACCTATTTTCCTACAATTTCGATATCGTCACACACAATAGATAACTGGTTGCGATAATCGCCATAAATTGTACAAACCGCATTCACTGGTTTCACTTCCACATCCATAGGTATATCTATTTCCATCGGCACTTTAAAGACCAATTTTTCATAGATATTTGAAACAACTTCTCCATCCTCGCATCCATAGTCTGTTTTGTCTGATACTATAACAACTTCTACCTTCGTTCCAACAGGTTTCTTCGTGTCATAGTCAATCCAAATCTGCTTACCAATTATTTTAAATCTTTTTCCTTCAAAAAAATAATCCGAATCAAAATATGTAAATCTATTCAATTTTCGTAATGCCATAATTTTATATTTCCTTTCTATTTTTCTTTCTGTAATATATTCTATTTTTTTATGAATGAATATTCCAAACTTGATTTCTCCATCTATCCGTTCATAAGAAATCAATTGTCTAAATCAATCTTTTGCTTTTAACAGAAAATCAAATCCAATCTACTATTGTAAAGTCTGCTTCGCACCGCTAAAGCGGCAAGAACTTGACAATAGCAGATTGTTTTGACATTAATTAATCAAGCAAAAGATTAAAGGGTTCCGCATTTCTGAATGCCGATTTCCACTTTACTAGAATCATGATTCCCTCTAGGATAAATACTCAGCAGAAGGGGAAATTTCCCCTTCATAATTATTTATCTTTTTTTACTGGCTTCTTTAATTCTTCTGATAATTCTTCCAGATAATTTTCCAGAAACTCCCTCATAAACCCTACTATTTTTTCTCGCATTTCAGGTTTAACAACACCTCCTTTAGATATTTTTTTCGGCGATACAAACATCATTGTTGAACTAATCCCCAACCCACCTAAAGGTTTCCACGAGTCAGCTCCATAATGTATCATCAATCCGTCTTCTTTTTCTCCTTGTGAATTAGTGACTTTAATAGCAATTACTTCTATTTCACTATCTTCATTAAATTTTTTTTTCATTTTTTTGCTCCTTTCAATATTATTTTTTATCAATCGGCCTCTTGATTGTCTTTATTATAACTTATATAACATAGATTAGACGAATACTCCGAGTGACGCTTTTTTTTAATATTGCATGAATATGTCATTGATTTAGTACTTGAAAATTTTTACAAATGAATTGAAAACACTTTCCTTTATCATCTTCTTTCCTTCTAATCTTATTTTTTACTAATTATCTTCTTGATTTTTTTATATTTTGTGTTATAATGTCATTGAATCACGACACGTTTTGTATTTTAAATGAATTAAAGGAGGAAAATGTCATATGTATAACACAGATGAGTTTCCAAGTCAGTTAAAAAAACTAAGAAAAAACAGATGGAAACTATATGAAAATTTCAAAGAAATATACGAGAAATACAAATGTTGTAAATCCCAAGAAACTTTTGCAGAATGTCTAGGTGTAGAGAGAAGAACCATCTCTAGTTGGGAAAATGGAAATACATTTCCTTCAATAGAAACCATTGTTTTAATATGTGACATTCTAGATTGCCCTATTGAATTTTTACTCAATAAATTTGAAATTCCAGAAACTGCTCCAATATCAAATGCCTCTTTATATTCTGGCATTTCAACCGAAATTATTAGAGAAGCATTAGAAAATCCTGAATATTTAGATTTTCTCAATTTTTTTATGCATCCCGAAAACTGTTCCTCTCTACTAAACGGTATTACATTATCTAATTGGAAACAATACTGGATAAATACCACTTTAAAAACTTTAAATGGAACTCTTAAAAAATGTGTAACAGATATTTTCAAAGATTTTATTAAAACTACTCCATTTTACAAAATAACCGAACGCTCCTATAAAACATTTTTAAAATCTAAACTTCCAGAAGCCTCTTTTTCCTTTGCTTCTAAACAGTCAAAAACAGAAATAACTATCAAGGTTAAAGAACCCCGGGAAATTTACACAAAAGTTGTTCTCAACGGAACATTTGATTATTTTTCATTTATCGATTATTTGGCTAAACAAACTTATATTCCGTTGATACAAGCCGAACTCCTCGAATTAGAAAAAAGCAAATTAGCCAATTCTTTCATTGATTTGCTCACTAAATATCTTGAAGAATAAGATATTAAAAAGGATGAGTGGTATTCTTCTGAAATATCACTCATCCTTCCAAATATTATCCCATAAGAAAACATTATTTAAATGCTTTTAATACATCTTCGTCAGTTGGATTAATTAAAACTTCTTTCTGTTTATCAAACGTAAAATATTTTCCTTCTTCCATTTGAAAAATCATCAACTGACTTCCTCGAGAATCAGAACTCCAAAACCCCGCATAATAGTTTCCGTTTATCGTAAGTTCGATTGGCGAAACAAAATCAGGCACTCCCGTTGCTGAATTTTCTCCCCCCATCCATATCTTTTCTTTTTCCAATATCTTCCCATTATCATTGGTATAACCAGCAATTATAAAGTTTCTTGCTTCAGATTCCGCAGCCAACCTTTGAAGTTCTTCATTCGGTATTTGCAGTATTTCTCCTAAAGTTACCGTTTCCCAATTATCCACATGGTGTGTTATAAATATTTCGTTCACTTTTTGCTTTTCAAATACTAATACCTTACTTAATGTATCTGCTTTTACTTCAGCAACAATATCATTACGGTCATATATATTGTCCAAATTAAAATAATACATAATAGCAGAGTCGTTACCATTTAAAAATTCTGAGAGCCTTATTGCATTTTCTGTAGTTGAACTAGGATATATTTCTTTGGAATCTTCTAATTTTCTAAAACTTTTTAAAATCTCAACAACTTCTTTTTCCTGTTTTTCATCTAATTTAACTTGTGGTGAACATATCATAGAAATATATCCTCCGTATTCAAAAGAAAATTCGCCACTAAACGGTCCTCTTACATCTTCCCTTGTACCTTTCATTGATTGTGGTAAAACAGCATACGATATATCCCCATTGATTTCTTCATATTCTGTTCCTGTTTGCATATCTATTTGTCCTGTAACATGCAATTCAGATACCATAAACTTTCCTATATCTGTATAATCAGTAGCTTGAACATATCCCGGTTTAAAATTAGATTTTTCTATTTCCGAAACATCCACTCTTAACATTTGAGTTGTTCCCATTCCGAAGTTGAAATCCTCTGGCAAATTCATATAATTATAAATTATCTCAATACCGTCATCATTTTTTAACGTTATTGATTCTCCATTTTCATCGACTTGTTCATCTATCACCCTCCAATTTGATGGGTAATTAAAAACAAATTTGGGATATGTAATTTGATTCACATCTGAAAACCTTGTAACATAAGCTCTATCTAAATTTAAATCACATCCTTCCTCTTTTTTAGAAGTATCCGCTTCTTTAACAGATTTTGTTTGTCCCCCTTCCTCAGTTGCTTTTCTACTATTAGCACATCCCGTACAAACCAAAACCATCATCAAAATAATTGACATCATTATTAAATATTTTTTTCTCATCTGTTTTCTTCCTCGTCTTTCACATAATTACTGTTTTTCTACTCTAAATACATATCCATGATTTCCATATCCTTCAATAATTCCCATATCAACATTTATTGCCGCTTTAATGTCTTGTTTTTGAAATGCATCCTGTTCTGGTTTTACAATCCAATCACCTGCTGTCAGATTCATATTTAATGTCTTCGTATCAAATTCTCCTACTACATAATAACTTCCTGCTTCTCCATAACCAGTTGGTGTATATGAGTATGTCGCTTCAATTTTATTTCCTTCCACTTTAGTAATATCAAAAACTATCTTATCTTCACTTCCCGGTTTAATATTTTCCCCACTCCATGTTCCTAAAATATCAAAAGATTTTGTTTCTGTTGTTATCTCCACATCTTTAAATTTCCATTGTTCTCCATAGGAATAATGAAATACCATTTGAAGTCCCAACACTACATTTTTTTTATTTAATGTGCAACTACAATAAATACTTTCTTCTGTACCTTTTACCTTTGACTCTTGTTTCTCAATTTTAAAATCTGATATTTCTTCTTGAGCTATTGTAATTTCTTGAGCCATGGAAGAATCATCACCATATGTAATTTTCTCTTCCACTAATTCTCCAATTAGTTCATCTTCTGTAATATTCAATGCTTTTTCTGGGATGGGTTCTGAAGTAAAATCTTCTGCTTCTAATACCTTATCTTCTTCCCACTTTTTATCAAACTTATAATTTACAACTAATTTGCCTTTTGCTTTCTGAACCTTTCCCTTTAACGTAATCGACATTGTAACTTTATCAGTCTTCTCCTTTAATTCAGTTTCCTGTTTGTCGATAGAAATTTCATCTACTTCTTTTTCTGAAATCTCCCATTCGTTTCCATCAACTTTAATGACTTTTCCATCTAAAGTTTTAGGAATATCCTTCTCAGTAATTCCTTTCAAAGGTGTAATATTCCATTCATCTGAATCTTCCACTTCCACTCCTTCTAAAACCCACCCCTTCTTATCGTATTTATGGTACGAAAGAACCATTTCTTTTTCAGAAGAAATTTTTGAATCTTTTGTTGTAACAATACACCAAACTGTATCTTCCTTTTTTTCTTTGTCTGTTTCTCTCTTATCAATTACAATCTCATCTATTTTTTCTCCCTTTTCTAACAACTCGCTTTCCGAATAGTTTTGCAAATCCTCTTTAATTGTTTTTTCTTTCGGTACACTTGAACATCCTGTACAAGAAAGAAGTGTTATCAATGTCATAGACATGATTAGTAAATGTTTTTTCCTCATTTCTTTTTCCTCCTAGTAAGTAATATACAATTATATTATCTCATTACACTCTTTTTTGCAATACAATAAGCAATGCAATAAGCAATGCATATTTACATTTCATTATGCAATATCATATATCTAACAGGAGGTACTAGATATGGCATTTCAACTTAAACCCAATCGAAAAGAAACAGAAAACAAAACGATTCGTTTCCCCATACCACTAATCGAAAAAATAGATATTGCTATTTCAAATCAAGATGTTACTTTTTCTAGTTTTGTCATACAAGCATGTGAATATGCTCTAGAAAATATGGAAACCGATTCTAATAATATCAAATAACTAAAAAACTACTGGCGTCATTCCAGTAGTTTTGCTTTACTCCATTCTTCCTTATTTCTCATTTACACCATTTCAAATTTCTACACCAAATTCCACACCATTTTCATAAGAAAACATAATATTTTGCAAGAATTTATAAGAACCCAACATATACAAAAAAGCCTTTAAATACTGATTATTTCCAGTACTTAAAGGCTTTATGATTATTCGCTATTTACGCTTTCAGAATTAGTCCTGAACGTATGGCATTAAAGCGATATGTCTTGCTCTCTTGATTGCTACTGTAAGAGCTCTCTGATGTTTTGCACAGTTTCCTGTGATTCTTCTTGGAAGAATTTTTCCTCTTTCAGAAACATATTTTCTTAATTTTGCTACGTCTTTGTAATCGATTTCGTTGTTTTCTTTACCGCAGAATACACAAACTTTTTTTCTTCTGCGTCCGCCTCTTCTCTTCATTGGAGAATCAGCTTTGTTACCTTTATCGTAAGCCATTGTGGTATTACCTCCTATATTTATACAAATCTACTCATTGTATCGTCTAACTGAATGGTAATTCTTCATCAATTCCATCTGGAATGTTCATGAACCCATCTCCAATATCTGCACTTGGAGCTGGTGATGGACTTGGACTTGCCTGACGGTAGCTTCCCATGCTGCTTTCGCTTGCAGCTTTGCTCTCAGCAAATTCCTGATCTTCTACAACAACATCTGTCGTGTAAACTTTCACACCATCTCTGTTTGTGTAACTTCCTGTCTGAATACGACCACTTACAACAACCTTTAATCCCTGGCGGAAATATCTCTCTGCAAACTCTGCTGATTTTCCGAAAACTACGCAGTTGATAAAGTCGGCACTTGCCTCTCCGTCACGTTTAAAACGGCGGTCTACTGCTAATGTATATCTTGCAACAGCAGTTGCGCTGTCACCTTGTGAATATCTCACTTCTGGATCTCTTGTCAGACGTCCCATCAAAATTACTTTATTCATACGATTTATCCTCTTTTCTCTATGCTTCTTGTTTTACGCATAAGAATCTGATAACGTTTTCCATGATACGCATTCTGCTCTCAAGCTCTGCTGGAACAGTAGAATCAGATTCGAAGTGGATGAAATAGTAATATCCTTCTTTCATTTTCTGAATTTCGTAAGCTAATCTTTTCTTACCCCATTCATCAACGTCTGTCACATTTCCACCGAAACGAGCGATAAGCTCTTTTACTTTTTCGATTACTCCTGCTCTAACGTCATCTTCAACTTTTGCGCTGACTACAACAGCTAATTCATACTTGTTCATGTTCTTGCACCTCCTTATGGTCTCTTGGTCCCTGAACCTTGTCAGGAACAAGGAAATATCGTTCGCGGACGCTTGTCTGCAAACAACAATATATCACAAGTCAATACTATACCATAAGATTCTACTGATTTCAAGCATTTTTTCTGATTTCTTTTGTGTTTTTTTCTACTAATTTTCTTGTAATCATAATCTGATGTCCACAACCTGTGCATTTTAAACGGAAGTCTGCTCCGACACGAAGAATCTCCCACTCGTAGCTTCCACACGGATGCTTTTTCTTCATGCGGACGATGTCCCCGACTTCATATACATTCGCCATCTCTTGTCCCTCCTCTGCCGTTTCCTTCCTTGTCTGTCTTACTGTTCACTGACTTTTACTGCCTGCACGACAAATCGCTCCTCATCAGCAACATTTGTGCAAGTAGAAAGTGTCACAATCTGAGATGCTGCGTCGATTTCCACATTCGGCGTATACAGTGATGTTCCTTTGATCGTCTCAATGTAATTTAAAAACTCCTCATCCGACTGAAATGCAAACTGATAATTTACAGCAGTGTCCTCTACAACTCCCGCCACAAAAATCTGGTATTTTGATTCTTTTCCATCAGGAGTATAAATAGAAAAATACGGATATTTTTCAAAGAAATCTTGTTCTTTATATTTTAACAGCTGAGCAAACATCGTTCCATTTTTCATATTGTGTCCATAAATGATTGTATTACGGTCTGTAAAAGTACCGGTATTATCTTTATCTACAAAAAGTGTTCCTAACTTGTTGTCATTCGCCTCAAAAGTTCTCGTCAGATATTCTTCGTTATCTCTGCCTTTGACAACCGGATAACTGATCTCTGACGGCTCCTCAAAGCGGATCCATCCAACAGTATCGGGATTCATCTGCTGCAATGTCGCAAAATCAACTGTAAAGCGTGGCTGAACTTCCGGTTCTTTCTCTTCTTCCGGTTCTTTCTTTGGCTCTTCTTGAATGACAAGTTCTCTGATCTCCTCGTACTCCTTCTTTCCTTCATGGTACTCGGAAAAAATCTGGTAGAGCTGATAGCCGGAAAATACAAATACGCACACTGCCAGTATCAAAATAAGATTGCTCAGCAATCCTGATTTTTTCTTCTTTCCTTTTTTCCTTGATCTTTCCTGCTTTTTTGCCATAACCGCTTCTCTTTCACCTCCTCATATGCAAAGCTTCCTTTGTATAGTTGGAGTGTAGCACATTCATGGCTTGATTGCAATTATTGATTCCTGTAGGGAAGAAGTGCCTCAGTTCTCTCTGCTTCCAAAATTTTCTTCCACTCTTTCTGTATCTTTTTCTCGACATCGCGGTAAGAAGTCTGAAACCGGACTTTTCCTATATTATACCCAAATTCCTGAATACATTTTTTCTCGTCTTTTTTCTCTTCATGCATTTGCGACTCATCCAGCGCCTGAAGTCGAAAGGTCTTTTTGACTGGTCGGAATCTCCGGTCAAATTCAATGTTGACTCCTGTCAGTTCATATTCCCCCTTGATCACAACTCCCGACATCAGCGCAAGTTCCTGTTCAAATGCTTCCAGCTGCTTTTTTTTAACAACCTTGATATTATAATTATTTTTTCGGATATCCGACACATTCAACTTGAGTTTTCGAATAGAATCCAAATAAGATTCTTCATACAGTTCTGGATTTACTTCCGGATCTGAATCATAGATCTCACACCCTTCGCTCTCTCCGTAGGAAATTCCGACCTCAATTCCGTTTCGATAACTGTGCATCCCCCACTGCACATCTTTCGGAATCACTGCTCTGTCATTTTTCAGATCAAACCGCACTTCCTGCTGATGATAACCCTCTCCAAGTATGACATTAATATAAGATTCTTCTGCCAGAATACGATTTACCGTTGTCTTGCCCGAAATCTGCTCTGCACAGCCGGTCATATTGCCCAATATCACTGCAGCCAGTATACCACACAGCCACTTTCTCTCCTTTTTCATCCTGGTTTCCTCCTACTGCCCTTTTATTTTTCCTTTTTATAATCCTTCGCAGAACGATACCGCTCTCTGTAATGATATTTTTCAGGACTCTTCCACACTTTTTTCATTGTCTTCTTCACTTGATTCTCAAGATAGGTTGCGTCCCCCTTTTTCTTGTCCGGAGAGGCCGGCAGCACATCCAGACATTGGTGAGCCTCCTCATAATTTGCAGGTGCATAGTTAAAAGACTCTGTGTCAACAATTGTCTTGCCTTCGATCGTCTTCTGCTTTGGATATGCCTCCGAGTTACTCACAATTCCTGTTACTTCATCCACTTTCAAAATATCCCACTCCGTAATAAAGGCTCCTGTCTGCACGTCGATAATAAATTCTGACAACCGGTTCGGTGTCAGCACCTTGTCATATTCCTGCACTTCAAATCTTCCTTTGCGCAGAATCTTATTGTGATGTCTGGAAGGTTCCCCATAATATAGAGAAAACTCATACTGCTTCGCATAATTTTGCAGCTTTTCATAATCAGTCTTCCCAGCAAAATGACTTCTCACATACTGAATATTCTGCCTGTCGATGTACATTCGAAATTGATGTACTTTCTGATCATCCAGTATTTTATACGATCCACTCTTCTTCTGCCATGCAGTCCGTACACAGGCAGCATAGGACTCCAGAAATTCCGCATGCGGCGGCATCTCACTGTCAAACTGATACTCACCTGCCAACTGAAGCATCTCATTCCCATCCATATAGCCACCCATCTGAGAGATGACAAGTTGCGCCTTCTCTTTCGCTTTCAGCCCACTGACTTCAAACATATAGGTGTAGACACCCGAGCCAACCTTGTGTACTTCTGCAAATGTATCTTCCAGTTCTTTTAAATAGGTTTCCTGAGGGATCTCTGTCAGAGAATCTTCCCGAAATTCCCCGAATCTTGCATCGATTGCTTCCAGATAGGCAAATACTGCTCGGCGATCCCAGCCATCCTTCTTTATCAGTTGCTTTGACTGGTCTCTCAAAATCGCAAGAAAACTCTCATCTGCTGCCCGCGCCACATTTGACAAATCTTCAATATACTGTTCTGCCGTCACATCCTTCTCCGGGACAATTTCCTGTATCTTCAGCAAAATTTCATTGTACCTGTCCTCAAAGGATACTTCTTCCACAACATCATCGTAAGCATACTGCTGTTGCAGTTCCTGCTCCACAGTCCGGAGATCCTCCTCCGCAATCGTCTCTGACTGCAGATGAAACTGTACCTCCTCCGGCCGATACATTTCATCAAACCGAATTCTCACTGCCGTAAGCTGTACCGCCTCAATATCCACTGCTCCCACATAAGAAAGTGCCGTCAGAAATCCTTCGAGCTGCTCTTCCTCTGTAAATTCCATCTCATAATTCTGTTCTTTAATCCTCTGATCCGTCAATTCCAGGTTGATAATGGGAAGTAAAAAGAACTGTGCATCCAACATATCTGACAGCTCTGTGTAAGACTCATACTCTTTCACACCTCTGTATGTCCCATAAAAAATTTCTGCACAATTCCCATCTCGGATTATAATCTGTTTTTCTCCCTCATTTGGCTGCACAATGGTTCTTGCTCCGTAAATATCATACTCTGCCTCTCTCCCCAGATAACGTCTGCCAAGCCTCACTCTCATATAGGTGAGTTCTTCCAGCACATCCTTTACAAAAATCTCCCCTTGTTCCTCCTGAGATTTCTCCGCCTGGTCCCCATCACCCAGAACATTCTCATTTCGAGCACCATCATCCGGAACACGATCATTCTGGATACTACCATCCTGTCTGGCTTCCCCAGATGCAGTTGCCTCGTTTTCATCGACCCTCTGTGCAAATACATTTCCACCGCTTCCTGTCCCCGTCAGGAGCGTGATTCCCGCGAAAATGCCTGCACAGATTATCAAAATGATCCTTCTTCTTTTTTTCCACACGCTCTTTCTCATTCGATTCCCGCTTCTTTTCTTATCTTAATTTTTTTATGCCGATTTCGCTTCTTATATGCATCTCGGAACTTTCTTTCAGTTTTCCCGTTCCCTATGTAGTCTATTCTCTTTTGTCTCTATTATATACTAGGGATTGCTGTCAGAATCCTCTTTCTGGACTTTTTCAGCTTTTCTATCCTCTTCCACAATTTTCAGGAAATCTGCATTCTCATCTTTGATCCTTGGAATAAAACGGTTTGCAAATTTTCCCTTTCCTCTCTGCTTTACGTAAAAGAATCCGATAATTGAGAATACAACCGCACCGATGAAATTGACAAATAAGTCTTTCATCGTATCGATCAGCCCAATATCCAGATAACCTCCTAAGCCCAATTCCATCCCATTGACGGCAGTATTTTTAATATTATCAATATGCACTACCCGATTCCCTCCGGTCGGCTCCAGCATCACAGTGGAAATACTGTGTACGATCGTATCTTTCTGCATATCCATACCCAAAAACAAATCCATTCCACACTCCCAGAATTCCCACATGACACCGATCGTCATAGAGAAGCAAAATGCCACAACTGCCATAAAAAGAGGTGATAACTGTACTTTCACTTTTTCATTCCGATTCAGAATATCTACAAGGGAAAATCCGATCGCCGCCGCAAGGAATCCATTGATCGTGTGGAGCATCGTATCCCAGTTCGCTACCTTTGTATAGTAAGAACCGATTTCTCCCAGTATCTCCGCCGCAAAAATGAAGATCAATATAAAAATCTCCAGTGTCGTCGGAAGTTCTATCTTCAGTTCCATCTGAATAAAGCTTGGAATCATCAGAAGAATCAAGGTCAGTATACAGTAGAAAACCCCTTCATAATTTCGATTGAATATCTGAAGAATCATCACAAGGATCACAAGTGCGCGAAGGGTCACATACACTATAAAAGAACTCTTGTGCTCCCTAATCTCCATTTTCAGTGCCCGCATCCGGTCCTTTATCTTTTGTCTCATAGCGTCCTCCTTTGTCCATTTATTTTATGAAATCATAGCAAACTCTCCTTGGATAGTCAATGAATGGCTGCCATATATTCCCGCGCTGTTTTTCCCGTATATTTTTTAAACTCTACACTGAATTTCGCATAACTGGAAAATCCAGTCATAATCGCGACCTCCATAACCGGGAAATCTCCTGTTTTTAAAATTCCCTCTGCCTTCTCAATGCGAAGCCGGTTCAAATATTCTCCGACTGTCACATGCATCTCTGCTTTGAAAGTTCTCGACAAATACCCCGGACTAAAATGAATCGCCTCCGCAATTTTCTCCATTGTAAGCGGCTGATCAAAATGTGCATACATATACTGGATTGCTTTTGCCACAGGCGCTGAATGTCCCCTCGTCTTCGTCTCCATCACAATCTGACAATATGCGCGCAACATCTCCTCTTCCAACATCGTTGTCTCCAACCCGCTTCTCGCCTGCTCGATGCGGATCGCAAACAAATCACTGATCTCGTGTACTCTCACAACATCTGCTCCCCCATCCACTGCCGCTATTCTGCAGATCGTATTGACTGTAAACAAAAGATTCTTCTGTGAACGAAGCGGATTATCCGGGGTTCGATAGAAAAATTCTCCTTTACTCATCTGAGAGATTCCACGCCTTGCCATCTGGAAATCTCCTTGTTCCACCGCAGCCCTCCATCGCCGTTCCGTCTCGTAATTTAGCAAAACATCTGTCTTCTCTAACAGATCTTCCCTTTCTCTCCTTGTTTCTTTCACACATTCCTCCTGCCCGGGCATCTCCTCATATATGACCGGGATCTGTTTCCACTCAGGACAAACTTTGATCAGATACGAAAGGACATCTGCCATCGATTTTACCCGGTTTGAAAAATATGGAAGCTGTGAATACAAGAGTTCATACTTCCCTTTTCTGGAAAGTGACAGCTTCTGGCTATGAAGAATTTTCAAGACAAGCTGCTCTGAATAATGCTCCGTCAGAAATGGTCCTGCTGACAGATAATAACTCTCGTCCTCCTCTATGACCTTCAGATTCATACAGACGAGATAAAATTCCGGAAAATACTGATAAGAAACACTATCTTCCTTCGCTTTCCCAAGATGTTTCCACATTTTCTCCGGATGATCCCAAAGTTTTCCACACAATTCCTCGGGATATGGGTTTTTTGTGAATTTCACAATACAGTTTCTGTCACCGTCGTAGATTGTTAGATCAACCTTCAGTGCCTTGTGCAGCACTCTGGCAGTCTGCACCAGTTCTTCATGTGTTTTCATGTTTCCTCTCCTTTCACAACTCTTCTTCCCCCTAAGCTGCCCTATTCTTTCCTAAACCTTATTTTAGAAAATCAGACTTATTTTTACATACCTTTTACTGTCCGCTATTTTTCATCTGACAGCATATTTCAATAATATTATAGCATATTTCTTAATATCTCATCTCACAAAATACGATAAAATAAAAGTATATTCTTCCGGATTTTCCAAGTGATTGCTAATTGGAATCTACTTGCCACAAATATTTCTGAAAGAATAAATTTATAAGATTGGAGAAAAAATAATGTCAACAAAAAAGGCAACAGAAATGATTCGCTACTATAAGAACCCAAATGGGCCTACGATTGGTGTAACAGCCAAAGATGTGATCGAATCCGATGGTCTTTATTTCAAAGACTTAAACGGTGACGGAACATTAAATACTTACAAAGACTGGAGAAAAACTCCTTCAGAACGTGCCAAAGCACTTGCAGAGGAACTTTCCTCCGAGGAAAAGATCGGTCTGCTCTTCATCAATTCTTTAAAAATGGGAGCTTACCAGGAAGACAAAGAGGCAGTCGATGCAACCGGACTTCTTGATGAAAAAGTAATTGAAAAAGACACTACGATCTTTAACGCCGAAAAATATCACGGAACCACGTATACAGTAAAAGATATGGGAATCCGACACTTTATCCTGCGCGAAAATCCAAAACCGGACGAACTGGCAGACTGGATGAACGAACTGAATGCACTTGCTGAAGGCGAGACACATGCGATTCCGGTTCTCATGGTATCAAACTCCCGAAACGAAAACGGAGAGATCGTCTTCGGTATGAACGATGCCGCTGGTGTATTTGCCACATGGCCGGGAACAATGGGAATTGCCGCTGCCGTAAAAGGAAGCAGCCTTGACCTGATCGATGATTTTGCAGAATGCATCCGTGAAGAATGGGATGCAACCGGAATGAAAAAAGGATATATGTACATGGCAGACGTCGTATCTGATCCGAGATGGCAGCGTACTTACGGTACGTTCGGCGAAGATCCAGAACTGATCAACAATATTTTTGACCGCCTTGTTCCAGGCATTCAGGGAAGCAAAGATGGTGTAACAACAGATGGTGTTGCAATGACTGTCAAACATTTCCCTGGCGGCGGTGCTCGTGAAAATGGATTTGACCCACACTACAAACAAGGACAATGGAATGTCTACCAGACAGAAAACAGCTTACAGAAATACCATCTGCCAGGATTCCGGTCTTCTATTGCAAACCACGTATCCTCTATCATGCCTTATTATGCAAAACCTGCAGCTGAAAAGAGCGGCATCCAGTACGACATGAATGGAAATCCGATTGAAATGATTCCAGTTGGATTTGCGTTTAACCAGTTTTTCTTAAAGGAACTTCTGCAAAATCAGATGAACTTCCAAGGCTATATCAACAGCGACTCCGGTATCACCATCAATATGGCATGGGGTGTGGAAGAACTTGACATTCCTGAAAGAATCGCACTTGCAGTTAATTCCGGTGTCGATATCATCAGCGGTTCCTTTGATGTATTTGCCGCAAAAGAAGCTTTGGATAGAAGAACAAATGGCTACTATACAGACGGTGCGCACAAAATTCCTGACGGATATACATTAGAGCAGATCACATTGTCTGAAGAAGCTCTCACAACTGCGGCCGCACACACATTAAAAGAAATGTTCGAACTTGGTGTCTTTGAAAACCCATACCGTGATCCGCAGACTGCAAAAGAAGTGATTGCAAATCCGGTACACTGGGAACATGCTGATGACGTACACCGCAAATCTGTTGTCCTTCTGAAAAACAAAGAACAGCTTCTCCCTCTGACAGCAGAAAAACTTGCAGACAAAAAAATCTTTGCAAAAGGATTTGCATCAAAAGAAGAGACTGCCAAGGCGCTTACAGAAAAACTGCACAGCATCTTAGCCGAAACTCCAGGAGTGACACTTACAGACCATTACGAGGATGCTGACTATGCATTCCTCTTCGCAAGTCCAAGTTCCGGAGAATACTTCAACGCAACAAAAGGATATCTCGAACTGGATATCTGCGAGAACAAAACTGTCCACGATGTTGACGATCTCGGAAGACCAGCTGAGGCGACACACGAAGAAACAACACTTCTTGGCACTGATGAGATCCGCGTGATTTCAGAAGCAATCCATGCAAATGGAGGAAAAGTGATTTCTAATATTAACTTTACACTCGCATGGATGGTGGGAAATGTCGAACGTTATTCTGACGCACTGCTCGCTGGATTTGACACTTTCCCGGAAGCAACGATTGATATTATTACCGGTGCCTATACTCCAAGCGGAAAAATGCCGATCACCCTTCCAAAAGATGACAGTGTTCTCGCTGTCAATGCCGACGGTGTGCTTGGATTCCATGGTCCCGGGATTCACGTCCCGGACCGATATGCCGCCCTGGGTAATGATTGCCTCTTTGTAATCCCTGAGGCCTGTGAGGGTAAACTCCAGTTCCTTGGTGGTCCGCACCAGTCCGGACCGTTCCTCTTTCGTAATTTCATTGACCTTTTTATCCGGGTCAATGCCGCTGCGCTTTATGATGACCGGAATCAGCTTGGCCGGATACAGATGGGTCAGCGAGGTTTTAAACTGCCTGTTCCTGCTTTCTGAAAAGTCCCGCAGAATCCTCTCATCCAGATGCTCCCTTGTCAGCGCCGGCTTAAGGTCAATGACCAGCCGCAGGGGCTGTTTCCTGATGGCCTTGGCTGCATATGAGCTGGCGCTCAGGAGCAGGGGCCCGCTGACCCCGAAATGGGTGAACAGCATTTCCCCAAATTCCTGGTAGACATCCTTTCCGCCCTGATATAAGGTGACCGTCACATTTCTTAGGGACAGGCCCTGGAGGCTGGATATCCACGGCTCATTTATCTCCATTGGCACGAGGGAAGGCATGCATTCCGTAATTCCGTGACCGTTTTCCTTCGCAAAACGATAGCCGTCTCCCGTTGAACCGGTGGACTGGTAGGACAGGCCTCCTGTAGCAACGATGCAGGCATCTCCCGACACCTTCCTGCCTCCGGACAGTTCGATATGGTCAAACCTTCCTTCCACGGACCGGACGGCTGTCACTTCGGCATGCAGTTCTGTCTTCACGCCAAGACGTCTCATCTCCTTCTCCATGGCCCTGATGACATCAGAAGAATGGTCTGACGCGGGGAACACCCTCTCGCCGCGCTCAATCTTAGTCCGAACGCCCAGTTCTTCAAAGAAATCGATGACATCCTGGTTGCTATATCCGTAAAAACTACTATACAGGAACTTGGAATTGCTGACAACCGATGAAAATAGAATATCCATATCGCATGCATTGGTAATATTGCATCTTCCCTTCCCCGTAATGAAGAGTTTCTTGCCCAGTTTCTCATTTTTCTCAAAGACCAGCACTTCATGGCCGCCTCTTGCAGCCGCAATGGAAGCAAACATGCCTGCCGCGCCTCCTCCTACAATCAAGACCTTACTCATCTTCTTCATCCTCCTGCTCGCCGGGGACGGATAATTCAACCTTATCATTCACCATATTAAGTTCATCCTTGCTGTACACCTGATATTCATCCCATATCTGCTCAAGGGTCTCAAGCGTAGAGATGACTTCCTTCTGCTTTTTCATGCACAGTGCGACTACCAAGGCATTCACCACGCTCAGTGGAGCAACCAGAGAGTCTACGATGGATGCCATATCGCTTCTGGCGATCAGGTTGCAGGAGGAATATAAAGTGATGGGAGAATGCACGCTGTCCGTCAAGGTAATGACCTTGGCCTTGCGGTTGCTGGCAAATTCCAGCGCTTTCAGCGTCCGCATGGAATACCTCGGAAAACTGATTCCGATAATAACATCCTCCTCGCTGATCCGGATAATCTGCTCGAATATCTCGCTGGATCCATTGGTATTGACTACCGTCACGTTCCCGCAGACCAGATTCAGGTAAAAACACAGGAAATTAGCCAACGGGGCGCAGCTTCTGATGCCGATCACATAGATCCTTCTGGCATTGAGAATGGTATCCAC
>OGZE01000169.1_pt1 | contig 50350 bp, 34 predicted proteins | sample 1576731 | NCBI WGS metagenome assembly OGZE01 (sample SAMEA3541503, study PRJEB24748) | human gut metagenome | biome: human gut; feature: human-associated habitat; material: faeces | place: China | collected 2012 | reverse complement strand
GCCTTTGCAGCGATTGGTATAGACCTTCAGACTCATAATCGCGACCTCCTTCTTTCTTTAACATGTCCGCTGTGAGCGGTATAAAAATGATTTTTAAAAAATAAACATTGCCTTCTGGTGATTTCAATTCTATTATATAGGAAAGCATCGGCGATATAAACCCCCTAAATTGTGAAAAAAATAAATTTGCGAAATTTATCGGCTTAAGGCAGTTGGATTTGTAAAGTTCGGCTAAACAATTTATAATATATATATAGAAAATATAATTAATAAAGAAAACAGGAAAAAATATTCGTTGAAGGGAAGTTTGCTTTATGCGCGAAATAGACAAGGCTTTACCGAAAGATCAAAGGATACTGCTGGCGGCCGAGGATGTTTTCAGCCGCCGTGGTTACGTGCAGGCGACCCTGGATGAGATCATTGCGCTTGCTGATACCGGTAAAGGTACGGTCTATAAATATTTCGGCAATAAAGACAATCTTTTTTACACGCTGGTGGCAGGCAAGATCAATCCCTTTTTAGAACGGCTGTGGGCCGTGGTCGAATCTCAAAAGACGACCCCGGAGAAGATCAGGGATTATATGCTGGAGCTGCTGCCGTTTTTGCAGGATAATAAGGACCTGTACCGTATTTTGTGGTATGAGGTGAGCGGCAACCAGCGGGGTTTCCATCCGATCATCTTAAACGACGGCTCGTGGGAAATGAGCTCGCTGTACGGCGATACTTTGCCTGAGGCTGAATACCAACGTCTCTGCCGCTACCGTGACCTGATCAAGGAACAGGTACAGTGTCTGATTGCGATCATTAAGGAAGCAATGGAAAGCGGATTTATGAAACTGGGGCAGCCCACGATCACGGCGCACCATTTGTTTGGCGGGGTGACCATGTCGGTGCTGCATTATGTAGGGCAGCCTGATTTTACCGACGAGGAGCTGGCTGACCTGATCGTAGACAGGTTTTTGTACGGACACGCTGCAAAATTAAACCGGACTTGACGCAGAAGGGTGAGCGAGCTTGGAAAAAGAGCTTCTTGTAAAACAATTCAATAGCGACTTTGCATCGACCCAGCGGGGGATGATGATACAGTTTGACCGGCTGCCCCTGCCGGTATATGTGCTGCGTATGGAGGCAGATGAGCAGGGCAGGCCGCAGGATTTTATTTTTGTGTATGCCAATAATGCCTGCGCGAATGTATTAGGGTTGACCGAAAAAAATTATCTGCTGGGCATGTCTTTTTATGATATTTTTGAGGAGACCGATGATAAATGGCTGCATATCTACGCTAAAACCGCCCTGGAGGGTGTAACGCAGACCATAGAGGATTACAGCCAGGCTGTCAAAAAATATTTGTCGGTAGACTGCTACCAGCCGCTGCACGGTTACTGCGGCTGTTTTATGCGTGACATTACCGTCCGCAAGGATATGGAACGCCGTCTGCATGCCGAGAAAGAGCGTTACCGGGTTGCGATGGAGTCCAGTATGGACCTGCTGTTTGAATACGACATCGCACAGGACAGCATGTATTCGTGGGGTATGGCGGGTAGCGGCGGCCTCGAAAGCGGCAAAAGCTATGTGCCCGATTATCTGAACGTGCTGGAACAGGAAAATCTGGTAGATTATGTGCACCGCAGTGCCTGGCGGCAGCTGCTGTTGGGTAAAGGCGGCGAAGAGCCGGTGGAGCTGAAGCTGCGCCGTCATATGGATAACAGCAGCGTGCACAGCTGGTATCTGGTGCAGGCTACGGCCGTGTACGAGCAGGGACGGCCGGTACGTGTAGTTGGAACTATGCGCAATATCGAGGCCTGGAAACGTTTGCAGCAGGAAAAGCAGCAGGTGGAGAGCCTGAATTACGAGATCAATTATGTGTTGGGCGATATTTATTACGCGGTAGTGCACTTTGATTTGGATGCGGGTACCTACCGTTTTGTAGAACTGACCGGGCAGCAATGCGTGGATTATCCCTATAACGGCACCTGCGAGGAATTTTTGCTGCATACCCGTGACGTGGTACTGCGCGAGGACTGGCACAAGTTCAAGCTGCGTTTTAGTTTGAACGAGATGCGTCGGCTGCTGACCAAGAACGGCGATACGCTGGAAATGGAGCTGCGCCGCAAGGACGGCGGCATCTATAAATGGATCCAGGTAATGGCGTCTTATCTGCCGGATTTTAGCGGTTCGAAAAAACAGCAGGCGATTTTTGTGGCCCGTTTTATCGACGAGGAACGTCGCCGGGAAATGGAGCAGAAGCAGGCGCTGAAGGATGCTTTGGTAGCGGCCCACAGTGCCAGCGAGGCCAAAAGCGTCTTTTTATCGAAAATGAGCCACGATATCCGCACGCCCATGAACGCCATTATCGGCATGACGACTATCGCCCGGCAAAATATCGCTGACAGGGACAGGGTGCTGGACTGCCTGGAAAAAATAGGTTCCAGCTCCGAACATTTGCTGGAGCTGATCAACGGAGTTCTGAATATGTCCAAAATCGAAAGCGGCAAGGTGAGCCTGTCGGAAGATGAGTTGTTTTTGCCCGAGCTTTTGGAAAATGTTTTGAATATGGTGCGGCCTATAGCGGCCAAAAAGCAGCAGCAGGTAGACCTGCGGCTGGACGGGCTGGAGCATTTGTATGTGGCCGCCGATAGTACGCATATCAAGCAGATACTGCTGAATATCATCGGCAACGCCGTTAAATATACGCCTGAGGGCGGCGTGATCAGCTGCGTAGTGCGGGAACTGCCTGCGCTTTTAGAGCAGCACGCCCATTACAGCTTTATTATCAGCGATAACGGGCCGGGCATCGCGCAGGCTTTGCTGCCGAAGATATTTGACATGTTCGAGCGGGGTGGTGACAGCCGCACCAGTAAGATCGAAGGTACGGGATTGGGGCTGGCCATCTGTAAGAATTTGACCAACCTGATGGGCGGCACTATCGAGGCTGACAATGCCCCCGAGGGTGGCGCGGTATTTACTGTATCGCTGCCCCTGCGCTGGCTGCGTGAGGACGAAAAGAAGCAGGTGCCGGAAGCCAAAGCGCCCCGCAACTGCGATTTTAGCGGGAACCGGGTGTTGGTAGTAGAAGACAATGATTTGAATATGGAGATTGCCCAGGAGTTTTTGCATAGTTTGGGTGTTAGCTGTACGGGAGCCCAAAACGGTCAGCAGGCGCTGGAAATGTTTGCCGCTGCCGCGCCGGGTACTTATGCCATGATCTTTATGGACGTGCGGATGCCGGTAATGAACGGTTACGAAGCGACGAAGGCTATTCGCAAGCTGGAGCGCCCGGACGCAAGGCAGATACCTATAGTGGCCATGACTGCCGACGCTTTTTCGTCGGATATCCGTATGGCGCAGCAGGTCGGTATGAACGAGCATTTAAGCAAGCCCATCAGCATCGAACGCATGACAGAAGTGTTGGAGCACTGGCTGCAATGAGCCTGGCTTAAAAATCAAAATTTAAAGTAATGATAAAACAGCCCGACGCATTTGCGTCGGGCTGTTGGTGTTTAGTGGTTTATTTTTCCGTCAGACATAGTTATTGTGCGATCGCACATATGATTGATTATGGCATTATCATGGGAGATAAAAAGAAAAGCCATTTGTTCCTGCTGGCGGATGCTTTGTAAAAGTTGCAGGATCTGTGCCTGTACAGAGACATCCAGCATTGATGTGGGCTCGTCCAGGATCAGTAGCTTGGGTTTGAGTAAAAGCGCCCGGGCGATGCTTAAACGCTGGATTTCGCCGCCGCTTACCTGATGGGGATAGCGGTCGAGCAAAGCCGGGTTTAATTTAACCGTAGCCAGGATGCTTTCAAGTTCTGCGTCTGCTGCTGATAATGAAAAAATCTTCAGGGGTTCCAGCAGGCTTTGGCGCAGCTTCAGCAGCGGGTCGAAAAAGTTTTCGGGCCGCTGTGAAATAAACTGGACATTGCGCCGAAATGTTTGGAGTTTTTTCTGCGGGAGCAGAGTAATATCCTGCGTTTGAAAAATTATTTGCCCAGCATCGCAGGGTTGCAGGCGCAGCAGGACCCTGGCGAGCGTACTTTTGCCGCAGCCGCTGGTACCCATCAGGCCAACGGCTTCACCAGCCTGTATTTGAAGGCTGCAATTTTGCAGAACGCTGCGTTGTTTGCCGCTGCTGCGGTCGAAATATTTTTTTGAGATGTCGACTGCTTCAAGCATAGAGAAAACACCTCACTTCCGCAGTTCCGACGGTGCAGGCCGGCGGGGCTTCTTTGTGGCAGAGGGTCATACTGCTTTTGCAGCGCGGCGCAAAACGGCAGCCCTGCAAGTTATCCTGCGGCGCAGGTGGCAGCCCGGTCAACGGCTGAAAACCATTTTCGGGGAGTGCGGCTAAAAAAGCCTGCGTATAAGGATGCTTGGGGGCGTTTAAAACATGCGGGCCGTATTCGACCAGCTGCCCGGCGTACATGACGGCTATAGTGTCGCAGAGCGAGCGCGCCAGCTGCAGGTCGTGGGTAATGACCAGCATGCCCAGATCTTTTTTTGTTTTTATTTTGCCAAGATTTTCATAAACAACGGCACAGGCAGTTTCGTCAAGGCCTTTGGTAGGTTCGTCTGCCACAAGCCAGGCCGGGCCGCAGCAAATGCTCATCGCACCTAAAACGCGCTGCAGCATACCTCCGGAAAGTTCGTGAGGATAAGCGGCGAGGACACGCCGCCCATCAGCTAGACCAAAAAATTGCAGCAGGGAAATTTTATAATTATCGTCAGGATCGTTGATGCCTGCAGTAAGTAAAATATCGTTAAATTGTTTACCTGTTTTTCGCAGCGGATTCAATGCTTCGCCGGGATTTTGGGGGATCAAAGCAAATTCCTGGCCATAAAAATTGGGGATAACAGTGTTATCTGCAAAAATGTTGGCGTCGCGGTAGAGGATCTGGCCGCAGCGCTGCACATATTCAGGCAGGATGCCGAGGATCGCCTGGCCTAAAACTGATTTACCGCAGCCGCTTTCACCGATGATCCCTGTTATTTGTCCGTGTTTGAAAGTGACCGAGATATTATCTACTGCTTGCACCAGCCCTGTTTTGACCGGGAACGAAACATACAGGTTTTTGATTGCAATATCAGTGGTGGAGAGCTGGTTGTGAGTTACCATTTTCTTACCTCGCTGAATTTGACGTCGAGTTGGTCTCGTAGATATTCGCCCAGATTATTGATGGAATAAATCAATAAAAAAATGCAGGTGCCGGGAATCAAAATCAAGTGAGGCGAACTGCGGTAGTATAAAATAGCATCGCTCACCATAACGCTCCAATCAGGAGTTGGCGGCTGGACGCCCAAGCCAAGAAAACTGAGCCCGGCGATGGCTAAAATGCCGCGCCCGACCCTGATAGTGAATAATACCAGTAGCTTATTGACGATATTTGGCAGGATATGACGGGTCAGGAGACGAAGGTCGCTGCAGCCCAGGCAGCGCAGCCCTTCGATAAAAGGCTCTTCTTTAAGCTGTAGTACCTCGGCGCGGACGATGCGCGAGAAGCCGGCCCAGGAGGTTATCACAAGGGCCAGGACCAGGCTTTTGATGCTGGCGCCAAAGGTGCCGGCAATGGCGACCATAAAGCAGCTGCCTGGGATACCTTGAAAAATATTACTTAAAACAGTGAAAAAAAGATCGGTTTTGCCGCCGTAAAAGCCGCCCAGTAAACCAACAGTCAGCCCGACGCCCAGTGATAAAACTGCGGCAGACAAAGAAAGCAGGATCGAAGCCCGGCCACCGTAGATAATACGGCTGAACATATCGCGCCCTAAAGCGTCGGTGCCAAAAAAATGCTGCCAGGAGGGCGGCTGCAGCCTGCTGGACATAGCGGGCTCAAAAGGATTATGAGTGGCCAGCAGCGGAGCAAGGATGCTGGCGCCGATGATCAGCAGCAGGATACTTACAGCAAAATAAAATTGCAGCTTTGTTTTTTTCATTGGCGCTCACCCAGTTTTATTTTAGGATTCAGATAGGCGATGAATAGATCCACCGCTACCGTTACGCTGATCAGGATCCAGCCGCTGACTAAAACATAAGCCTGCAGAACAGGATAGTCACGGTAACGAATGGCCTCCAGCGCCATACTGCTGATACCGGGAATGGCAAAAATACTTTCGGCAATGACCGAGCCGCCTAAAACGCTGGCAAAATAATTGCCAAGTAAAGCAATGACCGGCAGGACTGCGTTGGGCAGAGCATAATTAAAAATGAGCTTGAGCTTGCTGAGACCGCGAACCCGGGCTATTAAAAAATATTGCTGGCCAAATTCGCTGAGCAGGGCGCTGCGCATAAAGCGGCAGACGGTGCCCATCGTGGCGCAGGACAGGACGAAAGCAGGCAGTAAAAAATGTTTGAAGCTGCCTGTGCCGCTGGTAGGCAGCCAGCGCAGATTTTCGCTGAAAAGCAAAATCAGCACCAGCGCCAGCCAAAAGCCCGGTATCGAAAGCATGATATTAGTAAGGCTTTTGAGAAAATTGTCAAAGGGGCTGCCCTGATAGACGGCGCAGATAATGCCCAGGCAAATACCGCCGCAGCCAGCCATGGCAAGGGCCAGCACGGCAAGTTCCATAGTTGCAGGCAGCCGCATCAGGATCTCGGCGGCAATATCGCGGCCTGTAATATAGCTGGTACCCAAGTCGCCCTGCAAAACCTGCAGCAGCCAGGTGCCGTAACGCAGCCACAGTGGCTTGTTCAAACCCAGTTCTGCGCGCATGGCCGCGATCTGTTCTTCACTGGGGGCGTATAATCCGTCCTGGTTCAGAACGAATTCAGCCGGGTCGCCGGGCGATAACACCCCCAGCACGAAAGCCAGCAGGCTGATGCCAAGCAAGACCGGCACGGCAGTCAGGATTCGTTTGCAGCAATAACTGATCATCAGTCTATCAACTCGATTTCTGCTAAATTAATACCGTACACCAAAGCTTCGTAATTTTTTAAGCGTTTACTGTAGGCAACGACACTTTTATCGTTAAACAGGGGTGCCACCGGCTGTTCAATTACCGAAATCAATTGCAGGCGGTCATATATTTCCCGGCGCCGGGTTTCGTCAGTGCAGTGTTTTACCTCTTGCAATAGCGCTGCAACTTCTGCATTTTTGTAATTCAGGCAGCTGATTTTGTTGCGGCTACCTTCCGGCATCATAAAGGTGTAAAAAATGCTGTAGGGGTCGCCATTAGGCAGTCCCTGCTGTACCCGGGCAATATCGTATTCGCCTTTACGCATTTGTTTGGCCATGGTGGCATATTCCAGCGACTGGATCGTCACATCAAGGCCGATCTTTTGCAGCCAGTAAGCTATCAGCTCGGCTTCGCCTTTTTGCAGCGGCTCACCGCCGTTGATGCAGTAAACCACTTTGCAGCGCTGACCGCCCAAAACCTCGCGGGCCAGCTTTTGTGCTTTGTCCAGATCATATTCCGCGGGGTAGTGGGTATAATAAGGGCTGGTGTAATTTAAAATATTGGTGGTAGGCTGGGCATAATTCAAATATAACGCCTGCACCAGATCCTGCCTGTCGATAGCCAGGCTGAGGGCCTGACGCATACGCAGATCGTTAAAAGGAAACCTGCTGCCGTTCAGCGCCAAAAAGCGGATCATGCCTGATTTATTAGTAGAAATGGCAAAGCGTTCATCCTGTTTGATTTCTTCAGCTAAAAACGGGGGAATGGCGTTGATGTCCAGTACGCCCAAAATCTCACCGGCTTTTAAAGCTGCATAGCGTACATCAGGATTGGGAATATTTCGGACAACGATTTCGGGGACTTTGGCTTTAGTACCATAGTAAGCTTCGTTGCGGGTTAATTTTACATATTTATTTAAAACATTCTCTGCTATTTTGTAGGGGCCTGTGCCGATGGCGAAGCCGTTGAAATTGCCGTCGGCGGCAAAACATTCCGGGGCAAAGACAGGGCTGCCGAAGTCGATCATTTTGTAAAGCTGGTTGACGTTGGGTTCGGCAAAAAGAAATCTTAAGGTATAATCGTCAATTTTTTCGTAACTAAGCAAAGACGGATAAAAAGTTTTGATATCCAAACCATAAAAAGAAGAACGTTTAACGCCTAATTTCATTCGCTCAAAATTTTTGATGACGGCATCGGCGTTAAAAATAGTGCCGTTGTGAAAGCGCACGCCCTGACGCAAATGAAAGATCCATTCTTTGCCGCCGTCGCGCATTTCCCAGCTTGCGGCCAGTCCGGGCTTGGGTAATCCGTTTTCGTCTTTGGTGACCAGCGGTTCCCAAACGCCTAAAATTTTGCTGCAATAATAACCGTCCTTTTCGCCGGGAGCCAAATGCCGTCCGGCGGCCAAAATGACGGTATCCTTAACGCCACTAGTGGCGGTTTTTTCTATTGTGTTTTGCTGCCGGGCGCAGCCACTTATGCAAAGGGCCGTTGTTAGTGCCAGTATCAGCCATTTAAGTAAATGTTTCATATTTTTATCCTAAAATTATTTTTGTACGGAAATGATCACCGTAGTTCTTGGTTGGGTGATAGCAAGGCCGTCTTGGGAATTTTGTGCCTGGGCAGTAAAGGCAGCCAGCAGCTGTTTGCTGGCTGCTGCAAAAGCTGCGTCGCCAAGGTCGCTGCGCATTTCCTGCTGCACTGCGTCTAAATCAACGAAATGTTTGGTTTTGGGATAATCTAAAAATTCAACATTGGCCGAGAGGCTAAGTCGCCATAAAAGCAGCGGTAGCAGTTGGTAATCAAGACATTCGTGGCAGGGCAGGTTATTTTTTTGATAAAGGCTGTAAAAGAAGGGACGCTGGATGGTTCTGACAATGATGAAGCCCTGGGTACTGTAAGTGTGCATTTTTAATAAAGCGTCCTTGATATCACGGATGCGGTATAGCGAATTGACGCTGACAATGTAGTCAAATGTTGTTGGCGTGGCAAAATCTTCCCATTTGCCGGGCTGCAGGGTGATATTTTTATATTCAGATGTATTTAACCGCTGCTGCAGCGCCTGCAGCATAGCTGGTGAAAAATCCAGTCCGAGTATCTGCCGGGAATACTGTGCCATCAGCAAAGTAAAATTGCCGCTGCCACAGCCTATTTCCAGAATCGTTTTATCTTGACCCAGAAAGCTGGCCAGCTTAGCGGCGATCAGGCCGGTATCGTGATTGAGATTATATTCCTGCGTATAGCGCGGTGCCAACTGCACCCAAAAATCACTTTCTACCTGATCGTTGAATTTGCGATCGTCCGTAGCGGCAGTAGCGTTCCAGCCAAAGGTTTCCTGCCAGACTGCATTGAAGTCGATGTCGGTGAACTTAAGCATAACTGCCTCCTGATATTACAAAATCAAAGAGGGTATGCATACCCTCTTTGATAATGGAAGTGAAAAATTAAATGTCGAATGTTGCGGAAAGCATCAGCGTACGGGGGCTGGATAAATGTAATCCACTGCCATAAGCGATCCAATAATCTTTGCCTGTCAAATTATAGCACATAGCACTTAAAGTCATAGGCGTATTATTTAATTTTGTTTTATATTTAACACCTAAGTCAAAAGTAACGTATGAAGGAACTGTCCATTTTATATCATTGCTGGCTGGGAAAATAGGCGTAGAACCGACATAAACAGCTCTGCCGATAATGGACCAGTCTTGATCGGGATTATATTGCAGCGCTGCGACACCAGTCCATTTAGGGATGCCGGCTACGCTGTAACCATCATAAGTTCCTTTTTCTGTTTTATTTCTTTTGGCGTCAAGATACATAAAGCCGCCCATAGCATTCCATTTATCAGATATTTTACCATTGACCGAAAGTTCGATACCTTGATATTCATTTTCACCGTTATTGGTGAGCCATTTTTTTGAGAAATCTTCATTGTAGACAGTCATGCTATTAGCTTCCTTATTTTGGAAGAATGCCAAAGTGGTTAAAAGGCCGTTGTTTTCATATTTAACGCCTACTTCATTAGATTTGGCTTTAGAAGGTGATAAAATATCATTTTCATTTTCATAACCGGCACCTACTTTAGTACCGCTGTCGAAAAATTCTGAGTGGCTGGCGTATAGAGCGACATGTTTGTCCGGTTGATAGACAAAGCCAAAAGCTGGGCAGGTCGCGTCGGATTTTACAGTGGTAGCTTTAACTGCTCCTTTACTTGGATCAGTATAAGAGGTTGAAGAAGCTACATGTTTATGTACGCCAAGCAGCAGTTGTGCTTTGCCCAGTTCCATGGTGTCCATTAAAGAAGCGCCCCAAAATCTTGCGGAGCTGTTATGATAATTTTTAAAATCAGGGATAGTAACGCTTTCATCAGGATCAACTCCTGTGAAAATGTTGCCGCCTAAACCTGTGAAATTGGTCAAACCAGTGCCGCCGACAACACCCGTCCATGATTTTGACCAAGACTTATCCGCGGCTACTACCAGATTATGTTTTACGTTACCGGTTTTAAAATCACCGCTGATACCTATTTGACCATAATATTTATGGGATGGAGTGCGTCTTGTGAAGTATTTACCCAGATAAGTGCCGTCGTCATCAGTAATAGTGAGCTTACTGCTTTGACCAGTTATATTTTTCTTTAAATTACTTTGCGTCCAGCCGCCATTAAAAAATGCTTTCCAATGATCGTTGAGTTTTTGCTCATGATTTAAAACCATAATAGTCCCTTCATGGACTTTATCCATACCGGGGAAGCTGTAGTTGTTTTTGGAGTTGGGGGCGGAAGGAAGGTGAGTAAGTTTGCCTGATTTGATGCTTGCAGGGTCAAGGCCGAACCAACGCATACCATCTTCTACCTGATAGTACTGATATCCGATCAAAAGATTAGTCTTACTCTTTTGGTCCTGATGGTCAATATTGGCGAAAAAGCTTTGGGAATTACGGTCAGATTTATAGTGAGTGGGGTTGCCGTTCATAATTTCTGCATTAATACGCACGCCCCATTCCTTGTTTTTGCCAAAACGGCGTCCAACATCTATGGCTTCACCAAAGCCACTTTTACCAGAAAAAATTTGTCTGTATCTGGTGACAGGGGTATTCGTTGCTTTTTTTGTCGTCATATTAATAACAGCCGCAACTCCGGTACCTTCACCGGCGGGGAAAGAACCTGAGATAGCTTTGTTAGGACCGGCGGTTACTTCGATACTTTCAGCAACGAAAGAGGGGACCATAAATTGACCAAGCATGCCCGGCACACCATTAACATAGAAAAAATATCCGTTGGTAGATTTGCCTCTTACCGAGAAATCACCGTGAAGCATGGTTCCTGTTTGCCGGATAGAAGGCATGTTGACTAAAACATTATCCAAGGCCTGATTGGGACCGCCAAAATCTTCGATATTTTTTTCGGTAAAATTCATTTGAGTATACGGGACGTCCATAACATCTTTTTCGCCTAAAATGCCGACATTACCTTTGGTTTTTACATATCCACCGGGCAGAGTGTCTCTGTCGGCTTCGACGATAACTTCGTCCAAATCGTGCTTCATAGTTTCTTCGGCGCTGGCAGGTATAATAAAACCTGTGCTGGTAATAGCACAGAATACAGCCATGGTTAAAAATTTCTTTTTACTGCTTATCATTAAGTAGACACCTCTTAAATTTATTAATAGATTTTCCAGGCATGCAAGAGCATGCCTGGATCTTACTTTTAAAAATAGTATGGCGATTTGTTAAATATCGAATTGCGCCGACAACATCATGGTACGAGGTGCGCCAAGGGCTACGGAAGTTCCGCGGGAGATCCAGTAATCTTTGCCCAGCACGTTGTAGCACATAGCGCTTAAGGTAACAGGTGTAGAATTGATTTTTGTTTTATGTTTATAACCGATGTCAAAGGTCATGTAATCTGGCGCTGTGACACCGTTGTCGTTGACATGAGATTCACCGACATAATTCATGCGGAAGATAGCAGAATTATTTTGGTCGGCTTCATATTCAGTAGCTAAAACAGCATTCCATTTGGGTGTGCCTGTAGCATAGCGTCCTTCAAGATGTTCGCTGCCTTTAGCAAGTTTTTCACGTTTGCCGTTAAGGTACATCAAACCTCCCATAACATTCCATTTAGGGGCAACTTTACCTGCTAAAGAATATTCGACGCCTTTGAATTTATTTTCGCCGTTTTGTGTATAAAAATCGGCTTTACCTGCTTCGGGATTTGCTTCTTTGATATAACTGGCTTGATTAAGCTCAAAGAAGGCCAGGCTGTGCAGGATTTCACCGCTGCGGTATTTGACACCGATCTCAGTTTGTTTGTTTTTGATAGGATCAAAAATTTCACCAGCATTAGCATAAGAGGTGCCTACTTCTACCGGTTTGGTGTAGGATTGGGCGTAGCTGGCGTATACTGATAAATTTTCGATTGGTTTATAGGCAATGGCAAAGGTAGGGTTGAGGGAATCTTTGCTGACTTTGTCGCCGGCGGCACTTTCTGTTTCAGTATCGCGATATTGCAGCGCTGCATATAACGAAGTCTTGCCAAATTCAAAGCGGTCCGCTAAAGTAGCGGCATAAGCATGCTCTTTACTATAGCCAATATCATCAAAACTATTACCTTTACTATCTATTCCATAAATAGGATTTCCATTGATATGAACACCATTCCAAATATCACCACTGATAGTAGCCTGTCCGCTGTTACTGCCAGTATTTAAGGCCTTGCTTTTATATGTGAAATAGTCAACGGCAAAGGAAAGATCGTTTTTGATATTGCCCACAGCAGTTTTATTGGCTACGCCGATCGACCAGTAGCTGCTTTTGCTGTCGGAGATATAGTCGCGGAAAGTACCGGAGAGAATACCATTATCTTTTAAAGTGAGTGAACCGCTGTTGGGATCGTTTTTATGCTCGGAATAATGGCCGTAGCCGCCGTTGACGAAACCGCTCCATTTGTCGCTGAATTTTTGGGTATGGTTTAAAGTGAACAGCATGCCGTGATTATATTTCGTCTGACTGTCAAAGCTCAGGTCTGTTTTGCCATCGGGTGCTTCGGCCAGATTGCCTTTGGTAACGCCGCCGGCACTCAGCCATCTTTGGCCGCCGTCGACCTTCCAGTCATAGTAGCCGCCGAAAATATTGGTCATGCTTTTTTCATCCTGGTGGTCCAAATTGATGTAGATACTTTTATCACGTACGTCGGCACCCTTCATAGAAAGTCCACCGTCTTCATAATGGGCATTTACCCTGATGCCCCATTCCTTGTTTTTGCCAAAGCGGCGGCCGACGTCAAGATCTTCGGTCCAGGTGCTGCGGCCGGAGAATCGTTGGGTGTAGCGTGTGATGGGTTCGGTGGTAGCACGTTTGGTAGTGCCGTTCAGCAAGCCTGACGGAGCATCGGTGCCGTTAGTGCCATTGTTAGAAAAAGTAGCGCCGTTAAGGACGGTGTTAGGCCCAGAAACGATATCGACACTGCTTAAAACATAGGCGGGTATGCTGCGTGTCTGGTTGAACATATTAGGAATACCGTTGATGTAGTAATGTGATGCGTTCATATTAACACCGCGCATACTGAAATCTGTATACATGGGCGAAGGGCTGCCAACACGAATAGAAGCTGTGTTAGCCAAAGTGCCGTTTAAGGGCTGATTAGGATCATAAAAGGTCATGATAGTTTTTTCAGTGTATTTTTTCTGGGTAAAAGGTACATCGATTGCTTTTACATCACCTAAAATCCCCATTCTGTCAGTATTGGCTACAAATCCCCCCGGCAGAGCATCTCTGTCGGCTTCGACGATGACTTCGTCCAAATCGTGCTTCATGGTTTCTTCGGCGCTGGCAGATACTACAAAGCCCACGCTGGCAACGGCGCACAATACGGCCATTGCTAAAAATTTCTTTTTCCCATTCATCAAATAAACACCTCGTTAAAATTTTTTATCTTTAATTTTTCCGGCCGAGCTGTCCGAGTTTCGCGTGCCGCAAAAATTAAGAGCAAAAGAAAAACGCTTTTCTGCACACAAAGACAGAAAAGCGTAAAAATGCTCTTATAACGCTCCCTCCTGTCTTTCGCAGGATTGTAGTGGGGACATATCCAGGCAGTTCTTCTGGCTCTGCGTCATAGCTTACCTCGTCTTCCCAGTTTCCCAGTGACGTTTTTGAGGTTTGCTCGGCATTACAGCGGCGGGACCGCATCGGATTTTAACCGATTTCTCTGTTAGGCAATGCTGCACCTGGATATTTATATTAAATTGAAAATAAAACTTATTGTCTGGCTAAAAATTTGAATTATTGCTTTGTATTATAGCACTTTGCCCCCCCCCCCCGCAAGCAAAAGTTTTCCACAGGCGCATGGAAAATTTACTGAAGCACTTTAAGGACAAAAAAATAGTGGCCACAAAGCGACCACTAACAAGGGTTTTAAGTTGATGCAGTTTGGAAAAATCAGCTCGTTAGCTGCTGTTATTTTAATAAAAATCTGGCAAAATCTGTTGGTTGGGCGGCTATTTTGCTGATGTCTGCCGCTGCCAGTTCGCCGGGTGCGCTGTAGCCATAGCCGGCGCCGAAAACTTCGATACCGTTTTGCTGGGCACCGATGGCGTCGTGCTCGCGGTCACCCAGCATGACGGCGCTGGCTTTGGCGCTGCCTGCTACGTCCAGGCGGCGCAGTACTTCGGTGATAACGTCGGCCTTGGTGGGCAGTTCGCCGTTGAAGCCGGGGCCGGCAATGGTAACGAAATAGCCTGACAGGCCAAAATGTTCCAGGATCTTTTCGGCATAAAGCTGCGGCTTGCTGGTAGCGACAGCAAGGGTTTTATTTGCCTGCCGCAGGGTTTGCAGCAATTCTGGCACACCGTCATAGACTGAGTTTTCGTACATACCGACGCGGGCAAAGCGCTCGCGGTAATATTCAAGACCGGTGTCGGCTTCTGCGGCGGTCATACCGCAGAATTTTTGAAAAGATTCTGTCAGCGGCGGGCCGATGAAGCGAAACAGGTCGGCGGCGTCCCAACTGCCTTTGCCGCATTTTTCCAGGGCGTACTGTACGCAGCGGATGATGCCGGGGGCAGAGTCGGTGAGGGTACCGTCTAAATCGAAGAGGATATATTTATACATTGCTTGCTCCTTTGGTATTTCTGTGAACAAATTATCTTTCAATAATGTTCACATTATAACACAAAGTATAGGTTAAAGAAAACATTAGCTAAGAGGGCTTAACCGTTGGCGGCAGCGGTGTTATAATAAAAATATAAATTTGTTTTAGTGAGGGGTTTTAAAATGATGGAAAAATTATATGAGCAGGATTCGCTGCTGCGCAGCTGCACGGCGACGGTAAAGAGCTGCACTGAAGATAAAAAAGGCTTTGCCGTGGTGCTGGACAGGACGGTGTTTTTTCCTGAAGGAGGGGGCCAGCTGAGTGACCGTGGCACCTTGGGCGGCACAAAAATGACTTATGCTGCCGAACGTGACGGCGACGTTATCCACTACTGTGAGCAACCGCTGGACGTAGGCGCGCAGGTGGAGGCGGTGCTGGACTGGCAAGCCCGGTTGGACCATATGCAGCAGCATGCCGGTGAGCACATTCTTTCCCACGCGGTGTGGAAGCTGTTTGGCGCTAATAACGTGGGTTTTCATATGGGTGAGCGGCTGGTGACTATCGACCTGGACAAAGAACTGACGGCGGCCGAGCTGGCCCGAGCCGAGGATTATACGAACGAAGAAATTTGGGAGGACAAGCCGATCACTGTCAGCTATCTGCCCCATACGGCATTGCCCCAGCTGGTGATGCGTAAAAAGAATGAAAAGCTGACGGGCATGCTGCGCATCGTGACCGTTGAGGGCGGCGATATTTGCACCTGCTGCGGCACGCATCCTACCCGCACGGGGATGGTGGGATTGGTGCGCATCAACCGCTGCTATCACCATAAGGACGGCTGCCGGGTAGAATTTTTGTGTGGCCGCTGGGCGCTGGAGGACGCGCGCAGCAAGAATGAGTATATTTGGCAGGCGGGGCATTTGCTGTCGATGAAGCCGGAAAACGTGCCTCAGGGCATCGGCAAATTGCAGGAAGAGCTGGCCGCCCAGGGCGAACGGCTGAAAGTGCAGACTGCCAGACTGTACGAACTATTGGCGCCGCAGCTTTTGGCGCAGGCTGATACGGACGAGGATGGCATAAAATATGTAGCGGTGGCGCAGGAGGATTGCAGCGCTGCCGATGCCAGGCTGCTGCTGAACAAATTGCTGGCGGGTGAACGGACTGTAGCCGCCGTAGTCTACCGCAGCGGTGAGCGGGTGAATTATGTGCTGGGCTGCGGCAGTGGAACCGGGGCTGATTGCCGGGTGCTTTGCCAGCTGGCAGGAGAGCTGTTCGGCGGCAAGGGCGGAGGCTCGCAAAGCTTTGCCCAGGGCGGCGGTGCCTATCGCGAAGAGTGGCAGCAGCAGGTGCGTGATTTACAAAAATCATTAAGAAAACACTGATGCCTTATTTGCATTAAGAATTTTTTATTGTCTAAACTGTAAAAAAATAATATAATATTACATATAGTATTATATAAAATGTTAGTGATTTTACAGTTCGGCCAGGCTAACTGTTAGGTCGGCTGCCCCCAAAGGAGGCACGTAAGCTTGGAAAGACAAAAAGATAAAATTCTGATCGTCGATGATGTGGAGCTCAACCGGGCGATACTGTGCGAGCTTTTCGCAGGCGATTATGAAATATTAGAAGCAGATAATGGCAAGACTTCGGTCGAATTGATGGAGAAATATCATGACGAGATCGCCATCGTTTTGATGGATATCGTGATGCCTGTGATGAACGGGCTGGAAGCTTTGGAGATCATGAACGCTAAAGGGCTGACTGAAAAGACGCCTATTTTCCTGATCACCGCCGAATCGTCTAATGACGCGATCTCGAAGGGCTTCCGCTTAGGCGTAGTCGACGTTATTTTAAAACCATTCAACCCTGATAATATTTGTCAGCGCGTAAATAATATCATCGAGCTGTACCGCTACCGTTATAAGCTGGAGAAGCTGGTACAGGAGCAGATGAACAAGATCGAGAAGCAGAACGAGCAGCTGCGTAACTTTAACGTGGCTATGATCGATACCTTAAGCACTATCGTCGAGTTCCGCGACTGCGAGTCGGGCCAGCACGTCCAGCGCATCCGCCAGCTGACCAAGATCATGCTGAAGGAGATGGGTCGGCAAAGCCCAGAATACAGACTGCCGGATAAGACTATCGAAGATATTTCCATGGCGGCAGCCCTGCACGATATCGGCAAGATCGCTATTCCCGATTATATTTTGAATAAGCCGGGCAAGCTGACGGAAGACGAGTTTGCCGTTATGAAGGAGCACACTTTGTACGGCTGCGATATTTTAGAGAGTATCGACAGCTTAAAGCAAAATCAGGAACAATACCGTTATCATTATAATATCTGTCGTTGGCACCACGAAAAATGGGACGGCAGCGGTTATCCCGACGGTTTGATCGGCAAAGAGATACCCATCTACGCCCAGATAGTTTCGCTGGCTGACTGTTATGACGCCCTTACCAGCGTGCGCTGCTACAAAGGCGCTTTTTCCCACGAGGAATCGGTGCAGATGATCGAAGCGGGTAAGTGCGGTATGTTCAATCCCGAGCTGCTGCAGTGTTTTTTAAAGATAGCGCCGATCCTGCCGGATATCCTGCAGTCGGACGACGGACTGCCTGCAGTGGTCTATCATTATCAGCATCCGCACCTGGAGCGGCTGAACGGTAAAAAATGCTACAGCTGTGATATGGATAAAAACAGCCGGATCGCACGGCTGCTGGAATTGGAACGCGAAAAACAGAAGGCGTTGTTTGCCATGAGCGGCGATATCTTTTTTGATTTCGACGTCAGCAAGGATACGATCACCTTTTCGGACGAATATAAAAATACTTTTGGCGAAGAGTGCCTTATCAATAATGCCCGTGCGTATTTAAGTAACGATGTGCATATCGTAAGGCAGGATCTGGCAATGCTGCAGAGTCTGCACAGTACTTTGAGTGAAAACAATCCCGGCTATATCAGGGACGTGCGACTGATCAATAAACTGGGTGAGGAACGGTGGTACCGCTTGCACGTCAATTCCATCTGGGATTGGGAGCGCTCGGGCGTGATGCTGAGTTTAGTCGGCCGTTTGTTCAGTATCGACAAAATGAAGCGTGAGATAGGCCAGTGGAAAAAGCAGGCTGAAAGCGACACGCTGACGCAGCTGGGCAACCGTGCTTACGGTCAGCGGCGGCTGTGGGAAATGCTGGACGAGCTTTCACAGGAAAAGGCCGCAGTGATGTTTTTGGACGTAGATAATTTTAAAATGGTCAACGACAGGCACGGCCATCTTTTCGGTGACGAGGTTTTGTGCCGTATCGCCGGTGAGATCAATAAACAGTTCCGCAGCGACGATATTATTTGCCGTATTGGCGGCGACGAATTTTTGATCATTATGCGTAATATCAAAGACCAGGAGCTGCCTCTGATGAAGGCTGATGATTTGCGTCATGCTATCAAAAAAGTGGGCCATGAAGCCGATGTACAGGTGCCCCTGTCCGTTTCGGTGGGCGTAGCCTTTTACCCTGCTGACGGCAGGGATGAGGAAACGTTGCTGTGTAAGGCTGATAAGGCTTTGTACGAAGCGAAGAAACGTGGTAAAAATAACTGCGCCATCTATAGCGCCGAACTTGAAAACGAGCCCTTTATGTCGCAGATCACTAAAGCAGAAAGTGAATAAACGCAAAAATAAACCCGTACAGCACCAGTGCTGTACGGGTTTTGTTTTTTTAAGGGTTTTGGGTGATTAAAACTTCCACATAAAGTTGACGTTAGTAGTAAAGCCTTCTTTTTTGCCCAACCAGCCTTGCAGTGACAGGTCGATGGTGGGGTCGTTGGCAGCTTTGGGCTTAAGGCTGTAGCCCAGCTCCAGCATGCCGCTGCCACCCTTGATACTGGGAGCCAGGGTGCTGAAGCCTTTAACGGTGGCCGTAGCCTCACCGTCAAATTCGTATTCGTAGGCTGTGCCTACATAGGCCGTAGCACGGTCGTTACAAGCCTTGCTCAAGCGGGCGCCCACTCTGGCACGGGTGCTGTTGACGCTGCCAAAGTCGTAGGTTTCGCCGCTGCCCGCCATCACTACGCTGTTACCCTGTTGATGGGTGTACAGCAGTTTGGCGTAAACATCGGCGCTGGTGCTGTCGGTCAGCTTGCTGACCTTGCCAATACCCACATGGGCGCCGTAATAGGCGGCGCTGCTGTCGTAGGTGGCGGTCAGCGGGTTGCCCAAGCCGTCTGTAAGGCCGGAGCCACGGTAATCAGAGGTGGTTTGGCCGTAGCGCAGGCTGCCCTCGTAGTAGGTGCCGTTGTTGTTATCCTGACGGGCAAAAGCGCCGATGCCGTAATAATGGGTATTGCCGTCACCGCGCACGCCGCAGTCCAGGTGGCTGTCGTAGTTGCCCCAGCCAGCTTCGGCAAAGGGGCCGTAGGTCAGCTTGCCAGCGTTGTTGGTAATAGCTTTAGCTGCGCCTAGGGCAAAGTTGTAGCCTTTGATATCCGTATAGGAGCCGCTGTGCAGGCGGCTTTGGCCGCCACCGGCAGCGGCAAAGACGGCGCCGGTGTCACTGCTTGCCACAGCGACGGCGTTGGCGATACCCTTGTCCGTAAAGTTATCGGCGCCGCTGTTTAAAAAGCCCACAGTTGCCAGGCGGGTCTCCGTCGGCGACTTGCTCTGCTCGGTAGCCTGTTTGTAGCCGGTGACTTTCAAGCCGATGTTCTGGTTATCGTTCTCAAACTCGATGCCGTAAATAAGGCTGAAGCCCTGCTGCAGGGTGGTGTTGGCAGTGGTTCCACTGTTGGTAAAGAACCCATTATCGTTATTTAATAGCGTCACCGTGTCGCCAGCCCTTAAAGCGTTGGTGGCGCCACTCAAAGTGGCATTGATCTTAGCGTTCTTCAGATTAGTTTTTTCGACGTCCAGTAAGGTCAGCACCGGGCCTGCATAGATGTTGGCGTCGGTCAGGTAAAAGTTATAGCTTGCAAAATTGGCCACGTTGCCCAGGCTCAGCCCGGCGCTGGCAATGTTCAGGGTGTTACCATTAGTCTTGCCGCTGCCGCTTTGGCTACCAGAAAGTAGCGAGGTGTTAGCAAAGCTGACGTCTCCGATAATGGTGACCGTATTGTTGTTAGCGTCGCCGGTGTCTTGAGCATAGCCGCCGTAGACAGAGCCGTCAATAGTGCCGCCGGTAATGGTGATGCTATTGTTGTTGGCGGCGCCGTTACTGGTGCTGAAGCCACCGTAGATGGCGCTTTTGATATGGCTGTTGCTGATAACAACAGTGTTGTGATTGGTCTGGCCACTATTGCTGTTACCGCCAAAGACGGAACCGCCTACAGTACCGCCAGTTATAGTAACACGGTTATTGTTGGCACTACCATTTAAGCTGGCTCCGCCATTGACAGCCTTCTCTACTTCGGCATCAGTGACAGCAACATTGTTGAAGTCAGTGTTGCCGCTGGAACTGGAGCCGCCACTGACAGCTCCGTTGATTTGGCTGTTGCTGCTAATAGTAACTGTGTTGTAGCTGGCATCGCCGGAAGGGCCGGAAAAGCTGAAGCTGGAGCCGCCGTTGACACCGCCGCCGATTTGACTGTTGCTGCTAATAGTAACTGTGTTATAGCTGGCTTCACCGGAAGGGCCGAAAAAGCTGAGGCTGGAACCGCCGCTGACATCAATGCCGACAGTACTGGCAGTTATAGTAACGGTGTTGTAGTTTGCTGCGCCGCTGGCGCTGAAACCGCCGTAAACATTTTCTTTAACAGTACCGCTGTTGATAGTAATCGTATTGAAGTCAGCGTTGCCGCTGGCGCTGAAACCGCCGTAGACATTTTTGTTAACTGTGCCGCTGGCTTCGATAAGGAGCGAGTTATAAAGGGCATCGCCGCGGTTTGTTTTGCCGCCATAAGCGCTACCGTCAGTGAGGATGCCGCCTGCCATAATGGTAAGTTTGTTGTTGATTACGCTACCTGTGCCTTCAACATAGCCGCCCCAATAGTCACCGCTCGTGGTGGTGTTAAGCGTATTGGTGTTGTTGGTGGCATCTTTGGCTCAGGCAGTGGGTGCGCACAAGGCGCTGATATTGACACCCAGCAGGTAAGCCAGCATGATTTTACTTATATTTTTATTCATAAAACTTGTCTCCTTGTGCTGCAAGTTTGTAAAAATTTGCAAAGTGTATAAAAATATTCCTTGCCCTTACAAAACATTGTATCACTTTTAATACAAGGAATCTAACCAAGCTTGTAAATGTTACTTCTTGTTCACATATATGAATGTAGAGATAATATTCTACTCAATCGTTATTTTATAAATAGTGCTCTTTATTTAGTCGCACTATTTGCATAAGTGCGCTATCACGCTTAGTCACTGTGATGGCACTTGCGACTAAGCGGCGCTAAATTAAAGAACCCCGCTGCCACAAAAGCGGCAACGGGGTTGGGGCAGTAACGCTATTTTTTTATAACTGTCTGATCAATTGGCACAGCTTGTCGACCTGGGAAGCGTCGGTAGCCCAACTGGTACAAATGCGGGCTGCGATGCGGTCGCCGCTCATTTTTTCCCAGGGTGCCAAAACGAAGTGCTTGCTCAGCTCATCGTACATGGCCTGGGGGAAGATGATGAATTGCTGGTTGGTGGTGGAATCGGTAAGGAATTCCAGGCCCCGTTCCTGCACGGCTGCTTTGATCTGCATGGCCAGCTTGATGCCGTGGCGGCAGATCTTGTAATACAGCCCATCGGTAAATAGGGCTTCAAACTGCAATCCCAGCAAACGTCCTTTGGCCAGCACGGCGCCGCCCTGCTTCATAATGGTGCGGAAGTCGGGCTTGATGGCCGGGTTGACGATGACGGCGGCTTCACCAAAAAGAGCGCCGCATTTGGTGCCGCCGATGCAGAACACATCGCAGTTATTGGTGATGTCGGCCATTGTCAGGTCGTTGTCGGGTGCCGTCAGGCCATAGCCTAAACGGGCGCCGTCGATAAACAGGTACAGGCCGTACTGCTGGCAGACGGCGTATAGTTCTTCCAGCTCGGCCTTATGGTACAGGGACCCGATCTCGGTAGGCTGGGAGATGTAGACCATTTTAGGCTGCACCAGGTGCTCGCGGCTGGGGTCGTTAAGGTACAGCTCGTGCTGCTCGCGTACCATGGCAGCAGTTATTTTGCCGTCGGTGGTGGGCAGGTCAAGCACTTTGTGGCCGGTACGCTCGATAGCCCCGGCTTCGTGGGTGTTGATATGGCTCTGCACGGTGCCATAGACCCCATGGAAGGGGCGCAGGGCCGCGCAGATGATGTTAAGGTTGGTTTGGGTGCCGCCCACCATAAAGTGGACGTCGATGTCGCTGCGGCCGCATTCTTTTTTGATCAGCAGCGCCGCTGCTTCGCAGTAAGGGTCGATGCCATAGCCGCCGGTCTGCTCAAAATTAGTCGCCGACAGTGCTGCCAGGATCTCGGGGGTGCCGCCTTCGGTATAGTCGCTGGTAAAATAATACATAGTCCGCACTTCCTTTACTTCTTTTTGCGTCCTTTGGCCATCCAGCCTTTAAGGTGTGTTTCGTAAAAAATAGGCAGCAGCGAAAACAGGATGATGCCTAAAGTAACATGGGAGAAGTTGTTTTTGACCCAGGGCATATTACCAAAAATATAGCCGCCGCCGACGAAAAGGACGATCCAGGTAATTGCGCCGGTAACGTTGTAGACGGCAAAGGTGCGGTAGTGCATATTGCCGATGCCGGCAACAAAAGGTGCCAGGGTGCGCACGATGGGCGCGAAGCGGGCCAGGAAGATGGCTTTATGGCCGTGCTTGGCATAAAAATCTTCGGCTTTTTTGATATGCTCGGGCTTGATGAGCTTGGGATAATTGCGCAGTATTCGGTGGCCGAACTCTTCACCGATCATATAGTTGCAGGCGTCGCCTAAAATGGCCGAAACGAGAAAGATGATGACCAGGGTAGAAAGATCGAGGCCAGAGCTGGTAGCTGCCAGGGCGCCGCAGGCAAACAGCAGCGAGTCGCCGGGCAAAAACGGGGTGATGACCAGGCCTGTTTCGCAGAAGACGATAGTAAATAAAATTGCGTAGATCCAATGGCCGTATTGCTCCATGACCAGGGGCAGGTAGCGGTCGAAATGCAGGATATAATCAATAAAATTGCCGGATAAGGCTTCCATGTGAGGTTACTTCCTTTCGCAAAAAACTAAATCTATTTTATCACAAAAACCCTGAATTTGATATGAGAAAATTAGGCAGATGTGTTATAATGACAATATCAGTTGCTATGAAGGAGTAGACATATGACAAATAATTTATGCTGGTGCGGCAGCGGCAAGGCCTATGCTGACTGTCATCAGGAGATAGACGCTAAAATCGAAACCTACCGCCGGGCGGGGCACGAGGTGCCAGAGCGCGCCATGATCAAAACACCGGAGCAGATCGCCGGTATCCGTGAGGCCTGCGCCATCAATACGGCCGTGCTGGACGAAGTGGAAAAGCAAATCAAGACCGGTATGACCACGGAAGAGGTCAATACCATCGTGCATCAATATACTGTGAGTCGTGGTGCGATACCTGCGCCGCTCAATTTCTGCGGCTTCCCTAAAAGCGTTTGTACCTCGATCAACGATCAGGTCTGCCATGGTATCCCGTCAGAGCAGGATGTTTTGAAAAGCGGCGATATCGTCAATGTGGACGTATCGACCATTTATAACGGTTATTATGCCGACGCTTCCCGCATGTTTACCATCGGCAAGGTGGATAAAAAGAAGCAGGATCTGGTAGCGATCACTAAAGAATGTTTGCGCCGCGGCCTGGAGGCTGCTCAGCCCTGGGGCTTTGTGGGCGATATTGGTGCGGCTGTTTCCAGCTATGCCCATAAGCACGGCTATTCCGTCGTTACCGAATTTGGCGGCCACGGTGTGGGCGTTGATTTCCACGAGGAGCCCTTTATCTGCCATGTGGGCAAGCGCAAGACCGGGATGCTGCTGGTGCCGGGCATGATCTTTACCATCGAGCCTATGATCAATACAGGCAAGCGTGAAGTGTATGTGGACGCTGCCAACGACTGGACAGTTTATACCCAGGATGGCGGCATGAGCGCCCAATGGGAGCATACGGTGCTGATCACCGAAAACGGTAACGAGATTTTGACCTATTAAGGTTCTGACAAAAATAGATGACAGATAAAAGCTCAGATGCTAAGCATCTGGGCTTTTTATTTTTTTGTGAGCTTATATTTACTGGGCACCGTTTAAAACCGGCAGTGAACTGTGCTGTGGGAGTGTCAGCAAATGCCGTAACAGGAATTTTACCGACAGCACAGCAGTCTTTCGATGCCGCGCCGGATATGATAGCAAGGGGAGCAAACGTAGCGTTTGGTTAAGATTGGGTTAGAATATTCTTATTGCTAACGTACGTTAGTAGTATAAAAGCAGAAGACCTTTAGAATAAGGAAGGAACTTAAAAGGGGCAGAAAAGAAAGAGAGAGAAAAACAGGCAAAAAGAGAGAAAAAGAAAAGAATGGCTCACCCCTGTAGTCGCTCGCAGGGCCGCTAAACGGAACCTCTGTAAATTTTTTTTTTCGGCAGGTTCCGTTTTTTGCTTTTTATGCCGACTACAGGGGTGAAAGGACGTGAGCAAAATGATCGAGGTCAACCCCAAGACCATCAATGGCCAGGATCTGGCGGCGCTGGCGCTGCGTGCTAAAGGCAGCGTTAAAAGGATCTACCTGCACTGGACGGCGGGGCATTACGACGATGTTTATGACGATTATCATCTAAATATCGGGCCCGGCGGCGAGATGTATCTGACTTGCAAAGATTTTTTGGAACCGAAGCAGCATACCTGGCACCGCAATACGGGCAGTATCGGTATCGCCCTGTGCTGTTGTGCCGGAGCGGTGGCGGGCTGCGGCCCTGATACCGACTTTGGCAGTGAGCCGCCGACGGTGATGCAGATAGAGTCGCTGGCACGGGCCATTGCGGTGTTGACAGCCTGTCTGGACCTGGAGATCAGCGTGCTGACAGTGACGACCCATTGCGAAGCGGCCTTGTTTGACGGCTACGGACCCCACAGCGGTGATCCGCAGCTGCGCTGGGACCTGTGGTACTTGCCCGACCTGCCTTTGGGCAGCGAAATGAAGCCCGGGGGCTATGTGGTGCGGGGCAAGGCTATTTGGTATCGCAGTGATATTTTACGGCAAAGGAGGTGATGAAAGATGGCGAGCAAAACGATCGTTAAACAAACCCTGACCCTGAACGTGGAGGACGGCGTCAACAGCCTGGGTGCGGCCAAAATGAAGGCCCACAATTATTCCGGCGTCCGACCGGAAGCTGAACCCGCGGCAGTATTAGCGGCAGCAGAGGCTTTGGGCGGGCTTATTGGCCACGAGCTGATGGGCGTTGTAGTGACCGAAAAAGCCGAGCTGGCTGAATAGGCCAGCGCAAAAATAAGCAGGCTGCGCTGGCAGCCTGTTAGAAAGGAGTGGATTTGATGGAAAAAGTTTTACAGCTGGTATTTAAAAAAGCTGACGGTAGTAAAAAAGTCTTTAACGTGACCGATCCCCGCGACGATGTGACTGCTGCGGAGGCTAAAACTGCCATGGAGGCAGTGATCGCTGCCGATATTTTTGCTGCTGAAGGCATCGGCCTGACCGAAGCAGTGGAAGCCCGTGTGCGCACTACGGACGTCAATGTTTTAGCATAACATGGACGCCGAAGTGCTGCTGAGCCAGGTCGCTAACTACGGCTTTCCCATGGTCTTGTCGTGGTATCTGCTGGTGCGCATGGAAGGCAGGCTCGATAAGCTGACAGACAGTATCAACGGATTGGCCCGCAGTATCGCGGCCGGTAAAACAGCATAAAAAAGACGCAGCGTAAGCTGCGTCTTTTTTGTATGTAGGTTACAAATCGTTTTAGCAGGACCCGGCTTACCAGGCGTCAACGCCGCGTCCGTCGGCCAGCGGATCGGGGCCGTAGCTGTTGGGGCCGATGGTGCCGCGGAAGAACATCAGGTAGATGCCGAAGAAAAAGCTGACCAGCGGGATGAAGGCTAAAAGCACCATCAAAGCGCCGTGGTCAAGGTCGTGCAGCCTGCGCACAAACAGCGACAGGCAGCTGAGCGCGGCGATAAAGGTCAAGGCAAAGGCCAGTATCTGGAACATGGTACCGCCCGGGGTAAAAAAGCTGGCGATCATGTAGCCCAAACACCAGATTATAGCGTTACGCAGTAAAAAGCGCAGGATATAGGGCTGGCGGTTCAAACGTCCGTCAAACCGGAAAAACATTTCTGTGAAATCCATCAGGATCCCTCCTTTATATAGTAATACCAATAAATTATCTGTTTACAAGTTAATAATAACATAAACTATACATAAGTGCAGATTATTTTAATTATTTTTTCGCCGCCAAAAATTATGGAATTTATCAGTCAACTGCTTTTGGTTTAGCTGGGCGGGCCATAGCTCCTGGTTGGGGGCATTGCGCATGGCAGCCGCCAGATGGTCGTAAACTTCTGGACTCAGGCTTTCCAGCTCGCGGATATGCTCTTTGATGTCCTGCCGTTTGGTATGGCCGTCGTAGGGGCAGGGGTTACGCAAGGGCACTAGCTCCAGTTGACTTACCATGTCGATGATCTCGGACTCACGGTAATAAAGCAGCGGGCGCAGCACCGTCAGCCCGGTTTTGGAGAGGGGCGTCACCGGCAAAAAGGTGCGCAGCTGGCCGGAGGTCAGCACGTTCATCAAAAAGGTTTCCACAGCGTCGTCGTGGTGATGGGCCAAAGCCACTTTGTTAAAGCCCAGCTCCAGGGCGGTACGGTTGGTGGCGGCACGGCGAAAATAGGCACAGGTAAAGCAGGGGGTGTTGCCCTTGTTTTGCCAGGCCGATTTGACGTCGACCTTTTCGCTGTAATGTTTCAGGCCGTAATGCTCGCAGAAAGCTTCCAGTTCGGTTTTGGGAAAGCTGGGCGAGAACATGGCGTCGACGGTGTAGCAGGCCAACTCAAAAGGCACGGGTGCGTACTTTTGGATCTCGGCCAGGGCGGCAGTCAAAAACATACTGTCCTTACCGCCCGAAAGGCCGATCAGTATCTTGTCGCCGGCCTGCAGCATATCAAATTCGATCATGGCTCGCCATAGCTTGCTCAGCAGCTCGGCGGGCACAAAAGGTGTGCGGCTCATAAAAACTCCTTCCAATCATTTTGGTACGCCTATTATAACATATGGCCTGCTAAAACTTAACAAAAAGCTGTTTGCCGCCGCCTGCGGGCAATAAAAAAACACCTGCTCCTAAGAGCAGGTGTTTTAAAGTTCGATTAAGCTACGCGAACGTTAGCAGCGCGCATTCTGCGGCTGTTTTTCGGGTCAGCTTCAGTATCAAAAGTTACTGCTTGACCTTCTTCTAAAGTTTTGAAACCGTCGCTTACGATTGCGGAGAAATGTACAAATACATCTTCGCTACCATCAGCAGGAGTAATAAAACCAAAGCCTTTATCAGAGTTGAACCATTTTACAGTACCGTTATTCATTACGAGTACCTCCTAATTTTTATTATCCAATTAACCAAAAAACCCACATACTTTTGTAACTCATTCAATAGCAAATGACTTACAAAAATATGTGAGCACAATTTGTATATTCGGACTACTCCAATAATATAACATGGAAAAGAGCGGAAGTCAAACTTTTTTTAAAAAATATTTTTTGCAGTAAAAAACTACTGCTGGCGGCCCTTGGCAGCGCTCATGTATTAAGAAAATTTTTAATAAACAAGCGAAGCTGGCCTGTTGAGCGGTAAAAAAAGATTTTTTTATTAAAAATATATGGGAAAACAATAAAAAATATATATTAAAATAATAATTTGCGGTAGAATATAATTATAGCAAGTGATGCCGATCTTTAACGAGGTAGAAGCGATGCCGAAAAAATCAGAAGCTTTTCCGAAAAAAATATATTTGAAGCCCCAGCTCCAGGAACGGCTGCGGCAAATTTTAGCAGTGCCGCTGACTGTAGTTGAAGCGCCCTTTGGTTATGGCAAAACGACGGCGGTCCGCAAAGTGCTGCTGTCATTGTCGGCGGGTATGCAGTGGGATACCTGTGAAGAAAATGCGGAAGCCGTCTTTTGGCGCTGCTTCGTCAGGGCGCTAGGGGCAGTCGGCGTTGATACGACGCCGCTGAAATGGCAGGAACTGCCGCGTAATGGAGCGACCCGGCAGCGTATCATCGAAATATTGCAGGCGGCCGCACTCTCGAAGCCGGTAGTTTTTGTCTGGGATCAATACCATCTGCTGCAAAGTGAGGCCTGCGATGCGCTGCTGCTGGCGCTTGCCAGGGCCGACTTGCCTAACTGGCATTTTGTGGTTTTGACCCAGCAGCCCCTGTCTTTTACTTTGGAAGAACTGGTGCTGAAGGGAGAATGTTTGCAGCTGCAGACAGAAGATCTGGCTTTTGGGCTGAGTGACATTATTGTTTATTACCGCAAAAACGGAATCGTTTTAGAGCGCCGCGAAGCCGAACGGCTTTTAGAGCTGACGGAGGGCTGGACAAGTGCCCTCTATTATTACCTGCGCCAGTACCAGGAGGGACGGCCGCTGGAAATGGGTGAGGAGCTGCTGCGCCTTTTGCAGGCGGTGGCTTATGTGCCGCTGGCGGAAGCGGAACGACAGCTTTTGCAGGAACTGGCCTTGCTGGAAGACGATTTCAGCAGCCGTCAGGCATGTTATATAACTAAAAACGACGCGGCTACGGCGATATTGGAGAAACTGGCGGCTCAGCATGGGTTCATTACTTGCGAACTGCTTAGTGGCACCTACCATATCCACTACGCTTTCAGGGATTTCCTGCGCCGTCTGGATGGGCTGAATAATGAACGCCGCCAGCAGGTCTACGAGAATTGCGGCCAATGGTATCAGATGGACAGTGATTATTTGCGTTCTTTTGGCTACTATCATGCTGCCGGTGATTATGATACGATGCTGACGGTGTTTGAAAAAGACCGTGGCTGCAGCTTTGAAAACAGCCATAAAAAGCAGATCATGGCTTATTTTGAGGAATGTCCGCCGGAGATCAGGCAAAAGCATATTAACGCCGAACTTATTTACAGCCTGTGGCTCTTTTTAAGTGGCGAATCCGAGCTGCTGACTGCCCAGATGGAAAGGCTGCACGGATACATCGAGCTGGTAGAGGATGAGCATGAACGCGATCAGTGCTTAGGTGAGCTGGAATTTTTGCTGGCCGAAACCAAATATAATGATGTGCGCCTTATCGGCAAGCATCTGCGCAAGGCGCTGACTCTTGTGCATCAGCCGGTGCGCTTTTTCTCGCCGCAGACGATCTGGGGCGGCGGTGCCAATTCTATTCTTTTTATGTTTTACCGGCAGGCAGGAACGTTGCAGCAGACGCTGGATATTTTCCCCGGGGTGATGGCGGATTATTATAAGCTGGTACAAAACCACGGCATTGGCAGCGAATATGTGCTGGCGGCGGAAGCCCATTTTCAGCGGGGCAACTGGGAGCGGGGTTTGATCCTTGCCTCCGAGGCGCGCCATATCTCGCGCCGCAATGAGCAGGTTAGCGTCGAGTTGTGCGCCGAATTTATCAGTATGCGGATCAGTGCGGCTCTGGGCAACAAAAAGCACCTGCGCGAAGGCAGCGAGAATTTTGACAGGCTGTGGACTAAGGTCAAAGACCATCTTTACCGCAAAACGATCGAAGCCAGCCGGGCCTGGATCGATCTGCAGCTGGGCGACAAGGGCAAGTCCATCGTGCCGTGGCTGCAAAAAGGTGATTTCCAAAAATCAGGCCTGTTGTATTCAGCCTGGGGCTGTTTGTATATCATTTTCGGGCGCTACCTGCTGCTGCAAAAAGAGCCGCTGCAGCTTTTGGGCTACTTGCGTGAGTTTGAAGAAACGGCCAAGGGCTTCAATAACTTTTTACTGAGCATTTATGCAGCGGTTTACAGCGCTGCGGCGCAATACGGACTGGGACATACGGGCGAGGCGCGCGTCGAACTGCGGCGTGCGTTGCAGCTTGCGGCTGCCGATGGGATCGTGATGCCCTTTGTGGAAAATTTTGATTTGCTTGAAGAGCTGCTGGCACAGGAGTCCAGGCTTGTGGGGTCGGATCAGCAGTTGGCGAAGATCTTGGAGCTGGGCGCTGTTTATCAGGCCAACATCAAAAAGGTCAAGCATAAGCCGTCGTATATCAGGGGCGGCCAGTCGTTGACGGCCCGTGAGGCCGAGATCGCAGGCTTTGTGGTACAGGGCATGACTAATGCAGAAATAGCGGAGTCCATGTTTGTCGCTGAGATCACCGTGAAGAAGGCATTGCAGGGCATTTACCGTAAGCTGGGTGTCGATACGCGCCTGGAGCTGGTGATGATACTGAACGCCGATATGTAAAAATTTAACTGCTCCATTTATAAAAATTGAAAATAGTTATTGTCATATTAAAACACCACTCGATTTATCGAGTGGTGTTTTAATTTTTACGGGTAAATACATAGCCGCCAAAGCATAAGTTTAAAGCGTTATAAATATTGACTTGACAAAAAATATCGAATATCTTTATAAAGACAAAAAGATAATAAATATAAATATAAATAAATATTAAGGATTTAAAAAGTAATCGGCTGGAACATTCCTGATACTTTATCAAGGGACGTTTGAGTTGAGATAAATTTTAAGTGGGCAGAGGTAAAACCTGTAGTGTAGCAATCCCTGCCGTTACAAAATGTATCATGGCAGCAGAATACGCTTGCAGACTTTCCTGCTTATCGAGGGTTGGTTTTATAAGCAAGGAGGAAACAAAATGAAAAGAATGAAGGTGACAGGCAAAGAACTGGCTCTTTTATGCGGGGTGGCGGCGTTGGGGACGCTGGCCTTCCCGCTGGGAGCCGCAGCAAGAACAGTAGACAGCGTTACTGCCACTGTCGGCAGTACGGCCGAAACCGTTTACAGCGGTGAAACACTGACGGTGACCAACGGCGTGGAGTCCATCGGTAACAACGCCACCGGTATCCGTGCCGTCGATGATACCGAAGTCGCTATCGGCAAGGGTATCTATGTGCATGGTGCCAACAGCCAGTATAACAATTCTTATGGCGTTTACGGCGACAGCGGCGTTCAGGTCAAGGTTGGGGAAGATATCGTTGTCGAATCAGATGCCGGTGCCGAACGGGTACGCGGCATTTATATCGACGGCGGTTATGGCAGCAGCATCTCGTCAACGCCCGATATCCAGGTAGGCGGCAATATTTCTGCCAGCGGTATCAATACGATCGGGATCTATGTCAGCGGCAAAAACGCCAACATCAAAGTGGACGGCAATGTGACTGCTTCTAACCGCAATGCTACTGGCATCACCACCGGCGGTACCGGCAAAATCTATGTAGGCGGCGATGTGATTTCGTCCTATGATAATAATGGCACGCTGTCTTTTGGTATTTCTGTTGGCGCCGGGAATGATTCCTATGTAGAGGTGGCAGGCAATATCGTCGCTTCCGGCAAACTGACTTCCGGAGTCAGGATGGGTGGCAGCGGTAATAATAAACAGATCAAAGTGGGCAAGTCGGTCATTGCCAGTGGTGAATCGTCTAAAGGCATCGACACCAACGGTGACGGTGTGATCGCGCATGTGACGGGCGATGTTACGGCGATAGGTAAAAATTCGCTGGGCATCATCGTGCAGAACGATGCGCAGATAATGGTAGACGGCGATCTGAAAGCCAGCGGTGACGGTGCTAAAGGCGTAGAACTGCGTGACGGCAGCTCGGTAACTGTTGGTAAAAATATCGAGGTCAGCGGCACTGATGCTGTCGGTATCAATATTGATAACTGGAACGTTAGCGGCAGTGGTGTTGAAGTAAATGTGGGTGGTAGCTTTATCGTCAGCGGCGACGACAGCTACGGCATTTATACGGGTACTACCCGCAATACGCCCTTAAAAGTGAATATTACTGACGATCTGGTGGTCTCAAGCACTAACAGTAACCAGTCTGTGGGCATTTTTGCGGCCTATATGCCGCTGGAAGCCGTTATCGGCGGCAAGGTAGCTGTTTCGGGGACAGGCGTCTATGGTATTTATGGAGCCGCAGGCTCGGATATCGGTGTTGTAGGTAATGTGGAAGTTACCGGCGCGGGTTCGCTTGGTATCCAGGTGCTTGACGGTTCGAAAGTGCAGGCAGGCGGCATTGTTACCGGCAGCGCTGCAGCTGATGGCATTGGTATAGACGCAACTAACAGCAGCGTGACCATCGTCGGCGCTTCGTCCATTGGCGGCACCGGCAGTACAGGAGTGCTGCTGCGCAAAAACGATGTTGCTTTGACTATGGGGGAGACGATGACTGTCAGCGGCACTAACGCTACGGGTATCGAGATCAAAACCAGCGGCACTAAAGCCGCTTTAGATGGTCCCGGCAGCGTGCAGGTCAGCGGTGCCAGTGCTGTCGGCATCAAGCTGGGCAGTGGTACGGAAGCCACCCTTGATGGCTGGAGCCTGAACGTGGCTGACAGCAGTGCTAAAGCAGGCATCGAGCTGGGCAACAACAGCAAGCTGGAACTGAAAAATGTTACTTCGCAGGCAGCGGCTGATGGAGTGCTGCTGCGGGCCACGGGCGCGGCTACTGTGAATGTCGATGGCAGCAGCCACCTGGTTGGCGATGTGCTGCATGATGGAACGGCCAGCGGTACTTTGGCACTGGCTTTTGCTGACGGCAGCAGCCTGACCGGTAAAGTCAGCGAGCAGGGTGCGGGCGTTGTAAATCTGGCTATGGATAACGCAGTGTGGAAGCTGAGCGGCGATAGTAACCTGCACCAGCTGACCTTAAATAATGGAGCGGCGGTGCATTTGACCCACAGCGACGGCTATCATACCCTGACGGCACAGGAACTGCACGGCAGCGGCGGCTTGTTTAAGCTGGATGTGGATGTGCGCAGCCTGGAAAGCGATAAACTGGCCATTACTGCTGCCAGCAGTGGCAGCCATGTTCTGGATATTTACCAGAAGGACGCTTATGAGCCGTCCGCCGGCAGTACGGAAGGCCATGGGCTGGTACTTGGCAGCGTTACCGGTACGGCGGATTTTACTGCTAAAGACCGCGAGGGCAGTTTGTTCTACAAGCATTACGAACTGGGCAGCAAAGCCAGCGAAACAGCGGGCTACGACACCGACTGGTATCTAAATAAGATCATCAGCGTTGATCCCGGCGATAAAACGACGACGACCGTAAAAACTATTATGGGCGCAGCGGCGCTCAACTACCATACCTGGCGAACTGATAACGATCAGCTGCTGCAACGTCTGGGCGACCTGCGTCAGAGCGGTGATGGAGAAAGCGGTGCCTGGCTGCGCCTTAAAGGCAGTAAGATCAGCCGTGACGGCAGGTTCAGCTTCGAGAACAAATATACCACCTACGAGCTGGGCTACGACAAGGTGCTGCGGCAAACCGGTGACTATACCCGCTACGGCGGCGTGGCCTTAAGCTATGGCGACGGCAACAGCAGTTACGCCGGTGGCAGTGGCGCTAACCATAATAAAGCTATCAGCTTATATGGTACGCAAATCAGTAAAAAGGGACATTATTTGGACTTAGTGCTTAAATACTCCGACCTGGACAATGATTTTAGCGTTCTGGATACAGAAGGGCAAAAAATCAGCGGCGATTACGATAACAAGGGCCTTGCCTTCAGCGCCGAATATGGCAGGAAAAACGCTTTGCAGCGCGGCTGGTATATCGAACCGCAGGCGCAGCTGACGTTGGGCTATCTGGACGGCGGCAGTTATCTTACCAGCAACAGGGTCAAGGTAGAGCAAAGCCATATCAAAAGCGTGCTGGGGCGGGTAGGCTTCCAGTTGGGCAGGGATATCGACGCCAAAACCAATATCTATATCAAAGCTAATCTGCTGCACGAATTCGGCGGCAGTTACGATGTGAAGATGACGGCGGCCAATGGCGACAGGCTGAACCAGTCGGCCGATTTTGACGATACCTGGTTTGAATACGGTATCGGAGCCGCCATCAGGACCGGGCGCAATAACCACCTCTATTTTGATGTGGAACGTACCGCCGGCAGCGACTTTAAAAAAGACTGGCAGTGGAATATCGGCGCCCGTTGGGAATTCTAAAGTAAATACGTCTAAAAATGCTCCGCAGTCGCGGAGCATTTTTTTATGAAAGCAGGTGGCATTTTGTGGTACAATGCTGGTAACAAGATAAAACGAGGTAAAGTTATGCGGCGTGCTTATGATGGCATTTACGATTATTTAAAAAAGATAGGACTGAAAGAATTATGATTTTAGTATCGGCTGGGATCTTGCGCAATGCAGCAGGCGAAATACTTATCTGCCAACGTGGGGCTGGCGGCAACTGCGCCTTTTTGTGGGAATTCCCCGGCGGCAAGCAGGAAAGTGGTGAAAGCGCTGCGGCTTGTTTGGTGCGTGAATGTCGCGAAGAGTTGGGCGTAGAAATAGAGGTTCTGGAGCTGCTGGAGCAAAGCAGCTACGATTACCCCGACAACAAAATAGCGTTTTCGTTTTTTGCAGCCCAAATCATTAGTGGTACGCCGCAGAAAAGCGTGCATCAGCAAATTTTATGGGTCAGTTCGTGCGATCTGGGCAACTATGAGTTCTGCCCGGCAGACCGGGAAATAGTGGCGAAGCTGGCCAGCGGCAAATAAAATAAGGGCACTGCGCAGGTGGCGGTGCCCGTTTATTTTTTGTCGGCAGCGGCCGCGAGATGGCAGGAAAAATTGGATAAGAAGCGAATATAAATAAAGTTACGATAAAATAAAAATGATGCGGCACAGGCGGTGCCGGATAGACGGAGGAACCAATGACCGAGACCTTAGTGGGCCTGAACCCAGAACAGGCCGAAGCAGTACAGACAACTAACGGGCCCATGCTCATCATGGCAGGCGCAGGCAGCGGCAAAACCAAGGTTTTGACCTGCAGGATCGCCCATCTTTTGCAGCAGGGTGTGCGCCCTTACCGTATTTTAGCGATCACCTTTACCAATAAAGCAGCAGCCGAAATGCGCGAGCGTGTAGATAATATGGCCGGCGCGGCTGCTAAAGACGTGTGGCTGTTCACTTTCCATGCTTTTTGCGCCCGCTTTTTGCGGATGGAGATAACCAAGCTGGGCGGCTATGGCAGTAATTTTGCCATTTACGACAGCAGCGACAGCCAGAATCTGATCAAACAGATCTTAAAAGAATTGAATCTGGATGAAAAGCGCTTTCAGCCTTCGGGCATCGCGGCGCGTATTTCCGGTGCCAAAAATCAGCTGCAAAGCGTCAGCGATTTCAGCAAGGAAGCTTCGGATTTTTATAACCAAAAGATAGCCGAGATCTATGAACGCTACCAGAATAAATTGTTGGTCAACAACGCGGTGGATTTTGACGATCTGCTGGTTCTGACGATCCGCCTGCTGCAGGAAAACGAAGAGGTACGCAGCAAATATCAGCAGCGTTTTGATTATCTTTTGGTAGACGAATATCAGGATACCAACCACGCCCAATACCTGCTGACTAAGCTTTTGGCCGCTAAGCACCGCAATATCTGTGTGGTGGGCGACGCCGACCAAAGCATTTACGGCTGGCGCGGGGCCGATATCCAAAACATTATGGACTTTGAGAAGGATTACCCCGAAGCCAAGGTCATTAAATTGGAACAAAATTACCGCAGCACGCAGGTCATTTTGGACGCTGCCAATGCGGTGATCGAAAATAATACCGGACGCAAGCCGAAAAACTTGTGGACGGATAACGCCAGCGGCGTGGCGATAACTTATTTTCAGGCTATCGACGAGCGTGACGAGGCCCGCTTTGTGATCGAAAAGCTACAGGAGCTGCAAAGGCAGCAGCAGATGAGCCTGGGCGAGATGGCTGTGCTGTACCGCACCAATACCCAGTCGCGTATTTTTGAGGAAATGCTCATTAAAAGCGGCATTACTTATAATATGGTCGGCGGGCTCAAGTTCTACGACCGCAAAGAGATCAAAGATATCATCGCTTACCTGCGGGTGATTTTTAACCCTGCCGATTCGCTGAGCCTGCTGCGCATCATCAATGTGCCGCGTCGTGGCATCGGCGACGCTACTTTGGCAAAATTGCAAGCCCATGCTGCTGCCAACGGCATGTCGCTGTTCGACGTGGTCTCTAACGCCGCCCAGGTGGAAGGCTTGAGTGTGCGTTTCGTCAGCAAGCTGGACGAGCTGGCGGCAATCGTCTTCGATTTGATGAACCAGGCCGACAATGTGCCGGTGGAAGATTTGATCGAGCAGGTGCTGAACAGGACAGGCTATATGGAAGAGCTGCGCAACGAGCATACGGCGCAGGCCCAAAGCCGCATCGACAACTTGATGGAATTGATGTCCGTTGGGCAGGAGTTTGCCAAAACGGAAGAAGAGAATAATCTGGAAAACTTCCTGGGCCATGTGGCGCTGGTATCGGATATCGACGACGCCGAGCTGGGTGAGGAAGCCATTACCTTGATGACATTGCATTCCTCCAAAGGCCTGGAGTTCCCGGTAGTCTTTTTAGCAGGCATGGAAGAGGGCATTTTTCCCCATGCGCGCACGCTGATGGACGAGGAAGAAGTGGAAGAAGAACGTCGTTTGTGCTACGTGGGTATCACCCGCGCCGAAAAGCAGCTGTTTTTGAGCAACGCCAAGATGCGTACTATTTACGGCCATACGGTGTCTTATCCGCCGTCACGCTTCTTGCAGGAGGTGCCGCGTAATCTGGTAACGGTCTTTAAACGTCCGGCTTTGGAACGCCGCACGATCGACCTGGTGGAAGCGAAACCACAGAAACGCAATCGCGACACTAACTGGTTCCTGGGTGGACAGGAAAGCTTTATCCCCAAGCAGAATGTGGTTGATGCAACGGGCGGCTCTACCGGCGGCAATTTCAGAGCCGGCGATAAGGTGGGTCACGCCAAATGGGGCGTTGGCACTGTAGTGAGTGTGGCGTCATCGCCGGATGGACAGGAAGTGAAGGTTGCTTTCGAAGGCGCCGGTATTCGCAGCCTGCTGACCAAGTATGCGGTGTTGAAAAAAGTGTAGGCGCTTTCTTGTAAAGAAAGCTGTAGACGTTTAGATGGTTGGTTTTGTATTTGTTATGTTACTTTCTTGCTAAGAAAGTAACCAAAGAATTTTGCGCACTGTGACAATTCCTGTTTTGCTTTGCTCGCTGTCCGGCTTCTCGGGCACCTCGGCATCAAGTGGAAAATTAAATTAACAGTTGTTTGGCTGCGCCAACAACTGCCTTGCCGATACCTCAAACATACTCTGCAGCACTTACAGCTTGCTTCGCACACAACGGAATGGCTCACAATGTGCGCTTTTCCCTGTGGTTCGTCCGTTCTGTTGCTGTATTTTGTTTAGGAATAACAGTAGGGATTAACAGTTCAGGTCTGATTCTAATACATAGTAATATGGCTTTCTTTTGTTAAAGTGATTTGGCAAAAATAAAAACACAAAAAACACGGCTAAGGTAATTTTTTATAGGTGTTTGTACATTTTAAATGGATTATAATAGAACCGATAAAGTATTTAAGTAAGGCTGCGGCAGCGGCCCAATATGCAGATAATGAAGGAGGCAGTCATGGAACTGGAGCGCGCACAGGCTTTAGCCGAAGCCGAGCATTTGCGGGCGGAGATCCGCCATCACGAATTTTTATATTATGTGCTGGACGCACCCGAGATCACCGATGCGGAATACGACCGGATGCTGGTACGCCTGCGGGAGCTGGAAGCGGCTTATCCTGACGATGTGCCTGCCGATTCGCCTACACGCCGTGTTGGCGGCAAGGTGAACCCGGAGTTTTCCGAGGTCAAACACCTGACGCCGCTTTTGAGCCTGGGCAATGCCTTCTCTGACGAAGAGCTGCTGGCCTTTGACCAGCGTGTGCGAGGCGGTCTGCCGGAAGGCAGCGCAGTGGAGTATGTAATGGAGCCCAAGATCGATGGTCTGGCTTGCAGCCTGATCTACGAAAACGGGCGGCTGGTGCGGGCTGCGACCCGTGGTGACGGCGTCGTCGGCGAAAACGTTACTGCCAATGTGCGCACCATCAGGGCTATCCCTTTAGTGCTGAATATGAAAGGCGGCGAAGCGCCGCCGGAGCTGCTAGACGTGCGTGGCGAGGTCTATATGCCCCGTCATGCCTTTATGCAGCTCAACGAGCAGCGTTTGGAAGCAGGCGAAAGCGAATTTGCCAATCCCCGCAATGCGGCGGCGGGTAGCCTGCGCCAACTGGACCCTAATATTACGGCGCAGCGGTCCCTAAGCTTTTTCGCCTATTCCGTAGGCGAGGGCGCGCTGGACAAGCATGCTGATTCGCTGGCCATGCTGGCTGCTTACGGCTTCAAAGTCAGCGAAAATTACCGGGTCGTCAAAAGCATCGACGCGGCTATCGACTATATCAAAGAATTCGACGCCGGGCGCAAAGACCTGGCTTATGATACGGACGGTGCGGTGCTGAAGGTCAACGCCGTCTACCAGCAGGATATTTTGGGCGCGACGGGCAAAGACCCCCGCTGGGCCATTGCCTTTAAGTTCCCGCCGGAACAGGCCGAAACCAAGCTGGAGGACATCGTGATCCAGGTGGGGCGCACAGGCGTGCTGACGCCGACGGCAGTGCTGACGCCGGTCAGGTTATCGGGCAGTACGGTGAGCAGGGCGACCTTGCACAATGAAGATTTTATTAAAGCTAAGGACATCCGTATCGGCGATACGGTAGTCATCAATAAAGCGGGTGAGATCATTCCCGAAGTGCTGCACGTGGTTTTAAGCAAGCGGCCCGAAGGTACAGTGCCTTATGCCATGCCGGCAGAATGTCCTGAATGTGGCTGGGCAGTAGAACGTAAGGACGGAGAAGCTGCCCTGCGCTGCACCAATCCCCATTGCCCGGCTTTAGGGCGCGAGGGCCTGATCCATTTTGCTTCTAAGGGCGCCATGGATATCGACGGCTGCGGCCCAGCTGTTATCAATCAGCTGCTGGATGCAGAGCTGGTACGCGATGTCAGCGATTTGTATTTGCTGACCAAAGAACAGCTGGTGGTGCTGGATAGGATGGGCGAGAAATCGGCCGAAAATCTGGTCAACGCCATCGCTGCCAGTAAGGAGCAAAGCTTTGACCGGCTGCTGTTTGGACTGGGCATCCGCCATGTGGGCGCTAAGGTGGCCCGACTGCTGGCGCTGGCCTTTGGCACGCTGGATGATTTGTTGGCCGCCGATGCGGAGCAGATCGCCGCTATCGATGATATTGGCCCCAAGATCGCTGAAAGCGTAGTCACTTACCTGGCAGCACCGGCGCACCGCGACCTGCTGGCGCGTCTTAAAGATCTGGGGCTGAATGTAGAAATGCAGGTGCAGGCCGTCAGCGCCGAGCACCCTTTCTACGGCAAAACCATGGTCTTTACCGGCACCATGCCGAACTTGGGACGCGCAGAAGCGCAGACTCTGGCGCAGGACGTGGGCGCTAAAGTCAGCGGCAGCGTCAGCAAAAAAACCGACTATGTGGTAGCCGGTGCCGAAGCTGGCAGCAAGCTGACCAAAGCCGAACAGTTGGGCGTTACTGTGCTGGATGAGGCAGAGTTTTTGCGCCTGCTTAATGGCGGCGCAGCTGCAAACGCAGCCGCTAGCATAGCCACTGCGGCCGTGGAGGCCGATGCAGCAGCGACAACAGAACAAAAGCTGTTTTAAAAACAGCAATAAATAAAACGACGGCATAATCTGTTTATGCCGTCGTTTTGTGTGTAGCTATGCTTTAAAGCTTTGTCCTTTAGTCCAGATAAGCGGCGACGATCTCGCCGGTGTAGTAAGTGTGCCAGTCTTTGTCGGCATACCATTTGTCGGCCAAAGCCTGGTCAAAGTTTTCTGGAGCCATCTCGCGTTTTTCCAGGATGCGGCATTCCAGATGCAGGCCTGCGCCTTTAATAACAGGCACCTTTACCGTTTGCCCCGGCTCGGCAACCAGCCCTGCCGCTGCAAATTTATCCATATCGCGGCCCGATTTAGTGCCGCACAGGCCCAGGGCTTTGGCAAATTCCGCAGTCAGCGGCAAACTTACAGTAAACTCGCTGCTGGCCTCTATCAGCTCGTGGGTGTAGCGGGATTGGCGCACCATCACTGTAAAGACTGATTTGCCCCAAATATTACCCAGCGAACCCCAGCCGATGGTCATGGTGTTTTGCTTGCCGCCTGCGGCGGTAGTCAGAAAAGCACCTTTGGCCAAAACCTTTAAAATCGTTTCTGCGTGGTCGAAAGCGTTGATATTTTGCATGGTCATCACACTCCTTATACTACTATTATAATAGGTTTTGTGTGACAATGCTGTAAATTTGCGCAGGCAGTTAGCTGCCGCTGGAAATAGCATTATACAGGCGGCTGATTTTGTGATATAATATAGCCGATTTATTGCATATAATGAAGAACATTTATCATAGGAAGGTGAAAAAATGAAGGTCACGACCAAAGATGTAGAATACATCGCCCAGCTTTCCCGTTTGACTATTCCTGAAGGTGAAATGGAAAAATTCACGGAACAGTTCAACCAGATCCTCAATTATGCCGATATCCTGCAACAGATCGATACCGCAGGCATCGAGCCGACTCCGTACGTGCTGCCCATCAGCAACGCGTTCCGCGAAGACGTAGCTCTGCCCGGCGTCACTCAGGAAGAAGCATTGAAAAATGCACCGGCAGTCCATAACGGCGGCTTTAAAGTGCCCCGCGTTATCGAATAAGAGAGGGAGGAACTACTGTGGATCTTTACAAGAGAACTGCTCATGAATTACACGATAAACTAGTAAATAAAGAAATCAGTTCCGTAGAGCTCACCAACGCCTTGTACGAGCGCATCGACGCCGTCGAGGATCAGGTGAAAGCCTATGTGACGCTGGATAAAGAAAACGCTCTGGCACAGGCCGCTAAAGTCGATGCCATGATCGCCGCCGGCGAAAAGATCGCGCCGCTGGCAGGTATCCCCGGCGCTATCAAAGACAACATCTGCACCAAAGGGCTGTTGACGACCTGCTCGTCTAAAATGCTGTCCAACGTTGTGCCTATTTATGATGCGCACGTTATTACTAAACTGCGTGCTGAGGATACTATTTTCCTTGGCAAAACCAATATGGACGAATTCGCCATGGGTTCTACCACCGAATCGTCTTATTTTCAGGTCACCCGCAATCCGTGGAACCTGGAGCGTGTACCGGGCGGTTCTTCCGGCGGCAGTGCTGCGGCTATTGCTGCTGGCGAAGCTATCTGGACCCTGGGCTCCGATACCGGCGGCTCTATCCGCCAACCGGCTTCCTTTAACGGCTGCGTCGGCATCAAACCGACCTATGGCCGCGTTTCCCGTTACGGCTGCGTAGCTTTCGCTTCGTCCCTCGACCAGATCGGCCCGATCACCCGCGACGTTACCGACGCCGCTACTGTGCTCAACACCATCTGCGGCAAGGACGAACACGATTCCACCTCGCTGCCCGTTGATGTGCCCGACTTTACCAAGGCTTTGCGCGCTGACGTTAAAGGCCTGCGCATCGGCTTGCCGAAAGAATATTACGGCGAAGGCCTGGACCCTAAAGTCCATGCCGAGCTGAAAAAGGCTATCGCTCAATATGAAGCTATGGGCGCCGAGATCGTTGAGATTTCCCTGCCCCATACCGAATATGCGGTCATCACCTATTACATCATCGCTCCGGCCGAGGCTTCCGCCAATCTGGCCCGCTACGACGGCGTCCGTTACGGCTTCCGTGCGGCCAACGCCACCAGCGCGCCCGAAATGACTACCCTCAGCCGTACCGAAGGCTTCGGCGACGAAGTTAAACGCCGCATCATGCTGGGCACCTATGTTTTGAGCAGCGGCTATTACGATGCTTACTACAAAAAAGCCATGCAGGTGCGTACCCTCATCCGCCGCGACTTTGACGCTGCCTTTGAGCAATGCGACGTTATTTTGGCTCCTACCTCACCGGTAGTGGCTTATCCTGTCGACGGCAAAATGGATCCCTTGTCCATCTACCTCCTCGACGTTTATACTATCCCTGTCAATATGGCAGGCCTGCCGGGTATTTCCGTGCCCGCCGGCTTTGCTGACGGTATGCCAGTCGGCATGCAGCTGATCGGCAAGCCTTTGGACGAGGAAACCGTGCTGCGCGCCGCCTATACCTTTGAACAAGCCAACGAATACCACAAGGTATTGGCACCGTTAGGAGGTAACAAATAATGAAAAAATATACTACAGTTATCGGCTTGGAGGTCCATGCCGAGCTTAAAACTAATTCTAAAGCGTTCTGTTCCTGCTCCACAAAATTCGGCGGCGAGCCGAACACCCATGTTTGCCCGGTCTGCCTGGGTATGCCCGGCGCACTGCCCGTGCTCAACAAACAGGTGGTCGAGTTCGCTATCCGCACCGGCCTGGCGCTGGGCTGCGAGATCCAAAAATTCAACAAATTCGACCGTAAAAACTATTTTTACCCCGATTTGTCCAAAAACTACCAAATCTCCCAATTCGATAAACCTATCTGCCTCGGCGGCCATATCGACATCGAAGTGGAAGGCGAGAAAAAACGCATCGGCGTCACCCGCATCCACATGGAAGAAGACGCAGGCAAGCTGAACCACAGCGGCACTACCATCAGCACCTCTGATTCCTCTGCCGTCGACTACAACCGTGCCGGTGTGCCCCTGATCGAGATCGTTTCTGAACCGGATATGCGCAGCTCCGAAGAAGCCCGTGCTTATTTGGAACAGCTGAAAGCTATTTTGGAATATACCGATGTCTGCGACTGCAAAATGCAGGAAGGCAGCCTGCGCTGCGACGCCAACATCTCGGTCATGCCTGAAGGCGCTACTGAATTCGGCACTCGTGCCGAGATCAAAAACCTTAACTCTTTCCGCGCTTTGGTGCGCGCTATCGAATACGAAGTCGAGCGTCAGATCGACCTGGTCGAAAGCGGCGGCACCGTTGTACAGGAGACCCGCACCTGGGACGACGCCCAGGGCCTGACCCTGTCCATGCGCAGCAAAGAAGAAGCCCACGATTACCGCTACTTCCCCGAGCCTGACCTGGTGCCCGTCGAGCTTGACGACGCCTGGATCGAGCGTGTTAAAAACGAGCTGCCCGAACTGCCAGCACAGCGCCAACAGCGCCTGATGACGGACAACGGGCTGACTGCCTATGACGCAGGTTTGATCGTTGCTACCAAAGCTATGGCCGACTACTTTGACGCTGCCTGCAAAAACGCCGGCGACGACAAAGGCGTGGCTAACTGGCTCTTGGGCGACGTTTCCGCTTATCTTAACAACGAAGGCATCGAGATCGAAGCCTTCCCCATCAAGCCCGAGAACCTGGGCGAAATGGTTGGGCTGGTCAAAGCAGGCGTGCTATCCAGCAAATTGGCGAAAAAAGTTTTTGCCGAAATGCTCAAAGAAGATAAATCTCCTAAAGCCCTTGTACAAGAGCTGGGCCTGGAACAGGTCAGCGACGAAGGCGCTATTGCCGCCATCGTTGACGAAGTGCTGGCCGAAAACCCACAGTCCATCATCGACTTTAAAGCAGGCAAAGACCGCGCTATCGGCTTCCTTGTCGGCCAGGTCATGAAAAAATCCCGCGGTAAAGCAAACCCGGGTATGGTCAATAAATTATTAGTAGAGAAAATGCAGTAAAACTGCACCACTATCTCAAGCCAATATATCGGAGGTGTCGTTATGAATAAACCGTTTGTTTTTGTCGGCTCCGGCCTGGGCTATTTATGGCTGCTGGTCTGGACGACTGTTGTCTCGCTGCTCACCGTTGGGCTTTTCTTCCCGTGGGCCTATTCGGCGCAGCAGCGCTGGATCTGTGCTAACACTTATGTAGAAGGCAGACGGCTGCGTTTCGACGGCACTGGTCTGGGTTTCTTCTTCCAGTGGCTGCTCATTATGATCCTGACAGCTATCACCTTTGGCATCTATGCTCCCTGGGGCTACTGCCAATTTAAACGCTGGGAGACCCGCAATACTGTTTTTGCCGACTGATAGCAAGCAGTAAAAAGTATCAATAGTTAAAGCTCCGCCCATTTTATGTGGGCGGAGCTTTTTTGCGGACTAAAATAAAGTGTGTGAAGAAATTTTCTGGAATTTCGAAAAGCGTAAATTTTTGTTAAGTTGAATAAATATCACCGAATAAGTTTGCACAATGGTTGTTTTTAATTATAAAACAAATAAAAATATAGCGATAGACAAAGAAAACATTGCTAATTGCTTAAAAAAGTGCTATCTTTATATTAGATAGTTGGACATTGATAAAACATATATTTGGCAAACCTGGCGAAAGCCAGGGACGCAAAACTAAAGGGTCTAAGCCGTTAACGGTATGACAGCCAGCTGCACCTGACAGAGATAAGTTCCGAGAAGGGGGCAGTCTCTGTTTTTTGTTTTTATAAAAGAAATGCTCATATTGCTTAGCTAGATAAACAGCTAAGCGTTTTATAAAAATGTTCGGCATAAGTGATTCCAACAGTTTAAGCACAGGGGATTAAATAAGGAAAGAAGTTGATGATCGTGTTGAAGAGTGCAGTGAAGGAGCAAAAGTTAGCCAGGCAGGTGTTATGTTCGTTATTGTCAGCAGGTGTAATGTCCATCTGTATATCTGGGGGGGACGTTTGGGCGTCTGATACAGTGACTCTAACACAAGATACGACTTATAATGATATCGGCGAGATACCACAGCATATTATTATGAACGGAAAGAATATTACCAGTTATGATATGCTGGGTAACGGCAGTGATGACAGAAGCATCACTGGTGCGGGTACAGAAACACTGACTATAGCTAATGTAGAAAATAAACTTAATGTTGGTGTTGGTGCATTTTTTGATAAAAACTCTCGCATAGTATTATCTAAAATAAAGATAATCGATATTCAGGGAGACTGGTCACGTGATATAAAAAGCGCGTTATATACCAATAATCAAGGGTCTATAACGATGAATGATATCGGCTCTTTTAAAATCAGTGGTGGGAATGATAATGGTGTGGGTATTCACGCTATGAGCGGAACCATTTCAATCAATGCAGAGACAGTATCAGTTAAAGATGTAGCCAATGCAGTATTTGGACAATTGAATGAAGATGGAAAGCAAGAATCCAGTAGAATTGAAATTACTACTACTGGTGATATGGAATTTTTAGCAAAAGCAACGGCTGTTGCTGCTGTTAATTTAAGCCAATCGTTTTCAAATAATAGTGCCTTAGTCTCGTTGTCGGGACAGAATGTAACTATTAAATCTAGTGAAGGCAGAGCGCTTGGGTCGTATGCTACTAGTGCTGGCAGCAATAATGCTAAAACTACAGCGATCGTCAAAGCCAAAGATACAGTCACTATCGAAGCTGCAACGAACGGTGTTTATGCAGATGGCGGTAGAGAACAGGGCGATGCCTTTATCAGCATTGAGGCCGGTAAAAATATCAACATTGCTGGCAGTGAAAATGCTGTTTATGCTGGTTCTAATAGTTTGATTCAAATAAACGAGCAAGGTACTGCAAAAGTAAATTTGAGTGGTAATGTTTTTGTACAAGGCGGCAAAATAGTAATTGCAAATGCTAATCAAACCGGACGTATTAAAGTAGATGGTGGGCAATATGCTGGTACAAATGTTAACTTGATATATGATGCTCCAACTGTGAAAGATAACGCAGCTGTCTATATTGGTAATGGTAGTCGCGCCACTTTTGATGGAGACAAAACAGAAATAAACATTGTTTCTACAGCGCTAAATGATCCAAGAGGGGTTTGGTTGCAAAATAGTAGTAATGTTGAATTTAATGCCAAAGAAACATTTATAGATGTAAAAGGTGTTGGTGGATCTAGTAAGTGGGGCTTTGGGTTGCTCCTTAATGGTACCGGAAATAGCGCGCTTTTTAATGGTAATAAAGTTACTATTAAAAATTATCAGGATAAATATACTTCTCAAACAGTAACTGCAAAAGCTGACTCTAAGATTGTTTTTAATAACACTGGTAGCGTTGTGATCAGTGCTGAAAGCCCATATGGCGTAACGGCGGTAGATAATCAAGGTAGTATTACTTTTAATAATCAAGGTGATATCGATATTAGTGGTACTATAACTCCTGGTGATAAAACAGGAAATACTAATGTTATTGGTATCCAATCAGGAACATATGGAGCAAAAACAATAGTTACGGACAGGGTTAAAGATTTTAATATAACCTTAACAGGTGCTGGCGTGGATAATGATGGTACCTCGTATTCTTCTGGTACATCTGCTATATATTTATATGAAGGTGTTATTGCAAATATAAACTCTAAAACATTTAATATTATTATGAATATAGACAAGGATACTTCTGTAGAAATTCCGGAAACACACACATCTAAAATTGCTTATGGTTTGCAACCAGATGGTGGGGAGATTAATGTCGGAGCCGCCACTAAAACTAATATTACTATTAATGAAGGGCTTGGAATAGGCTATGGGGTCTACGCAAATAATAAATCTATAGTAAATATTTTGGGTGATACTGATATTAAGATAGCTGGTAAAGATGGATCCTATGCATTGTATGCCAATGCGATGTATTGGGATGAGGATGGAAACAAAAAGCCAATTTTAATAAAAGGGCAAGACGGTGGCAAGATCACCGTCGGTAGTACAGGTAAAACAGTTGTTTTGACAGGCGATGTGGTGGCAGAAGATAATGGTGTAATCAATATTGCCGGTAAAACTAATACTATCAACGGAACGATAGCTGCTTTGAACGGCGGTATGGTTAATCTTAATGGCGGCAGTGACGCTGTTTACAACAACATCGATATCAATAGCTTTGTTACTAATGGCGGTACAACTTCCAGTACGATAAAATTGAGCGGCGGTACTATGGATTTTGGCCAGTTTAATAACCAAAATTTGGCTGCTGATTCCTTTATAGTAGCCGGTGGGTCTTTAAAAGCGGCTTCCGAGGATATATTTACCAAAGGTTTAGAGGCTGGTACTGCTAGTGCCAGCGGAGAGGTATTGTCTGTGGTGGATAATGCCGTTAAATTTGAAAGCGGTAAACTGATTTTGACCGATGCGAAATATAATTTGGACTGGTTAAAAAAAGCCAAAACGGCTCTCCATGATGCTGATGGTGGTACCATAGGATTGGTAGTTACGGGAACTTTAGTTAATGCTGACGGACAAGAACTAACAGAAGCAAAGGCCGATGATTTGGCTGCTACCGGTGCTGTGCATGCGGGTGTGACAGGTAAAGTAGATAATAAGGATGTAACTATCGGCAGTGGTGGTTTTGAAAATCTTGGTGTCAAGGATTTATCCTTGGGCGGCACTGCTGCAGACGCAAGTAAAGTAACCGTAGGTGCTGGCAAAGAATTGACTTTAGTGGGCGGCGGCAATGAAAACGACGCTTTGATAAAAACTGCCGATGGCGCTACTAAGACTGATGTTACTGTTAAAGTTGGCGATGGCAGCAATGCTGGCACGCTAAATCTTGGTGTTGCCGGCACTAACAGCGGTGGTAATTTAAATGCGTCAGTTGCTATTACTAATGATGACAGCAAGGTAAACGTTGATGCCGGTACTTTTAAGGTTAAGGAAATAAGTGCGGAAAAAGGTACGATCAGTGTTAACGAGGGAGCGGCCCTTAAAACAGATAGTTTGACTGTCGGTACAGAAGGAAGTACCACCAATATTACAGGTGCTGGTGCTCTCGAAGCCAAAGAGATGAATATCAATAAGGGCACAGTTGCTGTTACAGGCTCGCTGAAAGCGGAGAGCCTGACTGTGAATGACAGCGGTGCTACTATCACCGTCGGCGACAGCGGTTCTGCGGGTAGTTTGGCGGCGAAGGCTGTTGAACTAAAAGGTTCCAGTATCGTGCTGGACCCTGTTTGGAATGGTGTTTCTAATATTACAACAGCTTCCAAAGGTGCTTTGGAATTTGCCAGTGCCGTCGATGGTAAGCTGACCGTAGGCCAAAATTCAGTCTTGTCGCTGGGCACCAATGATACCAGCAAGGCCGAAGCAGTATTTGCTAACAGCGGCCTGAGTTGGGGCGAACAGGACATCACCGCCGCCCTTTATATCGATAAGGTACAAACATTGGATACAACTAGTGGCGGCATCAAAGTCGATGGCAACCTGACGCATGGCAGTAATGCAGGTGATTTTGCTCAAAGCAACACTGCTTATTTTGCTAACAAATCCTTGCTGATGGTTAACAGCTCGCTTCTTGGCGATAACGTTGGTGCGTTGTCGGCAGCTGGCGGCACTTTGACCGTTACCGCAGGCGCTAAGCTGTATATTGAAAATGCTGAAGCTGGAAAAACCTATACAGTTGTCAGCGGCTTCAATAATGGTAGTGATGTAAAAGGCTGGGGTTTAGATGAGGCGAATAACCTGCTGCTGAATAAGCTTGTTACTGTAGTTGAGAATGGAATTAAATTTGATAACGGTACTTATACCGTTGAAACTGCAAAGGTCAATGCCAAAACGGCTTTGCCAGGTGTAGCACTGCCGAATATTCTGAATGCGATGACGCCGGATGTTGATTCAGAATATGCAGGAATCAAATATTTAAGTAATGTTCTCAGTGATCTTAATACTGATGCGCAGGCTCTCGCAGCAGTCAACGGCTTCGCCCAGGGTGCAGAAAACAGCGGCGCTGCCCATAGCGGCACTATGGCGGCCTTCACCATCGGCGATACTATCCAAAGCCGCATGTCGCTGGCAAGCGACGTCGCTGCCCCGCAGGGCGGCAAAGGTAAAGGCGCTGACGCCACCGATAACGGCAGCATTTGGGCGCAGTATATCCACAACAAAGATAAAGTCGATAATCTGGGTGGCATCAGCTACGACGGCCAGTACAACGGCGTTATCATCGGCGGCGACTTTGCGCCGACCGGCAAATATCACAGCGGCGTAGCCTTTAGTTATGGCAGCGGCAGCAGTACCGGCAGCGTTTCTAAAAACGATTTCGATTTTTGTGGCCTCAGCTACTATGGCAGCATCAAAAATGATGCTACTAACGTGATCTTTGACGCGGGCTACAGCAAAACCTCCAATGATATCAAAGGCGCAGTCGACATCGACAGCGATACCAAAGTTTTGACCCTGGGCGTAAAAGGTGAAAAACTTATCAACAACGGCCACGGTACCAGCTATGTGCCTTATGCAGGCCTGCGCTATTTGAACGTGGACGGCGGCAGCTATAACGGCACTATTGGTGGCGAAGTGGCTGCCAATTACAGCAACGATAAAGCTAATATCTGGATGCTGCCGATCGGCATCGGCGTCCACAACGAAACCGTAACGGCTGACGGTTGGAAGCTGCGTCCCATGGCCGATATCGCTTACGTTTGGACCTTTGGCGATAACAACAGCGCGATGGACGTTACTGTGCCGGGTGTCAATGCGACCGACAGACTGGGCTATGACATTATGGACAGCGGCTTCTTTGTAGGCAAGCTGGGTGTGGAAGCCGAGAAGGGCGACTGGACTTACGGCCTGGGATATGCTTACCAAAAAGGCAGCCATGCACAAAACAACAAATTTACAGTCAATGTAACTTATAGCTTTTAAATAGTAACCACCTTCACAACTTCTTTTCATCATCATGTCCCTGTGCAGATGCCCGCCGTTTGTTGGCGGGCTTTCTGCTTTTTGCTGCGCCGAATTTTTTATACATATGAATGTTGTTTCATGTTTTATGCTGTCCTGATTTATGGTAGAATAAAGCTGCAACCAGAAGGAATTTCCGCACGGTTTCTTGCTGACCAGAAGCCGTTTTTTTATTTGGTAATACATGTGTCTGTGCAGGTTGTGGTGCTCTGAAAGAAGGATTGATGTAAGTGAATGAAGTTACGCAGCAGCATTTTAAGCCCCGTCTGCTGATGTTTTTTACAGGTATTTTTTTAATGACTTTTGGTATCGCCTTGTCGTGCAAGGCCGACCTGGGTACGTCCCCCATTTCCAGTTTGCCCTGGGTCTTGAGTATGTTCCAGCCCTGGAGCCTGGGCACGATCACTATCGTGATGAATATTGTTCTGATCTTCTTGCAGCCGCTGATTTTACAGGCGCTGTATGTGCGCGAGCTGGTGGGACAGCTGGTAACCACTTTGGTTTTTGGCTATAGTATCGACTTTTCCATGGGCCTTTTAGACTGGTTCGTTCCTGCCTCCATGTTGGAGCAATGGTTAGCCTGCTTGTTGAGCATTATAGTTTTGGCTTTGGGTATCTTTTTAGAGGTGCGTGCCAAAATCTTTTTAGTGGCAGGCGAAGGGGTGGTCAGCGTGCTGGCCTTTGTGACGCACAAGCAATTCAGCCTGATTAAGAACTGCTTCGACATCACGCTGGTCACTGTCGCCGTTGCCATTTCCCTGCTGGAGTTTGGCAC
>OGZE01000161.1_pt1 | contig 51497 bp, 46 predicted proteins | sample 1576731 | NCBI WGS metagenome assembly OGZE01 (sample SAMEA3541503, study PRJEB24748) | human gut metagenome | biome: human gut; feature: human-associated habitat; material: faeces | place: China | collected 2012 | reverse complement strand
GTTTGTAATTTAATACTCATATACTTTTTGGGATCCGTAGGTGTCACAGCTTACGGATCTATTTTTGTGTTCTCAATTAGGAGAATAAGAAATTAAGACATCAGCAAAAGGAATGTGTCGGGTAAGTTCCGACTGCGCTGCCGGTAATTGGCCAGATGGATAATCTGATAAAGAGTTAAAGTAGGACGGTTGATACTCTCCTATCTCTACCTTCAATTAAAAATATTGGAGGAATTTTATATGGAAGAAATAAAAATTTTTGAAAACGAAGAGTTTGGACAAGTAAGAACAATTGTAATTAATAACGAGCCGTGGTTTGTTGGAAAAGATGTAGCCGAAGCATTGGGGTATGCAAATCCTAAAAACGCAGTCCCTAAACATGTATTAGACGAAGATAAGCTGAGTACCCAAATCGAGTACGCAGGTCAGAGAAGAACAGTAACGGTAATTAATGAATCTGGTCTTTATGCTCTCATCTTTGGGAGTAAGCTGGAATCAGCGAAAAGATTTAAGCACTGGGTTACTTCAGAAGTATTACCTTCTATTAGGAAAACAGGTAATTATATCAGTAATGAAGATCAGCTACGATTAGGATTGTTTGATAAAGATCCACTTGTTGTTGTTCAATCTCATCAAAAATTAGTTGCTATTGAGGTAGATAGAGCTACAGCACCACTCATTGCAGAGAACACAGTAATGAAACCAAAAGCGGATTACCATGACGAAGTATTGAATAAAGACGATCTTATCAATACTACTGTTATCGCAAAAGATTTGGGATTACGCAGTGCAGCAAAATTAAACAACATAATGCATTCAAATAACATTATCTATAAAAATAGTTCCGGAACATGGTGTCCTTATGCAGACTATGAATGGCTTATCACTGAAAACTATGCAGACTACAAAAGCTATAATGTTGAAAATTCTAATCTATGCTTAAAGTGGACAGAAAAAGGAAGAAAATGGATTATTGAAAATTACGGGAAATGGATCTGTAACTCAAAAATTTAGTTAAATACATATGGTTTGTCAGTCTGACAAGTAAAGAGAATTGTGAACAGATTGTTTATCTCTACCAAAGACAAATAAAAATCCAATGCAGTTTAGCTGTATTCTTCAATGATACATTGGATATTAAGGAGAGATACGGCGGAAGTCATGAGCCGCCGGACAAGTGTAACCTCATTCGCATTTCTCTCCTATTTCTATGGAGTGAGGAGAAATGAGTGAGGAAAAAGATGGGATTGATATTGCCACAACAAATAGAAATAAAATGGCATCCTAATACAAAACGACATTATATTGACTTGGGATATGAATTCACTAGAAATGGTGATTTTTTTGTGTTAATGTGCAAGATTTAACAAAAGGCAGTACATATAAAATAAAAATACAATGCGACTATTGCGGAAAAACTAAGGAAATTCCATGGAAAAAATTTTTAAAATTAAGCGGAAATACATACTGTTGTCAAGAGTGTTTAAAGCATAAGAAAATTGAAAAAGATGATAACGGTAATTTATATTACGTTGAAATTCCATATCGTAATAGGTCGTGGCTGTATAATGAATATGTTATAAAAAACAGATTTGCAGAAGATATAGCGAAAGAATGTAATATTAATGTTAGAACATTAAGAGAATGGATTTCTATGTTGGAAATAGAAAAACAAAGTGCTAAAACAAAACATATTACAAAAGAGATATTAACAAATCTTTATACTGTGCAACATAAATCCACAGTTGAAATAGGTAAAATGTATGGCGTTTCTGATGGTACAGTTCTGAATTTAATGAAAAAATACAATATACCATCATTTTCAAATTCAGAGGCTTATAAAATTTATTTATATGAAAAAGGTGGATTGGAAAAGGCTCGAAAATCACAATCTACAATGGAAAATAGAATTAAATCATCATGTAGGCAACGTGGAATAAATATAGAAGATTTTGAAGGATTTTCAACTACAGAACAACACATGGCACGAAATAATACATATTACAAAGAATGGAAAAGAAAAATTTTTGAAAGAGATAATTATACTTGCCAATGTTGCGGAATACGCGGTGGAAATTTAAATGCACATCACCTATATAACTTCTCAGAATATAAAGATTTACGATATGATATAAACAATGGTATAACATTATGTGAAAAATGTCATCTTATTAACTACCCAGGAAGTTTTCATGCAATATATGGTGAACGTAATAATACACCGGAACAGATTTATGAGTTTATAAATAACAATAAAGAAAAAATATCATAGAAGGAAGTGAGAAATAGTTGGCAGAACGAAGTAAGAGAATTTGTTTATATAATGAAGAAACAATTAAAAATATAAATCAAGAAACATTAAAATTATTTCAAAAATATCAAATCGACATGTCTATTAGAGATCTATCTGAAAATACAGTAAAGCAATATAATGCTGATTTAATGCAATGGTTTATTTACATGCATGATAACCAGTTTAATTTATCAGTCCTAGATGCTACAGAAGAAGATCTTGAAGAATATTATTATTTCAGAAAACAGCAAGGTAATAATGTAAACCGTCAGAAACGTATCATGTCTTCTATTTCAGCTTTTTATAAATTCTTGCGTAAAAAACGTCTTATAAAAGAATCCCCAGTTGAATTTATCGACAGACCTAAACAGGGGCAAGCAATTATTAAACAAACATTTTTAACATTAGATCAAGTAAATATGTTAAGAGAAAAACTGACAGAGTATGGTGACATGCAATTGCAAACTTTCATATTTTTTGGTTTATCTACAATGGCTCGTGTTAATGCAATATCTCATTTAAGATGGGAACAAGTTGATTTGGAAGAGCGCATGTGTAATGATGTTATTGAAAAAGAAGGAAAAATAGTAGATTTATATTTTTCAGAAGAAGTAAAAGATTTATTAATAAAGTTAAAAACTTGTAGAGAAAATAATAAAATTGATGATTATGGCTGGGTATTTATTACACCGTATGTTACAAAAGATAGATGTATTACAAATGGTACATTAAACGAATGGTGTAAAAAAGCAGGATTGATGATTGGAGTACCAACATTGCATGACCATGATCTTCGCCATAGTGGAAGTAATATTTTGAAAGATTTAGGTATGGAAATTCAGGATATAGCAGAATTATTACATCACGAATCGACCGAAACCACTGTAAAACATTACTTGACCGTGAACAAGAAAAAAGTCAAAGAAAATAAAGATAAATTTGTATTCTAACATTTCCCATTATTTACCAGCATACTACTCTTTCATTCTATGTTATACTGTTTCTGAAAATCACAACACCGGAGGTATACATAGCTATGGAAAGACTAGTTAAAACAGGATATGTAAAAATGATTGCAATCGATGTTAGCGATTTGGAATCAAAAATTGTAGATGAAAGGAATACTAATTTTCTCTGTGATATAGAAAAATTCCAGCAAAAATATTCTGCGACATCTACAACAAGATGCGTATATATTCATATGGACGATAATTTTGAAATCAGTTTTTTAGATTATAAAAAGGTCATTCCACATATTCATCCATTTGACTATATGAGGGATATTGTAAAGAAACATGATGGAAAATTAATTCAAGGAAGCGATTATTTGCGGATCACACATGAAGATGATTATGTGGAATTGACGGAAATCGATTTAAGAGATTAATGGAGGGCAATACTGCTCTCCTATTTTTGTATGTTCAGATAGTTCAATGGTAAAACGACTGACTTGTAATCAGTTGCTCCCAGTTCAAATCTGGGTCTGAGCTTTAAAAGATAAAAAAGTAATGCTTTGGTTAAGTTAATGGAGGTGTAATTATAGCTACAAAAAAAGAAATAAAGAAAAAACATTGTTCTTGCTGTGGGAAAGAAAAGCCATTATCTGATTTTTATATGAGCAAATCGCCATTACATGCTCTTGATAAAAAAACCCCGATTTGTAAAGATTGCATTATTAAATCGAGTATAGATGAAAATACTAACGAAGTCAGCGAAGAAAAATTCAAAAATATTCTTAGACAAATTGATAAACCATTTTATAAAGACTTATTACAAAGTGCTTTTAATCAATTTAAAAAGGAACATTCTTTTATGTCCGAAGAAGAAGTACATCATTGCGGAGATTCCATAATACGTTTATATATGAAGAATATTGCTTCTTTAAGACAGGTTTCTTCAAAAAGTTATGAAGAATCTGAAAAAGAAAATTTTATACAAAAACACAGTACCGTCATTCAGAAAACTGAACGTAGTAAATACAAAAAAGATTTACAAAGTAAAAAAAATGATGAAATAATTATTTCTGAATCTGATGATTTTGAAGTAACACCAGACATGATTGAAATGTTTGGAGAAGGCTTTACAAGAATAGAATACAAAAAGATGTGCAAAAAATACGATGACATGACGAAAACATATGTCATACAGACAAATCTTCATAAAGAAGCCTTACTTACATATGTGCGTTTTAAAGTAAAAGAAGAAATGGCTACATCCAGGGGAGATGTGCAAGAAGCACAGAAATGGTATTCTGCTGCACAGGACGCTGCTGAAAAAGCAAAATTGACACCAAGACAGTTGTCCAAGGAAGATTTACAAGGTGGAATCGTAAATTTTAGTGATATATTTTCTGCCGTCGAAGGAGCGAAAGAAAGGATTTCTATATTCCCAGAATTTAAATATCAACCCAAAGATGCTGCCGATTTCATTATATGGTGTTATGTGAACTATGAAAGAAATTTAAACAACATGCCAGAAGTTGAATATAAAGATATTTACGAATTCTATGACAGAAAGAAAAAAGAATATATTGAAATGTATGGAGATCCGTATGGTATTTTTTCTGACGATACAACTGAATTAAATAGAGAAACTATTGAAAAATTTATCACTATACCTGCAGATTTTAAGGACGGTGATTAAATGGATGATTACGGATTTAATATCGATAATTGGGAATATTTTTGTAGTTATTCAAGATGGTTCCCTGATTCATTCTTAGATTTAATAAAGCCGCCCAAAGGTGGATTAAATTTACATTTAGATCAGCGTATTTATCTAAGAGTAATGTTAAGATTCACATCTTTTTATGGAGTATTCCCACGAGGTTATGGAAAAACATTTGACGAAGTGCTTGCGTCAATGCTGGCTTGTATATTTTTCCCAGAAATTTCTATTTCTTTATCTGCTCAAACAAAAGAAAACGCAGCAGACCTTTTAAAAGATAAATATAATGAAATACTTAGGTTTTATCCATTGCTTAAAAATGAGATAGACAAGGCTAATTTTGCTAAAGGTGATGCTCTTGTTGTATTTAAAAATGGATCAAGACTGGATAATTTAGCAAACGCACAAACATCGAAGGGACAACGTAGAAAAAGAATTAACATGGAAGAATCTGCATTAATTGACAATGATACTTTTTTGGATGCTTTGTTACCGATTGTAGAAGTTCCTAGAGTTTGTGTTGGAAAATATTCAATAGTTGATCCAGAAGAATTGAATCAGCAAATCAACTTTTTCACTACTGCCGGGTTTAAAGGCTCTGATGAATATCAAAGATCTGTTGATATGGTAAAAGATATGGTGAATCTTAACGGTAAAATTGTTCTGGGTTCAAGTTTTTGGCTGCCTTGCTGGTATGGACGTGGTTCAACAAAAAGTCAGATTTTTCAGAAGAAACGAGACATGACAATGATTTCTTTCGCACAAAACTATGAATCAAAATGGGTCGGAGCAGCGTCTGGTGCTTTAGTAAATGTTAATAAACTTATGAATTGCAGATCTTTAACATCCCCAATTCTTTCATCGAAAAACAAAGAAGATGAATTTTATATTGGTGTGGATGTCGCAAGAAGTCAAAATACAAGTAATAATCAATCATTCATATCTGTAATAAAAGTCAATAGAACAAAAGACAAGACAAAAATTGTATCAATGGATCTTGTCAATCTTGTTAATATCCCCAATATTATGAATTTCACAGCACAAGCATGTGTCATAAAAAAATACAAAAAACTTTACAATGCGAAAAACGTAATCGTTGATGGCAACGGACTTGGTGCGGGGCTAATAGACGAATTACTTAAAGAAAGTTTTGATCCAATCACCAAAGAATCTCTTGGATGTTGGGATACAATTAATGATGATAACACTCCAGAAGTTCCAGAAATTGCTGAGAAGATTTTATATAATCTGAAGGCTCAATCAGTCCAAAGTAAAATCGTTACAAATTTTATTGATGTTGTAGATAGTGGGAAATTTAGAATGTTGGAAAGTAGGCAACAATCTGATTTTACTGAGAAAGAATATGATGATTTCGATAACTGTGTAGCCCCCTATCTTCAAACTGATTGCTTATTTGAAGAGATCGCAAATCTTAAATTAAAACATTTATCAAATGGTGGAGTAACAATCGAAAAAGTTGTAAACAAATTAGACAAAGACCGTGTGTCTGCAACCATATATGTATTATGGTATATAAACGAGTTTTGTCGAGATATATACGCGGTTTCCGACTATGAATTTACATGTCTTATAAATTAACAGAAGGGAGGAGGACATGCCAGAAGTTAATAAAGAGCAATCGGTAGAGATTCAAAACGAGTCCTCTCCTGCTGCTAATATATATGAATTTAATAGTTTTGTATCACCGATGGATACAAGTAGCTTATTCTCGTGTGGTATTTACGATTACTTTTCTAAAGAAGAAATAGATTCTATTTTACGTGATCCTATCGGGAATCACGATGCTGCAATTCGATTATCAAATTTTGTATATACCAAAAACGGTATCGTATCCAACTCAGTCGATTATATGACTGCTCTACCATGTCTTGATCGTATTTTAATAAGTAAAAATAAACGAAATACAAAGACAGTTCAGGCAAATAAAGCATTAATGAAATCTGTCCTAGAAAAAATTGATGACAGACAATTTATCAGAAATGCATTGTTTACAGATATGTTAGATGGAATCGCTTTTTTCTATTTTGAAACGAAAAAGAAGAACTACGATAAGACCAAATTTATGACCGATTATGATGTAGAAAATATTGTGGAAATCAATGAGGTCGGAATTAATGCTTCCATTATTTCCTTACCGTGGAAATATACTAAAATTGTTGGAAAGAAGAATGGTCGATATGTACTTGCATTTAATCTAAGATATTTTGACGACTATACCGGAGACAAGCTGGAAAGAAAATTAAGAAAATATCCTGAAGAAATTGTAAAAGCATACAATAGTCGTAATACTCGGACTACCGGAGGAGACTGGGTTATTCTTGACAACGATCATACAATGTGTCGAAAAATCAAATGCAAAGATTCTGAACCTTGGGGTCGAAGTTTAATTATTGCTGCACTTGCAGATGTATTATACAAAGACTATTTCACAGACACAAAAAGAAACGTGTTAGATGAAATTAACAATAAAATTATCTACCAGACATTTCCTGAGGGAAAAGATAAAGGTTCAAGTTCTCTTACTGGAAAACAACAGGAGCAGCAACATGCCACTGTTCGTCAAGCAGTTATGAACAAAAATTCTCGTGGTGGAATTTCATTCTTCAGTGTTGCCGCCGGTACGAAACTTGATTCTATAGATGTATCTACGGATATTTTCGATAGCAAAAATGAATCTGATTTAAATGATCAGATTTCTCTTGACTTGGGTATTTCATCTGCTCTTATTGGTGCTATGACTACAGGAAACTATGGAGCATCACAAAGCAACCTAGAGATGATAACGGCACAACTATATGTATGGGTAAATGAATGGCAAAATGAATTGAATTATGTAATCAATAAAAACATTATTCAAAATGAGAAAAACCGGGTCGAGGTTTACTACTTCCCTACTTCATTCGTAAATCGAAAAAGCTTTTTTGATATGATGAAAGGTTTGTACGATGTTGGAGGATCGTTGAGTTTCCTCATTGCGAGTACAGGTGTGGATCCCGATGCGTACTTCTCGGTTTTGGATGAAGAAATAGATAATAAAATATACGAAAAATATTTGCCACATCTTAATAGTAATACAATTTCTAAAAATGATGATGTCGCCGGAAGACCCAAAACGGAAACACCAACAGAAAATACAATAAAAAGTAGGGATAATGGTGGAAATAATATCCCTAGTCCAAGTGACAATAAGTAATATGAAGAGACCAATTTAGGGTTTCTTTTTTATTGATAAAAACTTTAAAAGGAGGATAAATCTTATGTTGAATAATATCCTCGAAATTTCTCAGCGATCTAACAAAAATGGTCGTGTCCCAATCAAAATTGCACTTCTTAAAATTCACGATGATCCAAAAGAAACAAACAAAAATGGTATTCATTGGAAAAAAGAATATGTGTTAAACGCAATTGATTCTGTTAAAGGAATGCCATTGTGTTGTGAATTTGCATCTGAAGATAAATCATGCCCACTCGGTCATGGATTGACAGGTGAAGTTGTGGATTCAAATGGAGTTCATGAACCAGTATTTGAAAACTCTGAAGTGGTCGGAACTTTTGAGAAGGCAGAAATCGAGACAATTAAAGATATCAATGGAGATGAAATAGAGGCTTTGTGTGGGTACGGGTATTTATATTATCAGAGATATCCAAAATTGGTTGATTGGGTGCGAAAGGGATTTGCAGTAGGTGAAGTGTGCACTTCTATTGAAATTATGGGACTAAAAGAAAATGATAACAAAATCATATATGAAAATGGATATAACGAAAATATGAGGTCGCCCATGATTTATTCATTCTCGGGGTGTGCTCTCTTAAGTATTTCTCCAAGTGACGATGCGGCTGTGGTACTTGAGATTTCGCAGAGAAAAACTACAAACAAGGAGGAAAAGAAAAACATGGAATTCAATAAGAAAGAGTTTGAGGAGGTTCTCAAATCTACTCTTGCAGAAATTAATAGCGAAAAGAAATCACATGATGATGAAGTTTCTGAACTGAATAATAAGATTACAGAACTGAATTCACAGATCGAAGCAAAAGATGCCGATATCGCTGCCAGAGATACACAGATTGCAGAACTGAATGCAAAAGTTGAGCAGATGGAAAAAGATATGAAAAAGAAAGATGATGAAAAAGAGGATCTCGAAAAAGAGGTAACAAAAGCAAAAGCATCCGAAAAACTTTCTGAGATTGAGGCTGCTCTAAAAGACTTTAGTGATGAAGAAAAAGAAGTCGCTAAAGAAGATATTAAGAAATTAAAAGATGAAATCAATGCATGTAAAAAGAAATCAGAGTTAAACAATGTCACATCTGAAATCAATTCTATCAAATCTAAAATCTGCATGAATATTGTTGCAAAACAGAAACAGGCAGAATCTGAAGCTCGTATTTCTGAGCAGAATTCAGAAGAAACAAAAATTGAAGATATTTTCTCAGAAGTATGCAGCGAGAAATACGTCGATGATGACGAAGAAGTAAATATTTTTTAAGGAGGACAAACTAAATGATTAAATTTAGAAGAATCTCACAGATCGAGAAGTTATACCCTTTTGTGGACGCAACCATTGATAAAGATGCTCTGAATGGAGATTTTGGTTCAGTTACAACAGGAAAATTTGCACCAAAGGCAGATGCAAAACAGGCAATTATGCAGGTTGAAGTTGGAGATGATATGGGAATGTCAGAATATAAAATCCCTGCTGGATCTCATGTAAGAGTTGTAGACTTTGAAAAACTTGAGGGACAGGAAATCGAAGTATACGGTGCTCAGTTGCCAGCAACTTTTGCGAAAGGGAATAAACTGAAATCTGATGCAACAGGAAAATTAATTACAGGTGCGAGTGTAGCTCCTTATTTTGAAGTAACTGAGATTATTGGAAACAAAATTGGTCTTGTTGCCAAAGTTGTTACAAAACAAGAGTAATTGAAGGGAGATAAAATACATATGAGTTATACATTTGAATTAAATAATGAACGTAGAGATGCTTCTTTTGTAAGTGGGAAAATTAATGCTAATTCTCCAGTTGTAGAAGTATTCTCTGCTATGACAGATGGTAGAGAACTGCCTAAATTTAATAACAAAAATACAGCTGATGCTGCAGCTAAATATATTAAAGAGTTAAATAGCAGAGCTGCAACAAATGATCCAGTTGCTATTTCTGAAATCAATGAACTGAGACGTTTTAAAATGCAGCCAGTGTTGATGCAGGAAATCAAGTTACTTGGAATTTACGGTAATTACAAACCAATCGGATACAATGAGTCTTGTGAAGTAGAGATTACAGAGTATGTAAATACTGGTGCTGAAATTCAGGCTGCTGGACAGGATGTAAAATTCCCGACAATCAGAAAGAGACGTGTTCCGATTGCAACAACTACTATTTCTGGTGGTTATGCAGTTGACTACAGAAAAGCAGCACTTGGAGATATGAGTGATGAGAACGAGCTTCAGGAACAGGTTCGTACAGATATTAGAAATAAAGCTGCTAAATATGTAGTAGATGAAACATACAAAGCGATTAAAAATGCGAAAGGTGTGAAATATTTCTTCGAGGGAGCAGGTCTTACAAAGACAGGTGTTGATGGTGTTATCGCAAATGTTAGACGTTTTGGTAAACCAACAATCTCTGGTGATTACGCTATGATCGCACAGTTCAATGGATTCGCTGGATATGAGGGAACAACACCGACTGTAAACGGAATTTCTCGTACAATTATGGATGAAATTCATAATACAGGACTGATGGGTGTATACAATGGTGCTACTCTTGCAGAAATTCCAAACCCATATGACTTAACAACACTGAACAAAGATGGCACAAACTTTGAAACAATGTTGCCGGCAGGTCTTGCATTTGTAATGCCACAGGGAGGACAGTCTCCGATCCATATGGTAACAAGAGGTGGACTGACAACATTCTCTGGAAATGATGTTACAACTGGTATGCAACTCTCCCGTTTTGACTTGGAGTTTGGGACACTCGTAGCCCCTGGAAGAGAATATGAAATCGGTATGCTTCACGACCAGAACCTCGATTCTCTTGGAAAATAAATTATTTGAATAATAAGAGGCAGTTTAATCTGTCTCTTATTTTAGTTTAAAGGAGAGCAATAACATGAATGAATATTTCTATTGTTATTCGAAAAAATTATCACACTTCATTATGGCATATGACATTCCTTATGTATCAAAATCTGTAAACAAGAAAAATGGTATGCCATATCATACATTTAAAAAGTCAGAACGGTTAGATAAAGTAATTGCATTATATAAAACTGTTATCCATGCCGTCTAAATAATTAGTCGATAAAAATATAATAATTGTTATGGAGGAAATAAAATGGCTGAAGAAAAAAATACAGTTGAAGAATTAAATCTTGAACAGAAAGTAACTGTTAGAAGTATCGCAAACTGGACAACGGGATTTAAGAGAATTGAAACAAATGGAGATGTTACTATTCCGCCAAATGGAACCGTACGTCTTCAGAGAAGCGAAATCATCGCACAGATTCAGAACGGAAACCGTTTACTGACAGGTATTGACGATAGAGGTTCTCATGCAACGCTCTATGTTGATGATAAGCCTACAAGAGTTGAAGTTGATTTTGATAGTGAGGACGGCACTATGACGCAGGCTGTACTTACTACAGATGCGGTCAAAAAGTTATTTGAATATAAAACTATGAAGACTTTTGAAAGCAAATTGCAGGAATTAGTAGCTACAAGAGCTGAGGAAATTGCAATTCTTGAAATTATTAAAAAAGAGAAGTTTAACGATTTTGAAAAAATCAGAGTTGTTGAAAATTATGTTGGATATAAGATTTAGAGGTGAATTTAAATGGGTAATACAACCGCCAACGAAGTGATACAATCATTTGAATCTTCTTTTGCTGATAAAAGTGTGTTACCAGAATCGCTTGAAATGGAATGGTTGAAGAAAGCTATCGGAAGATATTCAGCAGAATTAAGCGATTTGAATTTTGATGTAGAACTGAATCAATTCGATACAAGGCTTGATCGATATACAATCGATACACTTGCAGAATTTATGAAACAGTCTTATCAAGAACGTCAATATTCAAAAGTCAATAAGCGTATTAGTATAACTGGTAAAGATTTAGGAATTGACGGTTCGAATGGTTCTAAAACTGCAACAAAAGCAGAATTGGATTATATCACTGAAAAGGCAAACACAATGGTTGGAAATCAGAAAGTAACTGCTTTTCATTAGGAGGTGTCTTATGCAAGATTGGTATTTATTAGACCAAAATACACGACCTAATGTGACAGGCGGTTATGAAAATGATGCATTTATGGAAAATAAGGATGATGCATTTGCCGAAGCATTAGAAACAGATATTGCTACTTCCGTAATCCTTTATAACAGTGATTTAAGCATTTCAAAACCAATTAGATGTATTATTCAGGGCAATACTGCAAACACACAATTGAAATCTCTTGAAAGGACAGTTTTATTTCAAATCGGAACTGTTAAGGCTGGCATGTATATCTTTTTTGAAAATCGATACTGGCTTATAGACGGGTATCCCGGTAATAACGGAATTTACGAAAAAGCAACAATGGTACTATGCCAATATTTATTAAGATGGCAAAACTCTTCTGGTGAGATAATTGAACGTTGGTGTAATGCAGTTTCTGCATCAAAATATGATGTCGGAGAAAATGGGAATTTTACAATTGCCTTATCTTCTAATACATACACTATAAAGCTTCCAGGAGATGAAGAATGTTTGAATCTTGATCGTAAACGTGTATTTATTGATAGAAAAAAGATAAATCCAGACAAGGTTTTTAAATTAACTAGAAATGATGATGTTTTATACGATTACGGAGATGAATATCATGGAAGCATTTTAAGTTTTATTGCAGATAAAACTGAATTGAATCTGCAAACGGATAATAGAGAATTGAGAATTTGTGATTATATAGATGTAGATAGTCAGGTTTTGCCTGAACAAACAGATAAACCAGAATTTATTATTTTCGCAAATATAATAGGAAGCGATTCCATTAAATTAAATAGAAAAAAATCATACCAAGTTAAATTCTATAGAGATAAAAATAAAACGAATGAATTCGAATATACAGAATTTAACTGGAAAATAGAATCAGATACAAAATTAGATACTTCTATTTCTGGATCAACTATTGATATTAAAGTAATTGATTCAAATTCTGTTGGGAAAGACATAACATTACAGATAGTTATAAACAATGTGATTATCATAGAAAAGAAAATAGAAATATGTAATCTATTTTAGCAAGGGGGATTTATGAGTAAAACAATTTTAAAAGATATTGGTGTTTTTAAAACGAATCTTCTTTTATCCTTCTTAGATTCTCCTGATATATGTGAGTTATTATTAGGAGAAAATTACACTTCTGATGATGTGGACAACTTGGTTTATTCTCAAATTTTCCCATATTTATATATTGACGATACTCAAATAAAGGTGCTTCCGTATTTATGTGTAGAAGTCAATTTTTCAAATCAATCTCGTACAATGAAGACTATGTATGTAACTGTATATGCATATTGTCATAAAGATTGTATGGAATATCATAAAGACGGATATCTAGGAACCAGAGCCGATATTTTGGCAGATATGGTTGAACGTCAACTGCAAGAACCTAATAAATATGGAATAGGAGAATTAACTTTAAAATCGGTTAATTATTATTTTCCAAATAATAAATATTATGGAAGACAATTAACATTTGAAACATCAGATTTTAAATTCAAGAAGGTATAATGATGAAGTTAGATTATTTCGATTTAATCTCTCCTCTCCCACTTGAATTATATAAAATAGGTCATATCAAATCTCCAAAACTAAAAGAAATTGCGGAGATATCATACTTTACATATGCACAATATGTATCATTTCTGAAAATGAAACCCATTGATTATTATGATAATTTAAATGAAAACAGTAATGATGAAATCAAAGAAATGATAGCCACTACGAAATATGATTTGCTTCTTTTGGATTCAAACTTTCGTGATATTATTTGTGCTGCTTTGAATTTTTTCTTTGTGGAAAATTTTAAATGGTACGAAGAATATGAAGCATTCATTTCAATGTCTACTTTACAGGTAGAACCTGGGAAAGAACCCGAATATTTCGTAACAGGAATGATTAGTAAAGATAACTATTCAGAAATTGTAGACATCATTTTGCAACGTGTACACATCACAAAAGATGAAAATGAAGTTGATGATTTAAGCAAGGTAAAAAACAAACGCGGACTGAGGAACTATTTAAAAATCCATAAAGGTCGAAAAAAATTCAATAAAAAGACTGGCGGAAATTCTTCATTAACGCTCCCTAACATTATTTCATCCGTTGCTTCTAAAAGTAATAATTTAAATTGGGATACTATATGGAATATTACAGTCTTTCAATTATTTGATACTTTTGAACGGCTGCAAATCATAGATCAATATGATGTATTTTCTACACAAGTGGCTGTGTGGGGAGATAAAGAAAAGAAATTCAAGTTTGGTACTTGGAGTTCAAATATATATGAAAAAGATTAAAACACTGAACAGTCAGTGTTTTTTTATTACAAAACTTAGATTAGGAGGTAATACACAATGGCTAATATTTTTGGTAAACAAATGGCTAACCGTGAGGTATGCGATTTAGTATTTGTGGATTATAAAACACAGAAACCTTTCCTTTTCTGTGATTATGCTAACACATCTAGTCAGGAATTAACTGGTGAAAACGTGTTTGCTTACGGTGGAAAAGGTCATCCAAAGAAAATTACTTTCTCTGGAGAAAGAGCTGGTACACTTACAATTGAGACACAGATTCAGACACCTAAACTTTGGGAACTGATGACAGGTGGTAAGGCTTCTAAGACTGCAAGCATTATGCAAAGAGAAAAATGTAAAATTGAAGCATCTAATAAGGTAAATGTTTCAAATAAGAAAGCAACTCTTAAGAAGGAGACGGTTTGGGTCTACTCTGCTGATGACACAAATTTAGAAACAGAATTAAAAGTGACTAGTGTAACTTCACAAGAAATTACATTAGAATCTGGAGAAGTTGGAAATGAAGTTATCGTATTCTATCTTACAGAAAGATCAGACGTATATAATATCAACATCAAATCTACTGATTTCCCGAAAGCATTTACAGTTTATGGCGATACATATATGAAGACGACAGATGAAGATATTATGCCTTATCTTTTCAAAGCATACAAAGTTATCCCACAGGCAAATATGTCTCTTTCTTTTGCAAACTCAGGTGATCCGGGTACAGTAACATTAACTTGCGATATGATGGTTGATGATGATGGAAATATGCTTGATTTAACCCTTCTTCCGGATGAATCAGTGGGGGAACCGTAACCCCTGCTGATAATGCCTTAATAGGCAGGGGTAAAATCGGTAAGGCAAAAGTTGGTAAATCAGAATAAAGGATGTGAGTAAAATGGCTTATTCTAAAAAAACATGGAGTAATGATGAAGTTATTACTCAGGATGCTATGAATAATATCGAAAATGGTATAGCTGCATTAGATGCCAAGGCGGTAAATGCTGTTGCAGGTTCTAAAGATGGATTTATATCCAAAGAAGATAAATCAAAGCTTGATGGTATCACACCACAGGCAAATAAATACGTTCTTCCGGCGGCAAATAAAACAACTATCGGAGGAGTAAAGCAAATGGCTTTGATCCAAGACCTGTCTACGGAAACAACGACTGACTTAAAGGATAAAATCAATGCAATTCTTGCCGAATTGAAAAAACAAGGAATCATGGCAAATTCATAACAATAAGAGTGATAGATATTTAGTGTGTATATGTATGGGGTAAATATCTATCACTGGTATTTACCCCATTTTTTTACTCCATCAACAAAAGTTTGGAGTGATGAAAATAAAAAAATTTGATAAAGAGTACCGTACTGATTCTTCACAAGAAGTATGTTTTTTATCGGAATGTGGCATTAGATATACATTTGTAAAGACAGAAAACGGTGTGACTGTATGGAAATATAAAAAAACAAAAGAACTTGGAGTTGCTTTATCTAAGTTCTGGGATAAATATACAAATTAAATATAGGTTGTTCAAGATAATGAATATAAAAGTGGATGTCATATTTTTGAGTTGGTTTCACACAGTAAATTGACAATAGTATTAAAGGACTACCGCTCTCCTATTTTTGGAAAGGATAATACTTATGATCAACTGGAAAGTAAGATTTAATAAAGAAAATATTTTATTTATTGCTCAAGTTATTTTGTCTGTTGTTGCACCTGTACTTGGGTATTTCGGTTTACAGGCATCTGATCTAACAACATGGAGTATGGTCTGGCAAACATTTCTTGATGCAATCAGTAATCCATATGTAGTATTAATTGCTGCAGTGTCGTTCTTTAATGCTATCACAGACCCAACAACTAAAGGTTTCTCTGATAGTAAAATTGCGATGACGTATAATACTCCAAAGAGTAAAGAGGTTGATGCTAAAAAATAGAAAGGAACTAAATCATGGAATATGTTGAAAAATTCTTCGAAATGGATTTAGTTGCTTTTACTTTGGGCTTAATAATCGCCGGATTGGCACTTGTATTTATGTATGAATTAGCTGTTAAAATTGGAAATACATTTGGAATTGAATTTACTCACATTAGACAGAGACGCGAAGAGCATGAATTATTAGTAAAAACGTCTGAGAATCTCACAAAATTACAAGAAAAACAAGAAGAAGATCGTATTCGCTCTGACAAACATGATGAGGAAATCAGACAAGAAATTGAAGAATTTGCTCTTGAACTAAAGAATGCACTTGTAGAACAAAAAAAACAGTTAAACACATATGCACAAAACAGAATCGATGACCGCGAAAAATCAAAAGAAATTAGACAAGAACTAAATTGTTCCATCGATAAATTAGCTGAAGGTGCTGTTGAAAGAAAAGAACAAATCAAAGCCCTTATGTGCGGGACAATGGAGCTTCTTGGTGATAAGATCGATCAGAGATTCAGTAAATACATTGCGATGAAAGGCATTCCAGAAAATGAGGTTGCGGAATTTGACGGATTATGGAACGCCTATCACAATGAATTAAAAGGGAATCACGGCAGAACAGAAAAATACAAATATGTAAAAGAGCATTTACCCGTTTTGCCGATTAAAATTAATCCAATTTATGAAGAAGGAAAATCTGCAAAATAATAAGTTGAGGGGTTGCTTTGTGGTAACTTCTCTTCTTATATAAAGAGGTGATAAAAATAAATAGATCAAAATTTAATGTAGATAAAGATAAAAGCAAACGTACCTATAATGGAATCGTATTTGATTCTGTATTAGAAATGAAATACTTTCGTGACGTTCTTTGCCCGAAAGTGGAGAGCGGTGATGTGGTTAAATATGAATTGCAAAAGCCATATGAATTGCAACCAAAGTTTCGTCATGATGGGAAGTCTGTTCAGCCAATTAAGTATGTGGCTGACTTTTTTATTATATATAAAGATGGACATGAAGAAGTTATTGACACCAAAGGATGTCCAGATTCAGTCGCATTATTAAAAAGAAAATTATTTTGGTATAAGTTTCCGGAAGTTGATTACAAATGGATTACTTGGGTGAAAAAATTTGGAGGCTGGATTGAGTATGAAGAATATAAACGACTCAAACGAGAAGAAAAACGTACTCAAAATAATTAATTAAAATAATATATTCTATTTACTACTCTTCTATTTTGTGATAATGTAAAATTATCAAATTAAATAGGAGGGAATAGATTATGGCTAGACCTAAAAAAATTGTCGAAATTAATTATGATGAAGCGATTACAAAAGCGCAAGAGGAACTCGAAGTCCTTTCTCAAAAAGCAAATGTTATAAAAATACAAATTAAAGATAAAAAAGCAGAATTGAAAAAATTAGAACGTGATAAAATTGCTTATGAGGAATGGAAGAAAGAACAAGAAAAAGTTATTCGCACAAGAGAAATAGCTGAATTAATTTCCGAATCAGAGTACAGTTTGGATGAAATTAAAGAGCTGCTTATTGGGGATAATTCAAACAAAGTAAGTTCTTCTACTGATTCTGAATAGAAATAAACTAAATAAAATGTATTAAAGAGTCGATTTACGTCGGCTCTTTTTTGATGTGAAAAAATAAAATAATTTTTCGTTTTTGAAAAGGAGATTTAAAAAATATGAGAAAAACAAATATGAAAATTAAAGAAAACATTTCTTTTGCAGATAAAATTAATGCCATTGAATATATTGTGGCAAGTTATTTTTCTTTTGACGATGACGGATATATTGATGATTATACCCCATACTTTTATGGAATCGCAACTATGGAAGCATATGTAAAATATTTCTTCGAAGGATTAGAATTTGATGAGGGCGAATACATCTACTCTTCTATTTCAGAAGATGATGAAGTAATGGATTTAATCAAAGTGTTTGGAAAAGAAAATCTCTCAACTATTACATATATCGAAGATAATGTAATTGATAAGGTCGAATTTATGAAACAAAAATATTTGAATGATTTATCTAATAAAAAAGATTCACTTTCAAATCTTTTAGATGCATTATCCACTGGTATTACTTCTTTTCTTGATCAATTAAAACCAAATGAGATTAATGAGTTTATGAAGAAGTTTAATGAATCAGGACTTACGGCAGATAATTTAGTGAACTCATTTTTGCAGAGTAACTTTAAAAAAGAAAAAGACAAGGAAGTTTTAGATGTAAAGAATGAGCAGATTCGAGAATTTTCTAAGATTGTCGGAGATGATAAAGCCAGACAGGTTCTTGAGAGAGCATTGGCAATTCATTCTACTGGTGAGAATCTTCCTAATTAAATAGGTGTTTTATGGCAAAAAAAGTATCTAGTTTTTTGGAAGTTAAAAAATTGATGGAAAAAGATGTTCGTGCAGGAATGAATGCTGCAAGAGATGAAGTCAAAGTAAAATTAGAAGATAATGTAATGGGATATTATGATATTGGAAACCCTGTAAAATACGAAAGAACAGGAACGTTGTTAGAATCGCCTAATACTACTCCTGTTTCTGGTGGTGGAAATCATTTTGAATTTAAAGCAGAAATGGAAGAAAGTATTTCTTATCATACTGGAACGTATACAGGTGCACAAGTAATTGAGGCGACAGAAACAGGGGCAATCGGACATACATTGGGGAACCATAGATATTTTGAGGCAACAAGAAATGCAATTCCGGAAATTGTGGACAGAAATATGACGAAATTCTTAAAGTGATATAGAAAACCCCGGAGATACTACTCTCCGGGTAAAATGACGATGATAAATAATGGACGATACACATGAATTAAGAAGAAGTTATATACAAGAATTACTCGTTAAAATATGAAACAGAGAAATTAAATTTAATCCAATTGAGAATCTTGAAATTACATTGTGTAGTTTTTATATTACGGCTAAATAATATCTTAACTACAACCAATAAAATAATTGCAAGAATTGTCAATATTATAAGTAAACTTAAAATTATAATCTGTGTCACATTTCACCTCCCCTCTGTACAATAATGTGCCAGAAAGGAAGTTTTCATGAGAGATCCTCATATAGAATGCTGATTGTTCAAGCATAAGATAATACCTTCGACTTTCTAGTGCATATGCACTATTTATACGCTTTTGCATACATATCGTATGCTCCCACAGGAGCCTATTAAGACAGACTGCCAGACATATATCCGTGACAACGGATTGGTTGTGGTGGATCCAATCGACATATACCCATTTACATTATATCAAACATTTCCAAAAAATAAATACAGTTTTCTACTAATGCTCTCTTTCATGAGGGCTTTTATTTTGCTCAAAAATGAAAGGAGTGATTTATAAAACATGAGTCAATACGAAGTTGATGTCGTTGCAAAAGTTCAGGATTCTGCGCTAGATGCTGCACAGGCGAAGCTGGACAAATTAACGGCAAAAGAACACACCATTAAGCTTGGAATAGATGATGCGAAATTTAATGCTTCTAGCATTCCCAATTTAATAAAAGACATTGAGCGATCCGGGTCGTCAGCTGGAAGAAAATTTTCAAGTAGTTTTCAATCGTCTGTTAGTAATAAGAAGAATAAAATTAGTTTTGACTTTGATTTAAGTAAAGCACAGGCAAATGCCGCCAAACAAACAGAACAGACTATACAAGGCATTCAAAGAAAATTATCAACAAGCAAATTCGATTTGGACGTTTCTAATTTAGGTAAGCAAATCAAAAATCTTGAATATAGCTTAGATGGTAGTGAATTTAAAAATTTAGAATCATCATTAAAAAATGTAAATGATTTATCAAAAAAACTTAAAAGTAATTTTGATGATAGTTTTAATTTAAAAAGTAATAGCAATATTAATGACGCTATTGAAGACTACAATAGGCTTCAGAAAGCAATTGAAAAATGTAATAACGAAACTAAGATTGCAGCGAATTCACAAAGCGGATTATTAAAACATAATGAAGGTCTGATTGCAAGTCAAAAAACTATTTCATTTGTAGAAAAAAATACAAAGCTTACAAAAGCGTACCGTCAGGAATTGCAACAACTAGCAAAATTACAACAAGAGGCGACTAGTAAATGGCAATTAAATGATTTAAATAAACAAGTCGCTCTCGTCAAAGCTCGTGCAGAAGCCGAAGGAGTCACTGGTCGATCTGTACTCAATGAGTTGGGTAGGGGTTTTAAGCAAATCGCGCAGTTCGCAACTACATACGGTGTGATTGAAAGAGGTATTGACTCTATTTCTCAATCTGTTGGACAATTAAAAGAAGTTGATGATCTCTTAACTGAAATTTCTAAAACATCTGATTTGTCATCATCCGCCTTAAAACAATTGGGACAAGACGCCTATGGATACGCAAGCAATTATGGTAAAACTGTAACCGATTACTTACAAGGTGTTACAGAAATGAGCCGAAGTGGATTTTATGGACAGCAAGGTGTTGATATGGCAAATGTGTCTGTATTGGCACAAGCCGCTGGAGACATGAGTGCTGATACAGCTAACAGCTATTTGTTGGCTACTAATGCTGCTTATGAATATGCCGGATCTGCTCAAAAGTTAAACGACGTACTTGACGGGCAAAATATGATAAGTAACAGGAACAGTGTTTCGATGACAGATCTTGCCGAAGCTACGACACAAGCAGGTTCTATGGCAGCACAAACAGGAGTTTCTGTGAATGAATTATCTGCTTTGGTTGGTACCGCCGTATCAAGAACAAAAAAATCGGGGAACGAAATTGGAACTGCATTAAAAGCCTTATTTGTCAATTTAACAAATACATCTAATGATAAAATCGTTAGCACGTTAGATAATGTTGGAATTTCAATGACAAAAATGGTAGGTGATTCAGAATATTTAAAAACACCTATTGAATTATTAAAAGAATTATCAGAGGTATATAATGCTTTGCCGGATGGTTCAACTGAAAAGGCAGATATTTTAAATAATATTGGACAAAAACATCATGCCAATGTACTGGCGGCAATTCTTTCTGGACAGCAAGATTACGATAAGATGTTACAAGATTATTCTGAAGGATCAGGCAGCGCAGCCATCGAAGCGGAAAAATCAGCAAATAACTGGAAAGGTAGCTTGAATCAACTTTCTAACTCTTGGCAACAATTCATTTCAAATTTTGCAGATTCAGGACAAATCACATCCGCAATTCAATTAATTAATCAATTAGTTAAAGGATTTGATGGATTAGTAAAAGCAGTATCGCCACTTGGGGCACTTGCAATCGGTGGAGGAGCTTTCGCATTTTTTAAAAACTTAGATTAACCTACAAATCACAAGGTTACATATATAATAAAATAAATAAAATATTCCTATAGTATATATGAGTCTAGCCGACATAAGATTTACAATATTATGGCATTGTAGTATCAAGTGGCGGAGCATGGTGAGTTCCATATATTTTATGGTTTTGATCCATAGAGGAGTAAATGCTTGAAATCTTATTTTGCAAATCATACCCATAACAGTAGGTAGGGAAACCCAAATAAATGATTTGTTCTTATATGAATATTAATATGAAAATGTTAAGACATCTAAGTAAGAATATAAAGGACAACGAGCAGGACAATATCTGAGTTAATTCTTTTGGCGTATATAATGAAGGTCATTAACAGATAGTATCCCCAGAGACATACCCATCCTCGGAGAGAATAACTGCCATAAATGCTATTCTTCTTTTAAGGCATAGTGCGTATTGCGATTTAGAAAAGTTTTAGTAATACGTTACTGGCAATCTGACTTAACATAGACTGTCAGTACCATGTGTGGCATAGATATATGCTTTTAAAACTTCCGGCAAAATCTGGAGTGCCGTAACCAATATAATCTTCGGATTATTTTCTAGCAGCAAATCTCTAATGCTGTTTGGTTCCAGTGATATGAGAAAATCGACACAATAACAAGACATACGTTCAGACTATGTGTTGAAAAATATCACATACAACAAAATTTTACTTATGTCAACCTTTTAACCTATAAAATTATAGACAAATTTTCTTATATATGATACAATAAATATAAGTAAAAAATTACTATTGACTTTTTTACGAGTATGTGTTATATTTTATATCTTTATCTTTCAGTTAGGGTATATTTTTTCTTGTATGTATAATAATATAAGAATCCTTAAATTGAGTCATTTTTACAGGAGGGACAAATATGTATATGGTTGAGAAGAAAAAAAGACGATTAGATTTTTCTAAATTATCCGGAAGAAAATCAAAAATCGTTTCTTCCGAAGACGCATTAAAAGATGTTACTCCTATAAACTGGTCAAAAGATGTTTTATCTGGAGATAAGAAAATAAATATTATTTCAAAAAATTAGTTTTAGGAGTACAAAAGATAATGTGTAAAATAGGCGATATTATTTTAGTTGACAATTATAAAGATAATGGATGCAATCTAAACAAGCATTCATTTATTGTCATTGAAGACGAAAATGGTACTATTGAAGGTGTGCCATATGATTTTATTTGTAATGTCATGTCATCCTTTAAAAACGATGAACAAAAACTACGCAAATTAAGATACCCTGGGAATTTTCCAATTAGTCATAATGATACTGTAACAGATCCTCATAACACCAAAGATGGTTTTGTTAAAACAGATCAGTTATATTATTTTAAAAAGGATAATATAAATTTTAAAGTAATTGGGAATGTAATACCCGAGGTTCTTGATATGATATTTGATTTTATTGAGAATTCTGATTTTGAGTTTTCTCATATTATTGATAATTTATAATTTCATATATCATTATATAGATTAAGAGCAGTAACTACTACTGCTCTATTTTTGTACCTGAAATAATCATCTATTATGAAAGGAATGATTTTTTGAAAGAATTGACAATTCGTTATAAAACCGCAAATGAATTACACGACACAACATCGAAAGTATATGATCGAAGAAGCCGTATTGTTGTATTAATTGACGGTGAGCCAATTGAACGACTCAAACATTTTTCAATAGATTTTGACACAAATGATATGGAACCTACATACACTATTGAACAATACATGGGCTACCCTGATGATCCTGATTATGAATTATAGGTGGTGAATTACACATGAATAGCAATATTGATTATAATTTCTACGACATTCTAAAATATATTCTAAACAGTAAAATACCAGAGAAATATAGGCATAAAAAACAACAAATTTTAAAAAAGCATCACTTAACTGATTTCGATGGACGACAGTCAATTCTGTTTTTTGATTCCATAACAGAATATGAAAATTTTATATATAAATTTAACTTCAAAAAATTTGTTACTGAAATTTACAGAAACCAAGATGAAATATGTCTGCTGCTTGATCCTGGATTTTCCTTATGGATCTATATCCTATTATAGGATTATTGTATACGGCATTCATAAAGTCACGAAAATAAATTCCGGCATTTCGATTTAATTCATTTACGTTGGAAATAAATAAATTATCATATTCAGAATTATATGATGTAGACATTAAAACAATGCTTATTACGATCATAATAATATCTTGATCAGAAAAACCATTTTCTCTACATTTAATTATTTTATCAACAATATTTAAGGCAAGCCTTTTTTCTGAACATTTGGATTTACGTCTATATTTATATACGTTTAGCAATCGACGATTTACGTCTATATCCATAATTACATTATTTATATACTCAGAGATAATTTTTTTAGATTTATCATGTGAAATCATATCCTTATAATTTTCTTGATATTGTATTACATGAATATGTTCATGAAGAAATATTTCCCAAAAATATTCATCTTCTGTTTCATTATTGTTTAATTTCATGTGGACACAGCCATTAAATGGTGGTGAAACATAGCTTCTCTCATTATTAGATTCAGATATCATGATTTCGTATTTTATGTCATTCTTTATACGCATGTATATTTCATAAATGTCATTTGGCATTGTACGATTTAAAACTTCCATATCATCTACTCCTTTGTTTATCAAACACAAATATAATTGCAGCTATTGCACTTCCACTACCATTTATATTTACAATTTAAACTTTCATATGATTAATCTTGGACATTAATTTATTTTTTATGGCGATAATATTATTTTTGTATTTATAAATAATCCATCCATTGATAGACAGAAGGATCAGTGTTGCTCCAAAAATTATCAACAAAGCAATATCTCGATCTATGATAAAAAGTGTTATACTACCAGAAACTTTATCGATTGTTGTAGATGTAAGAGTTACGCAACCCGTACTTTCAATATATGGTTTATTATTTCTAATATCGATAACATTTTCATCACTGCTCTTCCACTCTGAATTTGTAAAAGTGGCATTGTTTGGATAAACTATGGATTCCAATTTAATATCTTCTCGTTTGTCTAACAGTTTAATAGAGAATAAATCAATAAAATAATCTGTTTTTGAATCATCTATATGTATGCTATCTGTTGGCACATGATAAACTTTAATAGGTACTTTTCGTTCAATACCATTATCAGTTTTAATAATGATATTTGTTTTACCATCTGAGACAGCTTTAATCTTTTTGCCTTCTATTTTAGCAATATCATTATTAGCGCTTTGCATGCTATAATTTTTATTGTTTGCTGTTTCTGGCATAATTTTGACATCTAAATCATATGTGTCTAAACATTCTAATTCAATTTCATTTACTTCAAGTTTTATTAATTCCGGTAATATTTCGTATACTTCTAATTCTATTTCTGTTTTAGCACCACTTACTGCCTCACAGATAATTTTTGTTTTACCTGGTTTCTTCCCAACTACAGATCCTTTATCAGTTACAATAGCAATTTCTTCATTTTCTGATTTCCATGCAACAGTTTTATCAGTGGCATTATCAGGCAACACTTCTGTTTCAAATACAATAGTGTTATTTAATTGAAGTCTATTTATTGGATTTTTAATAGTTATCGTTTCCACAGGAATAGTATTGACGGTTACTACAAAAGCTTGATTATCTGCTCCAGACGCGCTTACAGTAATTGTGGTATCTCCTACTCCTACGGCAGTTAATGTATTATCTGGATTTACTCTTACGACATGTGGATTGCTTGATGTGACACTAAGAGTATTTTGTGATACATTGCTTAAAGTGATGTTTAATCCAGAACTATCGCCAACATAAAGCTGAGTAGGTGGATTGTTTACAGTAATAGTTGGTTTTGGACGAGCTGGTGGTGTGTATGATGGAACTACGCCACCACCATAAGGACAAACTCCTCCCGGATGTAAATGTGCGCCCATACCATGATGATAATGATAACTTCCTAGTCCGCTCTGATTTTTGTAGTCATGATGACCACCACTAGAATCTGTTCTGCCTGGATGAGCGTACACAGAAATAGGCAGTAACATAAATAACATTACTGCACAAAGAATACACTTTCTCTTTTTCATTTGTTTTCCCTCTCTTATAGGTAGTTATTCTTTTAGAAACCGCTCACACATATACACAGTTGTATCATTATAATTACTTAATGTCAAGGGAAAGTAAATTTGGTTTATACCACTACCAAGTATACTTACATTTATTGCACTTGTATGTTTTATTTATCTTCTTGGATAACAAGCCCAATCCAATGACAGATGCTGCTCTCTCAGTTGCAGATATGCGTTTTACATCTGTTGACCTACAGTTTGGACAATGGATCTTGGACGCTTGGATGGCTCGTTGTCTACATCTGAGTTCTTTAATGGAAGTTGCATTATATTCTTTCGGAGCACCTCCGCATTCTTCAACCGCTTCCACAAAACCAAGCATTGCGACATCAAGTTCTTCCATAAGACGAAGATTGAATTTTAAAATATCATCATCCCATGATCCGTCTAAAATTTTGTTCACAAAATATGTGACGTCTTTCTTTGTACCATTTATTATACAATATAATTTATTTCCACTATCTGTTGATAAAGTACCATTTAACCAATCTTCTAATGGATATCCACAATGAACACATATTTTGCTTAAATCTGAAACTTCTTTATTACATTCAGGGCATTTAATCAACATTATTTATTCTCCTTATAATTATTTGTGATAGAAACACTTGTAATTATTATAGCACACACGTCAATAACAAGCATAGGAAAATTCTCAGATGTAATAAAAAGTATAGATAATATAGATAAATCATTATCTTTTAAAGAACAAGCAAAAGAACTTGGCAAAATACTTGACACTTTAGATGATTTAGATGAAGTGTCAGATGTCCTAAGGTATACTAATGTATCAAAAAACGTTGCAAAAGACGCACTCAAAGCTACACAATGGGCGGATACAGTTGCAGATATTGCTGAAGGCGCTGGCGATGCCGCTGAAGGTGTAAGCGAATTAAGGAAAACATTGGACGGTCTTGGGGATGGAATGACTACCGGGCAGAAAGTTATGGAAGGATTCAAGAATGCCGGAAAAGGATTATGGAGTGTATTTAAGAAAGCAGCTCCTTACATCGCTGGTGGCGCTGCTATCAGTGGTGCTGCGTTATTAGCTTATTATAAAGCCACTGAAATGAAGAGATCTGTTGAGGAAGCAAAAGAAGCGCAATCAGCTTACGCTTCTACAATGGCAGAAGTAAAATCTTTAAACTCTGAAATAGAAACAACATCTACAAGAATTTCAGAACTTGAATCCAAAGGAACTTTAAATCTTGTAGAGCAATCTGAACTTTCACAACTAAAATTACAAAATGCTGAACTAGAACGTCAGAGAGATTTAAAGAAAGAAATTGCAGATAAAGAAGCCAAAGAAGCTGTTGGCTCCGCAATGGATTCTCTAAACAAAAGAGAAACTTATGACTTAACAACAAAATCATCTCAACAGAAACTATTAGAATCTGACAGTTGGATTGATCGAATGGCTGCCGGTGCAAATGCTTCACAAGGAGTAGAAAACACTGGATATGAAAAAACAGATATTCTAACAGCTACTCAAAACGAAGTTAAAGCTTTAAATGAGTTAAAAGATACAAGAGAAGAACTTTTAAAAGAACGCGATGGTCTGGGAACTTCAAAAAAGGATAAGAAAAGAAAATCTGAGATTGACGGAGAAATAGAAACTCTTAAGTCAGATATGAAAATGTATGAGGACGCTGTTTCCGAAAATATGAAATCACTTCAAGATCTTAGGAAGAATTTCATGGATGAAACAACTGGTGCTGCAAAAGAAGGGTTGTCTTCAAAAGAATTAAAGAAATTCAACGACATTACAAAAGTGATTGATGATTATACCAGGGAAAATCCTCAAGCCAAAGCAGCTAAAGCATTATCTAAAATTTGGGAAAATAATGATTTTGCTCAAGCGCAACAGAAATTAGTAGACGCTTTTAGAAGTGGAGACAAATTGTCTGTTGATGAAATTACCAAGGGGTTCCCTGAATTAGTTGCTGCCTGTAATGAAGCAGGTGTCAGCGTTGAAACACTCAGAGAAGAAATTTTAGCACTTGCTAGTCAAGATACTGGTCTAACCAAACTTGAAGAAAGTTTTTCTGATTTTCAGAAAGATGTTGTATCACAAATTAATTCTGTAGAATCTTTAAATGCTGTATTAGCAAATAGTTATACTGGCAAAGGGCTAGGTGTTTCTCTCAATGAAGAAACAGGAGAACTTGAAGGCGATATTGGTGCAATAGCCTCCGCATATGAAGATTTGGAAGGTTATGATCCTGCAACGTTATTTGAAAAAACCGCAAATGGCGTTCATCTAAACAGAGAAGCTTTACGCCAGTTACAAGCACAACAAGAAGCTATAACAAAAGGGAAGTTTGCAGAAAAACAACAATCACTTCAAGAGCAGTTGAATAAAGCATATGCAGAACAGAATAATTATGACAAAGGTTCTTCTGAATATAATAATTCTCAACTTGTTATAGACGGATTAAGTCGCCAGCTTGAAGCAGTAAATCAATTATCAGCCGCCTATGATGGTGCAACCTCTGCTTACCAAAAATGGATGTCTGCTCAATCTAATGGTGAAGAAGGCGATATGTTCCGTACAGTTTCTGAAACGATGCGTGAGCGTGGTAAAGAACTCTATAAAGAAGGTCGATATAACACCGAGGAATTTAGAGCTATATCACAATTCTATTCTAACCAAGATTTAGCCACTGCTTCCATGAAAGAAGTTGTTGCCGCATATGAATCGTCTCTCCCTGTAATTGATAAATACTTTACCGGAACCAAGCAAGGTCTTGACAGTTTTGTTACAGATATGAAAACTCTTTCTGATAATGAAGGATTGGGATGGGTAAAAGAGTTAGAAAATGGTGTTCTTGAATTTCAAACTGGAGCAGATGAAGAAATTGCAAAAAGGTTAAATATTAGTAAGGAAGCTGTTCAAACATTATATCGCGCAATGACCGAATATGATGATACTATTCGTGTTGGAGATACGAGTGGCGATTCTAATTATGCTCAGAAAATAGCTGACTTATCTGCTCAAGCTGAAAAAGCAAAAACCAATCTTCAACAGTTAAAAGAAGCTGGATCTGATTTCCCGGAAATTGATTTAGATGTAGATACCTCTAAGCTAGATGCGGAAGGATTAGATGCTCGAATCGCAGAATTAACGAAAGCGCGTGATGAGTCAGAAACTAAATTTGGTGTTGATAGTGCAGAAGTCGAAAATCTAAATACATTACTTGAAGAAGCTATAGAACGTAAAAAACTTCTGGAAAATCCTTCATCTGTGTCAGTAGAAACAGGTACTTTAGACGAAGCTATTGCCAAAGCTACTCTAGCAGCAGACGCAATTAAAGAAGCTACTGGTGGAAAAGTTGATATTGACGTAAATGCTAAGACAGATTCTTCTATATATAATGAAATTGAAAAAACAAAAGAGTATATTAATTCTTTATATAACTCTGATGGCTCAATTAATTGTGATGCTTCTCAATTAGAATCTGCACAGCAAGTTCTTTCTACTTTGATTCAGAAACGTGCAGAGTTAAATGAGCCTGCTGTTTTAAGTGTTGATACAAGTAATGCAAGTGCGGAACTACAAAATGCAGTTCAACTGTTCCAGAATTATTATGATGCTGTTACAAATGCAGATATAGTTGCATCTACACCTAATGTCGATACGAGTAAACTTGATGAAGCATTAAGCAAGGTAGAAACTGCAAAATCTGAGCTTGCAAATATTTCGCCAGAGATTAAGGCAGAATTAAATATTGAAGGATTAAGTCCTGATGAGATTGCATCTCAATTAATGTCTGACGAGATTAAAATACCCGTTGGGCTTGAAACAAAAGAAGACTTACATCTTGAAGATATACAGGACAAAGATGTAACCATAACTGTGAACGTTGCCGGAAAAGATGACATTACTGCTTTAGAAACCATGCTGTCTTCTCTTGATGATAGAGAATTGGCGGTTTCAATAAGTGTATCTGGAAAAGATGAACTTGACGGAATAAAATCTTCCATAAATGGATTGAGTAATGAAGCGAAATCTGTATCTGTAATGGCAAATGTTACAGGTTTGGAACTCATCGGAGCATTAAAGGCTTCGTTAGGAACGCTTGAAGGAAAAACTGTTGATGCAAAAGCAAATGTAACTGGAACGGATTTGGTAAAAGCATTAAAAGCAGCTATTGATTCTGTACAAAGCAAATCTGTAACTGTATCTGCCACTACATCTGGAACAGGAGATGTATCAGCTCTTGCTTCTGCTATCTCTTCTGTGCAAAGTAAAACTGTATATATTACTTCTGTTACAAACAATGTCAAGGAAGATGGAGCTGTGGCAAACGGAACCGCCAACGCAAATGGGACTACTAACTTGTATCACTACTCTGGTAACGCGAACGCAAGTGGTGACTGGGGCGTTTCTAAAAATCAAACTTCTCTTGTAAATGAGCTTGGAAATGAGTTAATTGTTAGAGATGGACGTTGGCACTTAATCGAAGGCGGAGCACAATTTGTTCCACTAAAGAAGGGTGACATCGTCTTCAACCATAAACAAACAGCGGAATTATTTGCAAATGGAAAGGTAACATCTGGCGGAGGTCGTGGACATGCTCTTTCCAATGGAACTGCATTTTCTTCTGGAAGCTGGACAACAGGTAATACTGGTAATGGAAATTTGTCAGGAGGAGGGTCATATAACAACACCTCTTCTTCCGTAAATAATACTGCAGATAATCTTTCGAAAGCAGCAACAGATACATCCGAAGCGGCTGAGAAATTATCCGAATCACTCTCTGATCAGATAGACTGGATTGAACGTGTATTTAAGGCAATGGAACGCCAGTTTGACCATCTGATGAGTCAAATGGAACGTATTGCTAAACTTCCAGACAAACAGATCAAGATGTACGAAGCTTTAGCAAAGAATCAAGAATATCTTTCTAATACTGCTACTGCTATCAATAAATATCGTGATCATCTTACAAGTTTAGAATCTCAGATGGGACTTGATCCTACGATTTATAATCAGATTAAAAATGGTTCATTTGATATTTCTGGTTATGACGAAGAAACTAAAAAGTTGATTCAAATTTATCAAGATTACTATGATAAATTGGAAGATTGTAATTCTCAGTACGATGAACTTCTTGAGAAGCAAGACGAATTAGTTCAGAAGGCTCTTGATAATGTTGAAGAATATTGGGAAATGATGAATAATCAGCAAGATACAGCCAACGGCTATCTTGAGAAACAGCGTGAACTTTGGGAAGAACTTGGTCATTCTGCTTATGGTAAAGAACAGGAATCTTCTATTAAAGAGTCAATTAAAAATCAGCAAGAATTGGCAGAAAATACACAACAGCAAATTAAGGATTACGAAGCAGAAATATCTAAACTTATGTCTCAAGGGTATATGTCCCAAGGATCTAAGGAATGGTATGAAGCGCAGGCAAAACTTAATGAGCTGAAAGAAGCTGCTATTGATGCACAAATCGGTTTAGTGGAACTTGAAGACGAGTTACGAAATCTGAAACTTACACGATTACAGCATACTATTGATATGCTTGATCGTACTGCTCAGAGATTAGAAAATGGAACAAGTCTCACAGAAGCCAAAGGAGATAAGGTTAGCGAGGCAGATCTTAAGAAGCAACTGGACAATGCTAATGCTTTAATTCAGGCAAACTTTAACAAAAGACAAGAACTGGTAAAAGAACAAGGATTGTACGATGTTGGTTCTAAGCGGTATCAGGAAATTGCAGATGAAATTGCTAAACTTGATGATGAGATTTACAATGCAAGTGAAAATATTGAAGAACTCAAAAATAAAATCTGGGAAGTCAGATGGGAACCATTCTTTGAAGGACAAGAAGCCTTAAAAGACTTGATCACAGAAACTGATGATTTTAGAAGTATGCTTCATTCAGATGCATTTGTTGGACAAAGTGGCGGATTAACCATTGAAGGTATTACTAATCTCGCACTTATCTCTCAAGGTATGAATGCGGCAAAACAGCAGATCAAAAACTACAATGAAGCATTAAAGAAACTTGATGAAGATTTAAAGAACGGAAACATTTCAACAAGCGAATATAAAGAACAGCAAAAGGATTTCCTAGATTCTATTAGGGATTCTGTTGGTGTTGTTGAAGATTACAAGAATGAAATTGTTGACTTATATCGTAAGCAGTTAGAAGCAGAAAATGATATGGTTCAGAAATCAATCGAAAAGTATGACAAACTGCTTGATATTAAGAAAAAGAACGATGATTATTCTCGTAATCTTAAGAAACAGACAAAAGACATTAATGTGTTAAAAGCACAAATTGCTGCTTTAGATGGCGTGAAGTTATTTGCGCGACTTCTATTTAATAGCGGGAAAGTCCCCACAACCCTATCTTGCTACAACGGAACTGGAAACGGTAAACGTGAATGCGGTGCGAGTTTATAACTCAACAGTCTACGGATAGAAACCATAAAAAATAGATAGGTTAGGGATAACCGGGTGTGCAAGTCACCCAGACGCAACGAACTTCCTAAGTCATATATAATTGTGATATGGAAGACGCTCAACGACTGGTAAGTCCTATATATTATAATATGTAGGCATAGGGTTACAAGCGATTGGTAACTCGAAAAATATAGACTATTTGAATAAAAAATGAATATACATTTTGGCATATTGAACAAAACAATACGCAATTATTTGTAAATATTTCTACTTAACTTTTTCTCCTAATTGATATATACTATAGATAAGAAAGCAGAGATGTTTTCTCCTTTCACAATGTAGGACAAAAAACATTGTTATGTCAAATATGCTTCACAATGTGCAACAAAGAAACATTGTTAGAGACAAATACCTTTAGTAATGTAGGTACAAAAACATTACAAGCCCTATTGTATATTTTTATGCTAATAGGGCTTTTTACATAGGAGAAAAAATGATTGAACATGCACTTTATTTTGGTAAAAAAGAATTTTATGATATAATTCGTAATGTAGGCGGAGTATGGAATGATTCCAAAGAAAGACCGCTAGTGTGTCTTTTGAAATTATCAGAAAATGATAATATATATTGGGCGATTCCAATGGGGAATTTAGATCATAGAGACGAAAACGCAAAAAGACGTATTGAAAAATTTTTATCATACACAAACAAAGATATCAGATCTTGTTTTTACCATATAGGAAGAACAGATGTGTATAGCATTTTCTTTATAAGTGACGCTGTCCCAATTACAGATAAGTATATAGAAAGAAATTACATTGGTAAATACACTGGCAAACAATATGTTATTAAAAATAAAAATTTGATTTTTGAATTAGAACGAAAGTTAAAAAGAATTTTATCATGGGAAAATTCAAGACCAAATTATTTTAGACAGCATATTACAGATATTAAAAATCATCTCGTAAAAGAATTAGGTATGGAATCAGAGCAGTAACTGACTACTACTGCTCTTTTATTATCCCTAAAATTTATTTTAAAAATAAATCATTCAAATAGAAGGTATAGTCTCAACTTCTGGGGAACTCCCAGAGAAGTTCATAAAAGAACTGCATAGTGTAGCGAGCTATGTGAAGATAATTGAAATAATGAAGCAGCAAAAGCAGAGAAAAAGAGATTAGAAGCTCAATTAGCAGAGGCTCAGGATCAATTGCAACAGACACAGAAAGATCATGAGTATGAAGTTAGAAAAGACGGATATGAGGGACTTTCTGAGGACTTAAATCAGTCGCTTGAAGATACTCTGAATGAAGTGACATATAATGCCGAAAAACAAGAACAAGTTATTTCTCAGATGTTGGGAAATGTTGTTAATAATTATCAGCAAGCCTATGACAAAATTCAAAGTATTATTGCTGGCACAGGCTTTAAACCAAGTGGTGATTTTAATTCTAACATTGGAAACCTTGGTACAGCGGGAGGTGTACAAAATCAAGTACACGGAAGTATTACTACTGCCCCTAATTATAAACCAAATGATTTTACAAATGTAAACACTGGCGCTATCCAAAGTGGATCAGCACAAAGTAACAATGATAGAATCGAAGGAATTATTGGACAGGCTCCGAATACATCCAATCGACCTGTTGCCGAATTGAAACTTAATAAATCGTCAGTATCGTTAGAAGAAGGTCAGTCTACTTCTATTACTGCAAGTATACGACCTACTGATGCAAAAAATAAAAAGCTTTCTTGGAAATCTTCTAATACACGAGTTGCTACTGTTAGCGGCGGAACAATTCGTGCAATCAAACCAGGGTCTGCTCAAGTAACAGCATCTACTACTGATGGAAGTGGATTAAGCGTTTCAGTCGGAGTTACAGTCACAAAGAAACCAGAACCACCTAAACCACAACCGCCTCAGCAAAATAATACTGGTGGCGGAGATGGTATTCCAAGAGTTGGCGATAAGGTTAGATTCAATAGTGGAATGTATTTCAATGACTCATACGGAACAAACCCGGTTGGAAATCAACATCTTGGTGAGGAATTATATATCACATATATGAATCCAAACAGTCCATACCCTATCCATCTAGGCACTCAATCAACTCCTGGATTTTACAGTGACCTTGGTTGGGTAAGACAAGATCAGATTAGTGGTTATGCTAAAGGAACGAAGAAAATCACAAATGCAATTGAACTTGCAAGAATTGATGAAGTTGGTAAAGAACTTAGGATAAAGCGTGGAAGTGACAATTATGCAACATTTGAATATGGTGATGCTATTGTTCCTAAGAAGCTAACAGACAATCTCTTTAGTCTTGCTGAAAATAAAAATGCGATTATGGAAGCTTCACTCCGAAGAAATGTCAGAGAAGATACTGGCAAAGGAACTACTATTAATCAGCACTATGATAACTTAATTAATGTCGAAGGAAGTATTGATAAAGATACATATCCAGGCATTAAAAAAGTTATTCAGGAAACAACAAAATATTTTACACAGGAAGCACATAGATTAGGAATGCATAAGAAACTGTAACACTACTGACAGTCAGAGAATGATTGATTCGAATCTGGCTGTCAGTATAACCATAAATAAATTTGCATAAAATATATAACAAAAAAAAATAGACATTAAAAAGAAGAAATAACATTTTATACAAATATAACTTTTTATTTCATCTTTTTAGTGTCTATGTATTTACAATTAGAAAATAATCTACTATAATCGTAAGTAAAAGAAGCAAATCATTTAATGATTAATCATATAATTTGTTTAGTTGGAAAGAACAGAATCCTATAGACGGTTGAGCCTTTTATTGGACATTTAAGGCTAATAAATGAAAATTTTATTAACGCATAAATAGCCGCTTACTCATGGCGGTTATTTTTGCGTTTATTGTCGATAAAATTAACTATGTAAGTGGTAATTACTCCAATTACAATATCTGCAACAAGTTCGCAAATTATCACGTTGTATCACCCTCCTTTCTTAGCAAGGGTATCTATACGATAAACTGGATGTCACCATCCAGACGTGACTCAAACCGCCTACCATCTCTATCTAGCCTGAAATAAAAATGTTTGGTTCTGTTCTTTGCCAATATTATAGATGTATTGTATCAATTTGTCAAACAATATTGAAATTTAGAGTCGGGGCTTGTGCCTTGGCTCTTTTATTATATCCAAATTTAAAAGAAAGTTGAGGTGAAAGAAAAAATGATTTTAGTATGTAAAGATTTTTCTTATGACGATAATTCGTTATTAAAACAGAATTTATCATCTGTAAATTTTGATGATGACACTTCTCTCCCATCATCGATTAAAAGAGAGATGGAAGTAAGTGAGCTTAATCCATTTCGAAATGAAACTACCGGGTTTGGCATGAAATATACAGAAACGCTTACATTTGAAATTCATATTACAAAAAATTATGAAATAAACACTTCGCAGGAAGAGTTAGAATTCACTCCAGAGGAATATGAAATCATAGTTTCATGGCTCAGTTCTTCTAACAAAAATTCATGGATTACAGTGACTACACAAGGGAACGAAACTGTAAAATTAAAAGGCTACTTCTCTTCTATTACTCCTTATGAAAATTGGGGAATATGTTATGGTCTAAGATGTGAGTTTAAATGTAATTCCCCATTTTCTTTTGTTGAAAAAACTGATCAGCAAATCATCACAAGAAGCAAAAATTTTATGTTAGAAAATACAAGTAGTGAAAAATATGGATATGTTTACCCTATTATTAATATCCACCCTGCCGCAACAGAACAAGTCTATTTTCATAATCTATCTGATAGCAAAATTCTTGAAACAGGAAATGTACCACTTCAATCTTCTAATAAATTAACCCTAGAATTATTAAAAACAAAAATTGAAAATTATGCAAAAAATAATCGCTGTTCTTTAGACTATGTATACGGGCAAGACAAACAGGTTATGTCTATATGCAATGATACAGCAATCTTATTCTATTTAACAGATACCTTTGGGGTTAGAAATAAATATGGTGCTTACTTTATAGAAAACGGACAGTATTATATTTTTCAAGGTGGATTCTTCTATTGTAAAGTACAGCGTGATTTAGATCTTAAATTAGATTGTGGAAATCTTTCATTATATGATGAGTTAAATAGACCTGTTGTATTTGAACGGGTAGGGATAGAACATGAAGATAATATTTATTGGATTCGATTGCTGCATGGACATAATACGTTTCGAGTTTATGGAAATATGACATTGGATATTACATATCTTGAATCACGGAAAGGAGCATTGATTTAATTGCAATTTAAATATGATACATATGGCAATCGTGAACAGACTATTGTTTATCTCGCTACACCTAGCAGAATCATTTTATGTGCTCTAAATTGTATCGACTATTCTTCCGGAAACTTCGAGGGAAAATGCAATGATGTTTCAACAATATCTTTTGATGTAAATCAGTATGTTGAAACTTATACTGGAGAACTTGTAGAATCAAATGCATATAATTGGCTGTCGAAATTTATGAAATTATATGTAACCGGAATTGGTTGGTTTATTATGGATAGTCCAACAACTCATGGAACAGGCACAAAAGAATATAAAACTGTTACTGCACAATCTGCTCAAAGCGAATATGCACAGATTCCACTTGATGGTTGGAAAGTAAATTGCGGTACAACTGACTCACTTGAAATGTTGGTAGACGGCAACGTAGAAGAAATCGAAGGCGTTGAATTTGCAAAAGAGCAAATAAAGTTTTACAATGAAAAAAATCACCAGCTAAGTTTAGTTAATATTCTAGTTGAAAAAGTTCCCGGTTGGAAAGTTGGTTATATCGATAATATTCCTAAAGAATACAAGACAATTGAAAATGGTGAAGTTATTACAAAATCTATTTATCTAAAAGATGAAATAGGAAAATTTGATCTTGACTATTCAGATGTATACAGTTTTATTACTCAAGAATTTGAGAAATTTTTTAATTGCATCGTAGAATTTGATTATGAAAATCTTATTGTTAATTTCTATCGTGTTGAAAATTTTGGCAAAAATACAAATATCACGATTGGATTTCGCAATGTGGAAAACTCAAATGAAGTCACAATAGATGAAGAAAACATCTTTACAAAAGTTCGCGTTTCCGGTGCAAATGACTTAGGAATTGAACAGTGTAACGGCGGAAGTAACTATTTATTTTACTTGGATAGATTTTGGTTGAACAATAAATTTTTAAGCGATCCCACAATTGAAAAATACAAGAAATGGGAAACATTTTGTGTACAGGCACGAATTGATTATACTGTCCTATCTAAAGAATGGAATATTCAACAAGATAAAATTTCTGAATTGTACATTCGTATACCAACTAGTGATTGCGACCCAGATAAATGGGATAAACTTTCAGATACAGAATTGCTTACTTTGAAAAAAGACTATGAAGCACAGAAATTAGGGTATGAAAAACTCTACGTTGATGAAGAAGGAAATTTTGATATAAATGCTCTTAATGCATCTCCGGACGCAAATATCTACCATCAAATCGTTGATACCATTCTCCCAAATATTCAAATAGAAATAGACAACAGAAAATTGCCGACATCTGAAGGTGAAAAAGATTTTATCGAAGAATATCTTACAAATTGGAAATACTATGGAATCAATGAGTTGGAGATAAAATTAAAATCCTATCAAGACCAAGCTAAATTGCTCGCTAAAAGTCACTACGATTTAACATGGGAACGTTATCAGGAATTATCAAAACAAGATCCCGAAAAATATCCTGCATTGACAGAAGATGGATTCAAAGATAAACATAATATTTATGAAAAAAATGCTTATCAAATGGACGAGAACAACAAAGATTCCTGTGCTGCCGCTCTCAAAGCACGAAGAGATGAAGTAAAAAAAGAAGAAGAAAAACAAAAAGAAATTTCTAAAAAAAGGACTGCATTATCACAAAAAATGTCACTTGAAACATGGTCGGATGACACATTAGGTGGCTTCTCAAAAGAAGAACTGTCAGAACTATATCACATCACAAAGCAAACCCCTTATACAAATGAAAATATTTTCACAACCAATCAAGATTCGTTGACGGATATTGTAACAACGCAAAGTGAATTATGTCGTGTGGCACTTGAAGAATTACAGACATATTCCATTCCACAAACAATTTATTCGACATCTTTAGACAATCTTATTTCCGCAAGCGGTATGGAATTACATGCAGAAACTCTTGATTATGGAAGCTTCATTTGGCTTGGATTAAGAGATGATTATTATGTTAAATTACGAGTCATGTCTATTTCCTATAATCCATTTCTTTTTGATAATAATTTTTCTCTTTCATTTTCAAATATGATTAAATCCACTTCAAATAGAGATGACTTTATGCAAATCCTTGGGTCAAGTTCTAATCTTGGCGGAGAGAGTTCACGAAATAATGTTTCCGGTAATCTTCAACTATCAGATGATAATATATATGAAATTTTGAATAAATTACTTCAATCTTCTGCTTTTAATAATAAAGTTCAAAATATTGTAAACGGATCCGGAGGAAGCATCATTGGGGGTACAGGCGGTAACTATATCACACCAGGTACTCTTGAAGCTGAAATGATTAAATGTATTGATATTCATGCTGAAAATGGTTTCTTTCAATATTTACAGGCGGAATTAATTTCTGTTGGGAAAATTGTTGCGGAGTCTGGAGATTTTAAAAAACTTCAAGCCAAAGTTGGTAATATTGATGACTTGTTGGCAGGCAATGTATCCGCAGAACTTGGTCATATTATCAAATTGACAGCAGACAATGTAATTATTGACGAAGCAGTAATTCGCCAGTTGATCGCGTCACAAATCACAGTGTCGATGCTAAAAGCCGGAACGATTAATGCAGATAAATTTAATATTGAATCTGAAGACGGTGGAATGACTATTGCAGGAAATACAATGCAATTTAAAGATCAAAATGGTGTAGTACGTATTCAAATAGGTAGAGATACAAATAATACTTTCACTTTCTGTTTATATGATGAAACCGGAAAAGGAGTTCTTATTGATTCTACTGGAATTAAAGATTCTGCGATTAGCGATGGGCTTATTAAAAACGATATGATTGCCAATGGAGCCATTACTGAAAATAAAATTGATAAAAACGGCATGACTGAATGGACTGATGATAACGGTAATAAAATTTTTGATGTGTCCAACATGTATTATGGCAAAGACAAATTTTCTGTTTCATACACACAAACTATTGAAAAAATAGAAACGCTTGAAAATAAAATAGGAAATATCGAATTAATGGGAGAACAAATTTTTAAAGAAATAAATAACGAAATATCTCCATCCTCCATCACATTAACTGCTGTTTGCAGAAATGGTGCAAAGATAGGGAAATGGTATATTGATGGAATAGAAAATAATGATTTCGTTTCAGAAGATAAAAATTCGATTGTAATTCCATCGTCATTTATGGTAGGAAAGACTTCTTCGACCATTAAAGTTGAAAATGATACAGGCGAAATATTTGATTTACATAGTATATACTTATTATCTGATGTGAAAGGAGAGTCAGGTCAGGCTGCAATCTCAGTCGTAATTTCAAGTGAACATGGAACAATTTTCAACGAGAACACATCAATAAGAAATACAATTTGTACATGTACTGTATATGAAGGTGTTAAAGAAATAACTCCAAAATCTTATGCATGGAAAATTATAAATAATGATTCAAATAATTGGGAAGTAATTGGCGGCAACAAAACCGTTGAAGTAAGCATTGACAAATTGGTTATTAGAAGACGCTTAAAATGTGACGTAGACATAGATATTTAGAATTTGTGTCTACGTTTTCTTATAAAAGGGGGTGAAATTTTTGGTTTTTAGTAGCAATGAACTTGATTTTTTAATTTTACAAAATGGCGAGAATGGTATACCTGGCGAATCGAAGTATGTATGGGTAAAATACTCAAATAGCCCAGACGGTGCAGATTTGACAGATAGCCCAGATAATTGTGCTTACATCGGAATTGCTTATAATAAAGATACCATTGAAGAATCAAATAATCCCAAAGATTATACATGGACAAAAATGAAAGGTGATAACGGACTCGATGCCTATACCGTTATTTTAAGTAACGAGAACATCTCCTTTCCAATTAGACACAACACACTTACTATATCTGATAGAAAAGAATACATCTGCGATATAATGGTTATGCAAGGCACAAAAGAACGCAGTGATTTTATAATTGGAGAAATCACTCCTATAAATGGATTGAATATCAAAAAAAATGATAAATCTGTTACTATTTCTGTTGAAAAAGGCACTCTTCTATCACAAAAGACTGGCGAAATTAGAATCCCTGTTTCAATAGATGGTCTTATATTTTTTAAAAATATATCTTGGAATTTGTTTGAGGAAGGAAAACCGGGAGTAAACGGTGAACCATCTTTAAATATTTCTATTGCAAATGAGAACCAAAATATACCATGTACATCTGACGGAAAAGTCATAGATAATTTTTTAATTGAGATTCCATTTGCAGGATATGTTGGTTTTGACAAATCTCCTTGTAGTGTTTCTGTCGGAGTATTACCTTCAGGAATCACACTTGGATCAAATGAAAATGCAACCGATAAAAAAGATGGTCGTATAATTTTAAACGTTGCAAAAGGAAGTAATTTAGGAAGTGATCAAACTGTATCTGGTCAGATATTACTTACATTTACAATCAAAGAAAGAGAAATTGTCAAAGTTTTTACGTGGTCAAAGACAAAAGATGGCGGAGATGGAAATATCGATTTATATTCTATTGAACCATCTGTTTCAGTAATTACTCGAAAGCTAGATGGAAGCTTGGATCCAACCACCATTACATTTAATTCATGGGTTAGAAATTCTAAAAGTGTAAATTTGAATCCATATGAAGGACTTTTTATTATAGAAGAAACTGTAAACGGGACTGTATATAATAGCAAATATATTTCAGAATCAGCGGAATCATCTGTGGTCTACACTCCCACTACACAAGAAATTACCGCGATCAGGTGTACTATCTGTAAAAAAGATAATATTACTTCTACACTGGATAGACAAACTATAATCGTATTAACTGCATTAGATGAAGTAAACAACTCTATTACAGAAATTAAAAATACTGTTTCAGGTGTGTCAACTAAAGTAGATGCTGTTGAAAAATCCATTACCGATAAAGTATGGCAGGACGATATTACGACACAAATCAATAATTATGATAACTCAACTATCAAAACACTGAGATCACAAGTTGCTGAACAAAAGACTGAAATAGGTAGAATAACTTCCGAAGTAAGTGATGTAAAAACAACGGTAGAGAAAAAAGCAGATGGATCAACAGTTAAGACTCTTGAAGAACGAGTCGCTAAAAATGAACAGACAGCCGAAGGATTTAAGCAGCATGTAGAAAAAACATATGCAACGAATGATAAAGTAGATAGTATTGAATCTACATTTAATCAAACAGCCGAAGAAATCAGAGGAACTGTTACTAATCTTCAAGGAGATGTCTCTAACGTATCACAGAAAGTGAATGAATTTGGAGTTACTGTTGAAAATGTAAAAGGTGAAGTTGCAGATTTATCCGTAAAGGCTGATAAAGTTGAATTAAGCGTTGCTAAGAAAAAAGATGTACCCCTTATTTCTGTAAGATATATCAGAGATTGGTTGAACGGAAGTAATATGGATACTGAAAACAAATGGATGGAATGTAAAGTAATCGTAGGTGTAGATAATATTGCGTTGAATATTATTCCTACATCTGATGTCGATATAACAAATCCTTCTTATTATACAGATGGTTTATTAACGGATAATCAATACACCACCACTTCTACCGGCGATCATTATTTGCAGTTAGATCTAGGAAAGATACATAAGGATATTGATTACATACAAATTTGGCATGATTACTCATCGGAGAAATATTTTAATAACAAAGTAGAAGTCTCAGAAGACGGTAATTCGTGGTATACACTATATGACAGTCAATTACAAGGGGCATATAAGGAATCAGAAAATGGAAAGAGACATTATGTAAATGATTCTGATTATCTTACGGATCAACTTGCAAAAATTGATATTGATATAAATAAGGTATCAGCATCTGTTGCTAACGCTGAAGGGAAAATTTCTGAAATGGCAGTAAAGCAAAGTGAAGTTGAGCTGCGTGTTAGTGATACAGAAAAAGACATTACTGATATTGTAGGTAATATGCTACCTGATATAGAAAATCAAATTTCTGCAAATCAGTCCGCTTTAGAGGTTGCTTTAGAGTCTATCAAATCAACAGTTACAAAGCTTGAAGGCGATGTGGTAAAACAATCACAAGAAATTCAAGATGCGAATGGATGGAAGTTCATATTCTCTTCTATTGGAGTTAAAGGTGAAGGAATTCCAGAACAAGAAACGGCAATTAATATAAATGGAGATGGATTATCTGTAACTCGTTTAGAAGACAAGGGATATAAGACAGTTATCACAGGCGATGAGTTTGGTGGATACTACAATAATGGACAAGACTGGGTAAAAGTGTTTTCTTTGGACGAAGACATGGTTCGCACCAAACGATTGATGGCTGAACGTGGTTGCGATTTTATGAGCTTGAAAATAGTTCCTGTTGACTACTCTTCTATGGGTGTCAAGGGGCTGGCATTTGTTAAATCAGGTGGAAATTCTTAAAACTAAATATAATTATTAAACGAAAATGGACTGATAGTGTATCAGTTCTTTTTTATTTGGAGGTGATTTAATGCCTTATGAGGCAAGAGTTATACAGAACCATACTTCTAATGGTTCTGTTGCAAATAGTTCTAATGTGACTGTTACTTTTCAAATCAGAAGAACTGATTATGCTATGATAGGATACAATTACGAAGGCAACGCTTATTGGAGAATCAGTTGTGATGGGCAAAGTACCGGGAATAAATATTTTACTTTTGATTGGAATTACCATCCACAAAATCAATGGTGGACTGTTGGTAGTCATACATTTACAGTTGCACATAATGGAGATGGTAGTAAGCACATAGGTTTTGATGGTTATTATTATACAGGTATCTCCCCGTCTGATTTAGGCGCAAGCGGAAGTGCTACCTTAACCAAAATTCCACGATATGCAAATATTACAAGTTTTAAAAATACAGCAACAACAGTAAATAATGCAACATTCTATTGGACTGCGGATTCAAAATGTGACGTATTGCAATATTCTTTAAACAACGGATCAACGTGGAGTAATGCATCAGGAAGTACATTTTCCATATCTGGTTTGTCTCCAGGGACAAACTATAATATCAAAATCAGAGTCAGAAGAACTGATTCCGGATTATATACTACATCGAATAGTATTTCTTTTACTACGAAATCAATTGCTCGAATTTCCAATTCATCATTAAGTATGAATATTGGTGGCAGTCTATCTCTCTCATTTTCTGACTATGGAAATAATAAATCATTTTTAAGATTTTATGCTCAGAAAACAGATGGAAATTGGCAACAAATAGCTACTGTATCCAATATCCAAGCTTCGTCGTATTCATGGAATTTATCAAGTCACTCTTCTACTCTATACTCTCTTTGTCCTAATTCCAATTCATTAAAAATTAAAGTTATATGTGGAGTTTCTTTGAACGGAAAGGAATATACAAATACTGTTTCGGGCACTGCAAAAGTAACAAATAGTAATCCTGCGTTTTCTAACTTTACCTTTCAAAATACAGATTCCAAAACAGTAAGTATCGTCGGGAATACACAAAATATGATTTCTCTTTTTGGAAATTTAAGAATTACAATTGCAAACGCAAATAAAGCAGTTGCTAAAAATAGCGCAACAATGAAATATTATAATATTGTTGTAAGTTCGGGCAATACAGTAGTATCCAAAAAATCGAATTACTCTTTGAGTGATATAAACGTGGACATAGGTAGTTTACAATCAGCGGGGACATATACCATTCGAATCGATGCTGTAGATAGTCGTGGCAATGCAAGCGGAGTTGTTTCTAAGACACTTGTAGTGTATCCATACCACACTCCAGCTATTTCTGCTAGTATTGATCGTTTGAATGGATTTGAAGCGGAAACATCTTTAAAACTTACATCATTAATTTCAAAAATTAATATTGCAGGAGCAAATAAAAATAGTATACAAAATCTGGAATATAGATATGCTGAATCTGGCAAACCATTTCCAGAAACTTATACACAACTAAATAATTACACAACATCTGAATCTGGTGAAGATTTTGTTATTTCTATCAGTGAGCCACAATTTTTAACATTAGATATTAATAAAACATATATCTTTGAATTTAAGGTTTCAGACAAGGTAACGTCTTATACAATTACCCCTAATGCAAACCAAGGTGTATCTGCAATGAATATTATGGATAACGGTAATATTCTTATGGGGGTAACACCTGACGAAAGAAACGTGAAGGACACAAAAGCTAATCTGTTAGTGCAAAAGGATATAAAAGCTAAAGATCGATATGTTATGGAACAAATTGATAAACGTTCTTCCCTTGATGCATCTGATGGAGGAATAGAGATACCAGAAGGAGCTGATTTGAATAATTACAAAACAGTAGGTAATTATTATTGTCCTTTAAATACAACCGTTAAGACACTGAAAAACTGTCCGACTAATTATGCGTTTACAATGGAAGTAACATATGGTACCGGTAATGATTATCCTAAACAAATAATCTATGAATATTTTGGTGGAGGATTTGAAAGGTATTTTGAGAGTGTTGGCTCAAAAGCATGGAAACCGTGGGGATCAAGGTTTAATTCAAATAATTCATTTACAGTTATAAGTAATGCAGTTAAAAGCTTGTATTTACTTATGCATCCAGTCGGGTCTATTGTTATGACTACTAGCAACAGTAATCCTGGAAATACATTTGGCGGTACTTGGCAAGCATGGGGTTCTGGAAGGGTTCCGGTTGGCGTAGATACAAATCAAACAGAGTTTAACTCATCGAATAAAACAGGCGGTAGCAAAACAGTTTCTCACCATCATACAAGAGGATCGTTAGTTGCCAATATTGGTGCGGTTGACAATGACACAACTTCTATTGGTTATGATGCGACAAATAAGGGGGGAGTATTGTATGATTACGCCTTTAGTCACGGAAATTTAAAGACCAACATACCAGCTAGTCGTGTAAATCATGCCACAACGATTTCTGGTTTAACTGCCGATACGCAAGTGACAAATTTGCAACCATATGTCACATGTTATATGTGGAGACGAACAGCCTAATAGAAATGGAGATTATGATTATGCAATATTTAAAAATTGGTGAAAAAGAAAATTTAGAATTAAATATTAATTATATAGAAGAGAATACATGTGTCTTTACTTTTGATAAGTATTCGTACGAAACGATTAAAAATTATTTTGCAGATAAGGTTTTAAATAAATTTTCAATTATAGATGAAAATAAGACTATTTCATATACGGTTGAAATGAAATTAAAAAATATCATATTAGAGAATCAGACAGATAAAAATTTTGATGTAATTACTGTTTGCTTTGAAAAACTACAAGTGGATGACCGTGTTGCTGTTTTAGAAAAAACAGTTCAAGAATTAACCAGTATGCTAGAAAATTTACAACAAAAAGTAGTAATGAGATAAAAACTATATGTAATGATAAGTGCGGTTTCAATGCTGCACTTATTTATCATAGATAAGGAGGGTTTTATGATTACATTAAATAAAATCGGTGATTATCACAATCGTCAAGTCCTAGAGATTGAATGTTTGAAATCAGATGAAAAACCTATTGGGACTATTGATGGTTTGGTAATCACAAACGGTAGTAAGCTACACGAGTTAGACGGAGATACATATGAATATGACGAGCAGAACAAAACGTGGGTATTACAGCCAAAGTCTTCTGGCGGTGCGGACGGAAGAGAAATCGAATTACAGAAGACACAAACACATATTCAGTGGCGATATGTTGGAACAGAAGAATGGTTTGATTTAGTATCATTAGAAGAGATTTCTTTTAAACATTCTGATTTTACTCCAGAACAGTTACAAGCATTAAAAGGGGCAAAGGGAGATAAAGGAAATCCGGGAACAAATGGTACTAATGGTAAAGACGGATTATCAATTAAATCAACCCAAATTAATGACTCTGGACATTTGATTTTAACTTTTAGTGACGAATCTACAAAAGATGTCGGAAAGGTAACTGGTGAAAATGGAGCACCAGGTAAAAATGGTGTATCCCCTACTGTTGAAGTTTCCAAGTCTGGAAAGACAACTACAATCACTATTAAAGATTCCGCTGGTACAAAAACAGCACAAATCTCAGATGGGGCTGATGGTCAATCAGCAATTGCACCTAGAGTAAAAGTTAAAGAGGGTGATGTAACTATTCAGCCGAATACACTCACTATTATCGAGAACACAGATAAAGGATATGTATCTACAATGAATATTACACTTGCCCCAATTACAAATGAAAATATCGCTAATGAATATCATTTCTTTTTCAAGTCTTCTACAGATCCAAGTGTGAAAACTACTCTCTCACTTCCTCAAACTGTTATGTCAGATTTGACGTCTATCGAAAATAATAATATTTACGAAATAAGTATTATGGAAAATTGTCTTTCTTATGCTAATTGGATGGTGGTTTAAAAAATGATTAGAAGAAGAACAATTACAAGTTATGTTTGGAATTCTGTATCTGGGAATAAAATGGTCATTTTATCGAATTGCATTAGAAATTTCTTTCGGAAATTTGAATTACTCGGTAATAGTACGCAGGGCGAGAATCCAGCGCCGGACAATCCGCAGGAGATTAAGTCCGCCGGACGGAAAAGTAAGAATCTGTTTAACATAGCAGATTTAAGAGTTGGACAAGTACAAAAGGATGGCACGATAAACGAAAAACAGATATATTATAGAACTGTTATTTTAGATGTTCCGCAAGATGGAAAATATCGTATTACATTTAATAGCAATGATGATTACACAATGTTATATCTTACAGAAGCATATGCTAATGGAGCATATTCAAATCCATATATAAGAGTGCACGCAGGAAATTCCAACAGTCTAATATCACTAAAAAAAGGGAAAAACATATTGTCTTTTAGCACATATAACAACAATACGCAAGTTGACTTTCCCAAAGACCACAATATTATGATTGCGGCAGAATCGGAAACATTAGATTATGAGCCTTACGGATACTTGCTTGATGTGAAAGTGACTGGAGAGAATCTACTTGATATGGCTGATATACAAAATGAAAACGGGAAAATAGAATCTAATTATGGCATAGCCAAAAGCATAAAGCCATTTAATATTATTAAAGACAGAAAATATCTATTGATTTCCAAAGGAACTATGATTGCGGATGTTAAGTATTCTTCAATTTATTTCGGGAAAGATGATCTTGCATATGGACAAGATAGTAGCAGAAAACTTACAACAGGCGTTGGTTATAGTTGCTTTATCGGCACAGAAACAAGAAAAATATTAGTGGCAAAAGAAACTTGTACAATAACAAAAACAATGATGCACGGAACTAGAACGGAGAAAGATGCATACGAAGTGGAAGAACTCGGTTTATTTGAAATCATTAACGATAACCCGAACACCCCTTATGAGCCTTACACCGAGCAAACCGTGCAAATCGCCCTAGACGAGCCATTGAGAGGTATTGGAGAGTACAAGGATGTGCTGACGAAAGATGGGGTTGTGAGGAAGATTAAGAGGATTGTGTTTGATGGCAGTGAAGATGAAAAGTGGGGCATTGGAATTGAAAGAGAGAATGTGATAGATTTTGTCTCGACTCAATTTAGTGATGCAACTAAAATAAACGAACATCAACGATCAATGATGGACAAGCTTAAGTGGTCATCGGGTGTATGGGGTAGGGATGAAATCGGACAAGACATGTTTGCCAGAATATTGAGAATTAATATGCCAAAAACATTAACACCCGATTTGCAAACCTTTAAAACATGGTTATCGCAAAACCCTCTTACAGTCGATTACGTCCTTGAAACACCAATAACAGAACCTCTCCCGGAATCCGTACAACAGCAATTACAAGCACTGCACAGCGAAAACGGAACGACACATGTATTTGTGGATTCGGGCGAAGTAGAATGTGGAATCAATATTGAATATAAATATAAATCGTAAAGGAGGAAAGATTATGTCGTCTTATGGAAAAATATTAGACGGAAGATTGACTTTGCAGTATGGAGTTGTTAATTATGATGGTAAAAATATTATCAATCCATCAGATGAAATCTTACGTAAATTAGGATGGTATCCTGTCAAATCAGACGTACAACTTCCGCCAAAGGAAGGTTTTATGATTGTAGAATCATATATGTTGGTCGAAGAACAAGTTACAGATGAGGGTACTATCCCATCTCACATCTTAATTAAATATGCTTATGAAGCATTGCCACCTGTTGAACCACAGCCAACATTACAAGATCAAATCGATGAATTAAAGAAAAGACAAGAAGTGTCCGATAATGCACTTCAAGATTTAATATTAAACACAATGCAATTATAAAGGAGGAAGTTTATCATGGAAGAATTTTTAGCTTACAGGATTATTGATGGAAAATTAACTTACAAGAAAGTACCAGCTAGTTTAAAAGCTGAAGTCGCACGCGTTCTAAGAGAATGTGGATGCGGAGATTTAGTAGTTGAGTAATTACATATAAAACTCAACAATGTAAAACTGAATATTAAATTATAAAAGAGTCATTGTTTACCAAATGTCGTAGACAATGGCTCTTTTATATTACACAAAATTAAGGAGGAAGTTACTATGGCACATTTATTTGTAATCGCAGGACATGGAGCAGGAGATCCAGGAGCATGTGCAAACGGTTTTAGCGAAGCGGAACGAGTAAGAGCATTGGCTACTAAAGTAAAAGCTATCGGTGGAGACAATGTAACTCTAGGAGATTTTAACATGGATTATTATCAGAGTAATGGTATTGCAATGCTTAATATTCCTAAAGATTGGCAAATCGTAGAATTGCATATGGATAGCGGAGTTGAAACTGCAAGAGGAGCACATATCGTAATTAAAGGTGGATTTGATCCGGATGGTTTTGATACAGCATTGGCAAATAATTTAGCTGCTATCTTTCCGGGTAGGGCATCTAAGATTGTCGGAAGAAATGATTTGCAGAATGTAAATGTTGCAGCCAACAGAGGATATGGGTACAGATTGGCAGAATGCGGATTTATTTCTAATTTAAATGATCTTACTGTATTTAATAATCGAATGGATGAAGTTGCCAGAGCAATTTTAGGAGCGTTTGGGATCAAAGGCGGAAATACACCAGTTCCAAATAAACCTACTGTTACTCCTACACCGTCTAAACCATCTAAACCACAACCTACTTATAAAGGTGAAAAATTATATTTTGAATATCAGGTTAAGGCTGGGGGGAAGAATTACCCGCCTGTAAAAGATCTAAATGACTGGGCGGGCGCAGGTGATGGCGTAGCTATTACAGATATTGCTATCAGGTGTAATGTTGGTCATGTTAAATACAGAGTCCATGTCAAGGGAAAAGACTGGTTACCGTGGGTTGATGGCTATAATTGGAATGATCACAATAACGGTTATGCAGGATGCGGAGAACCTATTGATGGTATTCAGGTTTATTACGACACACCATCTGATTACGCAGCTAAGTATGGTTGGCAGAAAGCACAGTACAGAGTGTCTACTTTAGAAGGTAGAGAATACTATGACTGGCAGTACGATAATGAAACACATAGCGGTCAAGACGGATATGCAGGTAAACTTGGAGTCGCAATCGACAAATTCCAGTTGTTCTAAAACTTAATTATCAATATAAAAATTTATGGGTAGTGGAGATTAATTTCTCTACTACCCATTTTTTTACTTTTTGGTTTTACAAATTCATTAAAGGACTTGTCTTTACTCCCATATCAAGCACACGTTCATCGTCCATTGACTGCAAATAAATTTTAGTTATATTTATATTGCTGTGCCCTAGAAGACGCGATAAAGTATATAAATCGCATCCGTTTTTTAATTGAGCTTGTGCAAAATAATGTCTACAAGTATGCGGGCTACTACGAATAGTATTCCTTACTTTACATGCTTCAGCACATTCTAATACGACACGTTCCACTGTCTCTGGAGTAAGCTTTTTACCTTTTTGTGACAAAAATAAATACTCTGTTTGATATGCAAACTTATCTTTTATATACAGATTTCTTACCCTTTTATATTTTATAAGAATTTTATTCAATATAGGAGAAATTGGAACCACTCTTTCTTTATTTCCTTTTCCTCTAATAAGAATATGATCGTATCGGATGTCTGACATTAAAAGTCCACATAATTCTGAATTTCTAATCCCTGTATCAAGCAACATAACTATAATTAACTTATCACGGATGTCTAAATACCTTACACTGCCGTAATAACGAACCATATCTCTTACTTCTCTATCGTTAAAAGTTTTTATTAATGCTTTACCTTGTTTTTGGAAATTAACCTTATTCATAGGATTCCTAGAAACATATTTTTCATTTTCACAATATTTGTAAAATGCCCTAAAACTTTTTATGATTCCGTTTATATATGACGGCTTTCTTCCAATTGAAGTAAGATATGCTATATATGCATTAATCACATTGCCTTGAATTTTCCCCAAATCATCAATATCATATTCCTTTTTTATGAAAGTGAAGAAACGCAAATTGTTATTCCGATATCCCTTTATGGTTTTTTCGCTTAATCTGCGTAATTTACAATCAAATATAAATTCTTCTAAAACATCTTCCAAAAGCATAGTGGTCACTCCTTCAAACATTATTTATACATTAATTATGCGTAAATATACATTATCCAAAGATGCCACTATACATTTCGTATATTCGTAACTGAATGATTAGATTTCGTTTTTGTCTATCATTACTGAGTCATGATTTGTAGTATTATTTTTCCTTTTGCTGCAAAATAACTACATGCTATACTATAAACTGAATTTCTTATTCA
>OGZE01000157.1_pt1 | contig 51992 bp, 64 predicted proteins | sample 1576731 | NCBI WGS metagenome assembly OGZE01 (sample SAMEA3541503, study PRJEB24748) | human gut metagenome | biome: human gut; feature: human-associated habitat; material: faeces | place: China | collected 2012 | reverse complement strand
TCGGATGCTCGGCAGCCAGCACTACGAAAGTGATGCCATAAGCCGTATCCGGACGGGTAGTATAAACAGGCAGCTTAGCGTCGATGCTGGGCACGTCAAGGCTGAATTCCAACCCTTCACTGCGGCCGATCCAGTTTTTCTGCATGGTTTTAACGCGTTCGGGCCAGCCGTTCAAAAGTTTCAAATCGTCCAGCAGCTCTTCCGCATAATCGGTAATTTTAAAGAACCATTGCTCCAGGTCTTTTTTGATCACTTCATGGTCGCAGCGCCAGCATTTGCCGTCGATAACCTGCTCGTTAGCCAAAACGGTGTTACATTCGTTGCACCAGTTAACGGCAGATTTTTTCTTTACAGCTAGGCCGCGTTTATAAAACAATTCAAAGAACCATTGAGTCCATTTGTAATAATCTTCCTTACAGGTAGCAACTTCACGATCCCAATCATAAGACAGGCCCAGCTCTTTTTGCTGACGGGTCATATTGGCGATGTTTTCCATCGTCCATTTCGCCGGGTGGATGCCATGTTTGATCGCGGCATTCTCGGCCGGCATACCAAAGGAGTCCCAGCCCATCGGGTGCAAAACGTTAAAGCCGTTCATAGTGCGGAAACGGGCTACCACGTCGCCGATAGAATAGTTGCGGACATGGCCCATATGCAGGTTGCCCGAAGGATAGGGGAACATTTCCAGCACATAGGATTTGGGTTTGCTGGCATCAATGTCAGTCTTAAAAGTTTTGTTATCTTCCCAATATTTTTGCCATTTGGTTTCTATGGCATGGGGAGCATATTTTTCTTCGATCATTCTTAACATAACCTCCTAAAAGTTTAATTGCCGCCGTAAGACAACAAATAAAAAAGTCCCCGGCTGTTAGGCCAGGGACGAAATAGCTTTCGCGGTACCACCCTGATTGCCGAAAAAACTTCGGCCACTCGAAACCTGTAACGCAGGCGACGCGTCCGCGCTTTTGACGCGGCTTCTCAGCGGCGAGTTCGCCCTGCTCCCGTATTGACTCGCAGCTGCCGTCAACTTTCTGCACCGGGGACGCCTGGTTACTACTCCGCTTCACTGAATTTGTTCATTCTGCAAATGCTTTATTCATTATATCACAAATCGGCGGAGTTACAAGTCTTTTCTCTGCTGTTGATTATGTGTTATTTAAAAACTCCAAGTGGCGTTAAGAACCTGACACCAGGCATTAAATACAATCGGCTTTTTTCAGGCAATGTTCTCTGCAATTTTACTAATGTTGCCCCTCTGCACCATTATGCACAGGCAAAACCTTGCAATCACCTTCCAAATACGCTAACATAAGCTTAACGATAATTACAGTAAGCGGAGTATAACCTATGAACATTTACGCTATCGGCGACCTGCATCTTTCCGGCAATCCACCGTCCAAACCTATGGAAATCTTCGGCGAGCACTGGCAGGGCCACGCCGCCAAAGTCGCCGCCAACTGGCAGCAGCTGGTTACGGACGACGATACAGTCATCATCTGCGGCGACACCTCGTGGGCCATGGACTTACAAGCCGCCCTGACCGACCTGAACTGGATCGCCATGCTGCCGGGGCGCAAAATCATTATGCGCGGCAACCACGACTATTGGTGGACGTCCTTGAAAAAGATGCAGCAAGCCACAGAAAACAAATTCAGCTTTTTACAAAACAATTTTTATACCTGCGGTGACACCGCTATCTGCGGCAGCCGTGGCTGGCTGTTGCCCTCGTCCGAAAGCTTTACGAACGATGACGCTGCCATCTACCGCCGCGAAGGGTTGCGTCTGGAAGCCTCGCTGGCTGCGGCTAAGCAGGCAGGCTACGACGATATCATCGCCGCCCTGCACTACCCACCCCTGTACGACGCCGGCAACGAATCTATCTTTGCCGAACTGCTGGAAAGCTACGAGGTGCGTCACTGCGTTTTCGGGCACATCCACGGCAGCGACGCAGGCCTTGTTTTTGAAGGGGTCCGCAAAGGCATTACCTATAAGCTTGTCAGTTGCGATACGCAGAATTTTATGCCGCAGCTGGTCAAATAAACAGCGAAGAAGGGTTCCCCATGCAAAAAAATTTTTCCGCAGCAACTCTGATGGTTTTAGCGGCTTGCATCATTTGGGGCGCGTAGCCGATGTTTGTCACTTTTGTTGTTCGTGAGTTCGACCCAATTCCCTTAGTCGCCATCCGCTATTTTACAGTGGGCGTGATCCTGCTGGCAACACTGGCTTACAGCGGTGAAAAGCTGCTGCCTCCTCGCAAAGCATGGTTGCCGCTGTTTTTGATGGGCGTTCTCAGCGTTGGCGGTAACAATGTTGCGCAATTTACTGGCCTGCAATATTCGACCGTGGCCAATCTTACTATTATCGCCTCACTGACACCCGCAGTGACCGCGCTGCTCAGTCTACTGCTACTCCACGAACGGTTACATAAAATCCAATGGCTTGGTATCAGCGCCAGTATCATTGGTGCCGTTTACCTGATCAGTAAGGGCTCCCTGACTACGATCGTCAATCTGAATTTTAACTTCGGCGATATTCTGTTCTGCATCAGCATGGTAGCCTGGGCCTTTTATACCATTCTTGTAGCGCAAGTCAGTAAATATGTATCAGCTTACAGCTCCGTCGCTTGGGCTGGTCTTTTGGGCTCGTTGACTACGGCAGCTTACAGTGTGGCAATAGGGCAATTTGCTCTGCCTGTCGATCTTTCGCCACTGGCCTGGGGTTCTTATTTTTACGTCATTTTTATCGGCAGCCTTGTTGGTATGATTTTCTAGAATAAGGGCATTCGCGTTATCGGCCCCAGTCAGGCAGCTGTTTTTATGAACCTGATGCCACTGGTAGGCATCATCTGCGGCATTGCCTTTCTTGATGAAAGGTTCTATACCTCCGAAGCAGTTGGCGGCGCACTTATCATCCTGGGCGTCTACCTAACTACCCAATATCATCTTCTCGCTTATAAACTGTCCAAATATCTTGTCAAACGCAGACACCATAAATAACGCAACCACAAAAAACTAACACTACTGCTGTACCGTAAATAATTTATTAAAAGGAACGCTATGCAACTCAACAACATCACCGCACCGGCACTGCTTATAACGACTTGCGTCATTTGGGGCATCCAGCCCATGTTCGCCAAGTTCGTCGTCAGGGAAATGTCGCCCATACCCATGGTCAGCATTCGCTACACAGTTGTGGCCCTGACGCTGTTTGCTATGCTCAAATACCGCGGCGAGCCCTTAGTGCCGCCCCGCAAAACCTGGCTGGCACTGTTTGTTATGGGCATCCTCGGCGTCTGCATCAACAATGTCACACAGTTTACCGGGCTCAAATATTCCACCGTCACCAACTTTACCATCATTGCCACACTCACACCCATCGTTACGGCACTGCTCAGCTTTGTGCTGATCCACGAACGGCTGCACCGCCTGCAATGGCTGGGTATCTGCAGCAGTCTGTGCGGGGCGCTGTACCTTTTGAGCCGTGGCTCGCTGACTGCTATTTTAGCACTCGACTTTAACATTGGCGACGTACTGTTTTTTACCAGCCAGGTGGCCTGGGCGCTGTACTCCATCATTGTCGTGCGCATCATCGACGACGTTTCACCGCTGGCCATTGTTGCCTGGTCGGGGCTGTTAGGCTCGCTGACAACGGCAGCCGTAGCTGTTTATTTAGGTCATTTCGACCTGCCGGCAATGCTTTCACCGCTGGCGATCATATCATATTTATTCGTCATCTTTATGGGCGGGCTGCTGGCCATGATCTTTTGGAACCAGGGCACCGGCATCGTCGGCCCCAGCCAGGCAGCTGTCTTTATGAACCTGATGCCGCTGGTAGGCATCCTCTGCGGCGTCGTCTTTTTAAACGAACAATTCCTGGCGGCACAGGCTATCGGCGGCGCACTCATCATCAGCGGCGTCTACCTAACCACCCAATACCGCACCCTCGCCTATCGCCTGGCAAAATATTTTGTGCAAAGAAAGAAACGCAACGCCAGTTGAACACCGAAATAATGGAGAGCACGTAAATGCGAATCTGGACTATACAACCTAAATTCTTATGGGAAAAATTACAAAAAGAAAAATGCTTATACTGTGATCCAACACAGGCAGAACTCCTGCAAGAACCTGCATTCTTCAACGCTTACCACTGGATAAGACAACAAATGGAGCTACGACTTGGCAAACGACCTGCCAAAGCAACACATCCCTTCTGGGGTTGGTATCTTTTGAATGGCAAAAACCAAAAGCCCGATTTGCGCCGGACAGAGTTTCGAAACTATCTTGGCGAACATGTATGCCTGGAATTAGAAATTCCCGAAACCGATATACTGCTCAGTGACGAAGAAGCCTGGCACGCAGTCCTCAACGATTTTTATTACAGCGATGCTGTGACGGATACCGAATGGATCCTTGAAAAATTGATATACGAGTCATTAACAAAATTAGAACAAACCGAGTTAAAACATCACTCTTGGGAAAAAATCTTTGCTATCGATCAAAACCTTAACAACCATCAGTTTGTACAGGCAACCTTTTTGGTGTTGCGTTTAGATCAGGTCCTTGCTGTGCGTTGTTTTAACCGGAAATAAAAGAGTAACTAACGTAATAAAACTATCTCCAAACTCAATACACCTAGGAGGCAAAATGAGAGTCTATCAAATAATGCTTTTATCTTCTCTTTTTGAGACTGCTGCCAGCAATGGAATAACTGGTAATTTTTCTATTGAACGATTAGCATCACCCAATATTAATATCCGAAACGTACTTCTTCCACATACTTTAAACAGCTGGTTATTTATTAAGGGCGGCAATCATTATGGAATTTACAGAGTTTATAATGAAATTTTTGATTATGGTATCCTCTTAACTGATTGGCGCGATCAAAACAATTACTATGTCATAGTATGCAATAACAAAATGACTGGCAATGCCACTTTAGAAATCAATAAAACTGATAATGATAACTTTACATGGAAATACAAAGCCATGAAACAAGACGGTAAGAATGCACAACGCAAAGCATTATTTGCTTCTCAATATTCCGATTGTACAGTAGAATTAGCGATTCCAAAAAACTCAGCTCAGCTCGATACATTCGTCAATAGCTTAATAACGCTTGCTGAATTCCGAATTAAAGTAGATAATCTATCCATAAATTAATAGCAATATTATCTAATACAAATTAAACACCGTCCGCCGTAGATAAAATACGACAGACGGTGTTTTTAAATTAAGTCCTGCAAATTCAATGTTTTATACTATAATCGCTTACATGCTCCTCAGCCACCATAGCTAATTTATTCTGTGTACTAAAATCATAGATATTTTCTTCCGTTGCAACATCCATAACATTATCAGTCCACAATTCACATTGTGTCATAACTGTCTGCACAGCATCGTCCATACCTTCGGGCGGATATTTATGTTTTTTCAACAACTTCTTTATCAACATTCGCATTTTAGCCCTGGCAGAGTCGCGTTTTTGCCAATCAACAGTTTTATTTCTTCTCAGAGTATCTGTAAGTTCTTTCGTAATCGCAATCAACTCTTCATTCTCATAAAAATCTTTGATAGCACGAGGCTTGGTAAGAGCATCATAGAATGCTAATTCGTCTGCTGTTAACCCTAACTTATCTCCTTCATCCCTAGCCGCAGCTATTTGCTTAGCTAAACGCAAAAGTTCTGTTATAACCTCTTCATTAGTCAGTAATCCATTCAGATACCTATTCATAGCACTTTGAATAATTTCACTAAATTTCTCTGACTTAACAACATTAGTTTTACGATATACTGAAACCTGCTCAGCAATTAACTTTTTCAGTAATTCTACTGCCAGATTTTTCTCTTTCATATTGGCAATTTCTGTCAGAAACTTCGGATCAAAAAGAGAAAATTCTTTTTCCACATCCGAAAATAAATTAATAACACCCTCACTTTTAATGCTTTGTTTCAATAACTCATTTATTCTTGCATTCATCTCTGGCAAAGATATCTTTTTCCCTAGTCCGGTATTAGTCAAACGAACAACAAGCACACGCACCGCTTCAAAAAATGCAGCTTCAATACGCATTGCTTCATCCACTAATGAAGAGCACAAGGATAAAGCTTGTCTTAACAACAACGCTTCTTTAACGAATGTACCTTTTTCCTTGCTTTTTTCTCGCCCAACAATAAAGTTTACCGCACCACTGATTGTTTTAGCCCGCTCTAAATCACTGCCAGCAACAAATTTACTATAGTCGTATCCATAGAACATATCTCGACAAACCGACAGTTTTTCAAGGAATTTAGGATAAGCAATTTTAGCAACATCAGTATCACCATAATTTTTCTTATCACGAGTAGTGTAGTCATTCATTGCTGCTTTTAGAGCTGAAGCAATACCAATATAGTCTACAACTAGTCCACCTTCTTTTTCTTTAAACACCCTATTAACACGGGCAATAGCCTGCATCAGATTATGACCAGCCATCGGTTTATAGATATACATTGTCGCAAGAGATGGAACGTCGAATCCGGTCAGCCACATGTCAACAACTATAGCAATTTTCAAGGGATTTTCATCATCCTTAAACCTTTTGGCTAATTCTTCTTTATGGCGCTTATTACCAATAATTTCACGCCAACCTTCAGGATCATTATTTCCAGACGTCATTACTACAGCTACTTTTTCTTGCCAATCAGTACGCAATTCCATAATCCGATAATAAATTTTCATCGCAATAGTGCGAGAATATGCCACAATCAAAGCTTTACCCGTTAAAAGATTTTCGCGATTATTTTCATAATGATTTAATATATCATCAACCAAAGAATTAACTGTAGCATCAGAACCAAGCAACGCTTCCATCCGTCCGAGCTCGTGTTTACTCTTCTCAATAACTTCTGGGTCAGCGTTATTTGCCATCAAATCATATTCATCATCAATTAATTGTAAGGTCCTTTGATCCAACTTTAATTTTATAACACGACTCTCATAATAAACAGGCCTTGTAGCGCCATCCTCTACTGCCTGTGTCATATCATAAATGTCAATATAATCGCCAAACACTTCACGGGTACTACGATCTTTCAACGAAATTGGTGTACCGGTAAATCCAATATAAGTTGCATTAGGCAAACTGTTACGAATAATTCTTGCAGTACCTACAACAATGCTCTTGCCAATTTCTTCGCCAGCATCATTTTTTATAACTTTAGTTTTTTCAATTAAACCATATTGCCCTCTGTGAGCTTCATCAGCCATTACAATAATATTCCGGCGTTCAGAAAGCGGCACATGCATATCTAGCGACTCTTCAAACTTCTGCATGGTAGTAAAAATTATACCGTTAGCTTGCCTTCCCTCTAGCAACTCTTTTAAGTGTACTCTGCTTCTAGCCTGTATAGGCGTTTGACGCAAAAAATCTTTACATTTAGAAAACTGCCCATAAAGTTGGTCATCCAAATCATTGCGATCCGTTAAAACAACAATCGTTGGGCTTTCTAAAGCCTCTTGTAAAAGATGGGCGTAAAACACCATAGACAACGATTTCCCGCTGCCTTGTGTATGCCAAAACACACCGCCTTTGCCATCACTAACGGTTGCTTTTTTAGTAGACTCAATCGCTTTTTTCACTGCGAAATATTGATGATATCCAGATAAAATTTTAAAGGAATTCAATCCCTCTTTAGAAAAACAAATAAAGTTTTTTATAATATCCAGCAACCTTGCTTTAGGAAAAATCCCCTCAAAAAAAGTGTCAAATTGGGCATGCTGAGTATTCTCGTAATTACCGTCAACAGTTTTCCATTCCATAAAGCGATCTTCACCAGATGTAATTGTGCCCGCTTTAGAAGTTAATTGATCACTCAGAACACATATAGCGTTATAAATAAACATTGACGGAATTTCCTGCATGTAATTTCGCAGCTGACAGTAGGCTTCATCTACATCCGCCTCTTCTCTCGAAGGGGATTTTAGCTCCATGATTACAATCGGTAATCCATTTAAAAACAAAATTATATCAGGACGTTTATTACTGTTTTCGATAAACGTCCATTGATTGGCGATTATAAAAGAATTATTGTCAGGACTTTCATAATCCACAAGATAAACAATGTCAGAATACTCTTTCCCATTGACAAAATAGCGTACTTCAATACCATGCTGAAGGTAATCCATAAAAGCAGCGTTTTTTTGCACTAATTCGCCATTTTCATAATTTTTTAGTTTAAACAAAGCTTCTTTAATTGCATCTTCTGGCAAACCACGATTAAGGCGATATAATGCGTCTATCAGTTCTGTTTCATATAAAGGACTATAAAAATCTCTATCAATATTTGGAGCATAGACGTAACGATATCCCATATCTCGAAATAACTCTATTATAGAATTTTCATAGTTGGCTTCTGTATAAATGCTATTCATCAGTCAACATCTCCCATTTTCTCTTTTTAAAAACCTTTATCTCTACTAAACTGCGTTCTTTATTTAACAAAATTAAAAACCCATACTTATAGTTATAGTACCTGCAATATTCCTCGATTTTTTGCCTATCTTTATCTTGATTTTTATTCCACCATGTTTTAAACTCTATTACCGCTATATTATTAGAGTTATCTCCTCTATTATGTAAAATCAAATCAGGATAACTGCCTTTTTTTCGTGATGGTATTTGTTTTAACCCATCATAGCTTCTATTATATTCACTATCTAAGTTAAGATATTTATATTTTTGGCAAATAAAATTATTAAAATACAAACCAAATCTAAATACAATAGCTCTTTCAGATGCATGTTTATATTTTTTGCTATCTTGTTTGAAAATCAAAACTTGTTCATTATCGTATAGAATATCCAGTGAATTTATAATATATTTTTTTACATCTGCATATGTTATCTCTGACATAATGCACCTCCAATAAACAAGAATTTAGAGCAACAAGCTCAGGCACTGTATCAGCAAATGTTTATTGATAATGTAAGCCCCGATTCGACAAAAGGTACATTAAGTGAGATTGCCGATATTACAATGGGACAATCCCCAAGTGGAAGTAGCTATAATGAGGGTGGAAATGGCACAATTTTCTTTCAAGGTCGTGCTGAATTTGGTTTTAGATTTCCATCAGTTCGTTTATATACTACAGAACCAAAGCGTATGGCTTGTGCAAACGATGCGTTGATGAGTGTTAGAGCACCAGTTGGTGACCTGAATGTTGCTCATGCTGATTGTTGCATTGGTCGTGGACTGGCTGCCATTCATTCTAAATCCAATCATCAATCCTTTGTCCTTTATACAATGTTTTCTCTAAAAAAACAGTTAGATGTATTCAACGGCGAAGGTACTGTTTTCGGCTCTATAAATCGGGATTCACTGAACGATATGCCCATTCTTATTCCGCCCGATGATGCTGTGGATGAATTTGAAAGGATTGTTGCTCCTATGGATAATACCATTCGTAATAATTACCACGAAATCTGCCGTTTGCAGGATATTCGAGACTGTTTGCTTCCTCGTTTAATGTCTGGAGAGTTAGATGTCTCTGCTATTGACCTTTAAGCCACTAAATTCTTGTTTATACTCTCATTCACTTCGATCTTGTCATCAAGTTTTGCTAGAATATCTGTAATGGCGTTCTGCACTTTTAATGGTGGCAAATTTATCACTTGTTGTCCTAATGTTTTTACTGAAAGTCCTGGCTGAGCAGATTGACCAGATAGACGACCTAACTGCATAGTAGAAAGTAAATAAGCTAAAAATCTTGTATTCGAATTTTTATTTCCGCATATTACCACTGCATGTTCCGTCATATATGCTTTACCTGAAAAATATCTAACATTACCACAATATGCACCCTGACGCCCTATAATAGCACACTCACTTTTAAAGTTATATGTGTCAGTATAACCCCGTATGCCATTACCGCCATAAACTGGATAAATACCTTCGTTTGTAACATGCTTTGCTGAAATATTTTTGCCACTACTTAGCCGGCTGCAAGCATTACTAAGTTCTACTTGTTTCCAATCATCCATAAGGTTTCACCATCTATCCAATATATTTTTTATGCGCAATTTTTACATTACTCTGTTTAACCATTGCATACTGCAATGTTGTATCTATTCGTTTGTGACCTAAAAGCTGTTGGAGCTGTTCTATCGGCATTCCTTTATCAATTGCCATTGTCGCCAATGTTCTTCTAAATTTATGAGGATGCATTTTTGTAATACCAAGCATTTTACCTATTTTCCGTAACCGCACTTCAATACCACCAATATGGATACGTTTATGAGGAGCACGAATAGTAACAAACAAAGCCGGATTAACATCAACACGGCTCTCTAAATAGTTTTGTAAATGTAGTTTTGTTCTGGCATCAAAATATACCAAACGTTCTTTATCACCTTTACCAAACACTACACATTCTCGTTCTGCAAAGTTTATATCAATACGATTCAACAACACCATCTCACCAATACGCATTCCTGTAGAAGCTAACATATCAATTATGGCTAAATCTCGAAGTTCAGTACAGTTATCACGCATTTTTTCCAAATCTTCATCGGTATAAGTTTCTTTAATATTGGTGCCGGTCTTTACCTTATGAATACGCCTTACCGGGCTTTTTAAAATATAGTCTTCATCTTCTAACCACGAAAAGAAACTTGATAAGATACGTCTGATATTGTCAATTGTTACTCTACTTGATCGATTTTTCTTTTGATACTGTGTCAGGTAAAACCGAAGATCTTCTGTTTGAATATGTCTAACACTTTTATGTATAGATGCAATCATTGCAACTATCGTAGTTTGATAATATTTTAAAGTTTTTTCTGAACATCCCTCAATACGTTTTGCTGCAATAAATATATTTACCAGTTTTTCACTATCGTCATCATTACTGGCAATACCTGTTTCCACTATTTCATATTGGAATAATGCATGATCCAACACCTGCTGCAATTGCTTTGTTTGCAAGTTGTCGAGGTATGGCAACATTTGTTGTAACACCTCTGTTATTAGTTCATTTTTCATAGTCAAATTCTCCTTTTTAGAGAACGACTATCAACGGCAGTTCTTTTATTAAAATCTCTCGCCGTTGGTGAGAGTTATGTATTATATTTTTAAATAAACAAGAATTTAGAGCAACAAGCTCAGGCACTGTATCAGCAAATGTTTATTGATAATGTAAGCCCCGATTCGACAAAAGGTACATTAAGTGAGATTGCCGATATTACAATGGGACAATCCCCAAGTGGAAGTAGCTATAATGAGGGTGGAAATGGCACAATTTTCTTTCAAGGTCGTGCTGAATTTGGTTTTAGATTTCCATCAGTTCGTTTATATACTACAGAACCAAAGCGTATGGCTTGTGCAAACGATGCGTTGATGAGTGTTAGAGCACCAGTTGGTGACCTGAATGTTGCTCATGCTGATTGTTGCATTGGTCGTGGACTGGCTGCCATTCATTCTAAATCCAATCATCAATCCTTTGTCCTTTATACAATGTTTTCTCTAAAAAAACAGTTAGATGTATTCAACGGCGAAGGTACTGTTTTCGGCTCTATAAATCGGGATTCACTGAACGATATGCCCATTCTTATTCCGCCCGATGATGCTGTGGATGAATTTGAAAGGATTGTTGCTCCTATGGATAATACCATTCGTAATAATTACCACGAAATCTGCCGTTTGCAGGATATTCGAGACTGTTTGCTTCCTCGTTTAATGTCTGGAGAGTTAGATGTCTCTGCTATTGACCTTTAAGCCACTAAATTCTTGTTTATCTTCTTGTTGAGTTCTATTTTATCGTCAAGAGCATTCAAAATGCTTGCAATCTTATCTTGTGTTTCAAGAGGTGGTACAGGAACACTCATGGCTCTGAAATTCGTTTTATTGAATTTGGGCTGAGCGCTACCAGTGACAAGCGATTTTAACATTTGCTGTCCTGCATGGCTTCTTAACCAGTGAAAATAGAAATCATCATTCCCTATAAATTGAATCATAATTGCATTTGGAGCAAGGCTCATTTTATAGGGTAATTTGGGACAACGAAAGACGGTACCAACATTTGCACCTACATTCGAAATGATTATTTCACCGCCGAAAAGTTTACTTTTTCCAAGAAACTCATATGCACTTTCATCTATAAATACAAACTCACCATGAAAATCTCTATTATAATCAACAAGTCGAATGATTACTGCAACATCTTCTTCACTTCTATAAATTACATTTTCAGCAAGAGAAGCAAAACTACCATTTGCGACATAATCGGTAACGACACGAGTTACCTCTTTGATAGGCAAAACATCCCACGATTCGGGTATTCTACCAAGTACGGTTTCTTTATATTTCATACCCAATCGCTCCTAATTTCTTTCGAATCTCCTCTTCCAGTTCATGCGATTTGACAAACATTTTCGATAATTCAGAAGTAAGTCTAGTCATCTTTTCTTCAAACGGTTCGCCATCATCTTCCTGTTCTTCAATCCCTACATAACGTCCTGGTGTAAGAATATAGTCTTGCTTGGCGATATCTTGTATAGTTGTAACAGCACAGAAACCTTTCACATCCTCCAAACTTCCATTCTGAAAAGCTTCAAATGTATCTGCCAACTTTTGAATATCATCATCTGTAAAATCACGGTGTTTACGATCAACCATATACCCCATTTTACGAGCATCAATAAATAAAGTTTTATCTTTTTGTTTTTTATTTTTACTGATAAACCATAAGGTTACCGGAATAGTTACACTATAAAACAACTGCGTCGGCATCGCAATAATACCTTCAACCAAATCAGCCTCAATAATTTTCTTTCTAATTTCACCTTCACCGCTTGATTGTGTAGACAGTGCGCCGTTTGCTAATACCAAGCCAATTTTTCCATTTGGAGCTAAGTGATGAATCATATGCTGAATCCATGCATAGTTAGCATTACCAGCCGGTGGTAAACCATACTTCCACCGTACGTCTTCCTGTAACTTATCTTGTCCCCAATTGCTAAGGTTAAACGGAGGGTTGGCCATAATAAAATCGGCTTTTAGCGTTGGATGCAAATCGTTAAAGAATGTATCAGCGTGATAAGAGCCAAAATCTGCATCAATCCCGCGAATAGCCATATTCATCTTGGCCATTTTCCATGTATCTGCATTTGATTCCTGTCCATAAACAGAAATAGCTCCCCTATTGTTACTATGCGATTGAATAAATTTTGCACTTTGGACAAACATACCGCCAGAACCACAGCAAGGGTCGTACACACGGCAATTACTAAACGGTTTTAAAACTGAAACTATAGTTTTTACAATACTTGATGGCGTATAGAATTCTCCGCCTTTTACTCCTTCATATGCTGCAAATTGTGCTATGCAATATTCATATGTTCTTCCAAGTAAGTCTTTGCTATCCTCTGTACCACTCATATCCATATTTGTGAACAGGTCAACAACATCACCTAATACACGTTTATCAAGGTCAGGGGTACCATAGTTTTTTGGCAGAACATTTTTAAGAATTTTATTCTCTCTTTCAATTGCTCTCATGGCATTATCAATAACAGTGCCGATCTCAGGTGTATGCGCATTTGCAGAAATTACACTCCACCTTGCTTCTTCTGGTACAAAGAAAATATTTTCCGCTGTATAGGCATCACGGTCATCTTCGAACCCGTCCCCTTCTTCAACAAGCTGATGATACCGTTTGTCAAAGGCTCCCGAGATATAACGCAAAAAAATTAACCCAACAATTACCTTTCTATATTCAGCTGCTGGAATATGCCCCCATAATACACATGCAGCCTCCCATATCTGTTTTTCAAAGCCAATCTTAATATTATTCTTTTCAGCCATTTTTATCCTCCCAATAACAACCTTCTTATTTTAATTGTAATACTTTTAAGAATTGCTTTTTTCACTTTCTTTTGAGTAGATTCTTATATTATGTTTTACAAAAATTATACCATATTTATGCGCCTAATACATAAAATAGCGTGTACTTCTTTTCTGTGCTATAATACCCTTAACAAACTACAAACGAGGTGAAGCATATGGTAAAATTTATTCCTTTCGCTAAGCTGTCGAAAAAGGCGCAGCTGGCGATCAACCAAAGCAAGCGTAAAAGCTGGGGCAACATTGACCCGGTAACCAAACACCCCACTAATTCCAAAGCATACAACCGCAAAAAAGCTCAGGCCTGGAAAGATGATTTTCCAACGCCTGAGCTTTTTATCATTTAACTATAATATCCCATCACTTGATTTAGACTATTTTTGTATAAGATTTTATTAAACAATTTTTCTGATTTTTTCCAAAAACTCTAAATAATTTTTTTCAATATCATTAGGCATTATATTAGAATAAACTTCATTTTTTATTTTTCTAATAATTTCTTTCGCTTCTTGACTATCAAAAATTTTCTTAACATTACTTTCGATAAATTTAATGCGTTCTTTATCACTTCTTTTAAACAATTCTTCATCAAACTCATTCAAATTTTGATACTCCTGAGAAAGCTTTTTAATACTATCAATCATTACATCATGCTTTACAAAATCTTCTAAAGTATATATATCATCTAATATCTCATTATATAAATACCATTTTCCAGAACATTTTTCATCGTCATTAAATTTTTTCCGAGCGTCTGATGCAGGGCGATCAGAATCGCTTATAACAATATATTTTTTATTAGCCAACTCCATTATTTTTCCAATTTGGATAATTTCTTTTACCCCATGAGTGAATACTATACCAACATTATCAAAATCTATAGACAAATATTCTCTCATCATATTAAAAACATTTTGATCAGCCCATCCTTCAAATATTATATTTTTATTTTTTAAACATGAGAATATCGAATATCCTAATGCATTGTTTATCACTTCATCATTTGTATAATTCGACTCAGATACCATTTTAATATTAGTTTTTTCTTCTTTTTTCTCGACAATATAATGTCTATTAATATTCTCTTTATCTATCATAAAAATAGAATGTGTAGAATAAAATACATAATTTGACGAAGCTATCCTCAATAATTCATCCATTAAATATTTTTGGCCACTAATATGCATAGCTATATCAGGCTCATCAATTATTATCACAGCATCCTTTACTTCTCCATTTTTTACTTTTGCAGATAACATCAACAAAAAAGTTATGAACCTTTTAAATCCATCACTTCTTAATTCCAACCCGTATTTATTTTCGACATCTTGTATACCAATGTCTATATTATTGCCATTGATTTTTAAATAAAACTCTACATCACCACATTCTTTCCATACAGATTTTAAATACTCTGTAGATTTATGTGCCACTTGATCCAACAAACTATCCATTCTGTAACCAGGCTTTGATCTTAAATCAGTTAATTTTTCAGAAATTTGATTTATTCCTGCTAATAAAAACATTGATTTTAATGGCCTACAAGAATTAGGATCAGTTATAAATTCATCAATAGATTTAGCATTTGGTAACAAATACTCATTTGAATATCTCCAATAAATAACATTTAATAGCTCACTATCTTTCATAAGTTGTTTTATACACATCCTATAGTCATCATAAATTCTTTCCAATGGAACGTCTTCAAAAAGGCCTATTTTATCTTGTGGAATATAGGTCTTATTAAAATACTTATATTTAGAAACTTCACATTTCTCTTCATTTAAAGCAACAAAGTCTTCTATCATTTTACCTTCCGCTAATTTAACAATACTAGTTTTTAAAACTATATCTTCATCTAAGTTATAATATTGAAAACCTTTACTCTGACTTTTTAAATCAATATTATATATTATAACATTGTGTTCAAGCAAAAACTCCCTTATTGTACTTCCACCATTCATGTACACCTTATCATACCCATAAATTGTTTTTATAAATTTATCTACTTCTTTATTTAAAAACTCTTTATCCAATGTAAAATCAAAGTATACTTCTGCATCATCCGTTTCATCATTATATCCAATACGTAAATCATCAATACTGTTTTTCTCTACCGGTGATAATAATCGTAATGCTTTAAGAATATTTGACTTTCCTGCTTCATTTATACCCACAAATACTTTGCACCCATATCCGTCTATCTCTAGATCTATTGATTCAATAGATCTATAATTTTTAATACACACCTTAGATAATTTCATATTATTTACACCTCGTTATATTTTCATTGTATTTAGTTGATAATGTTTGAAAATAAACATTGTCAATTTTTCTATTCAATTAATAAACTCTCATATATATTATACAATATTCGTAAAGTAAAATAAAATAAATTACTATATTACCATCAACCATGTAACCAAACACCCCACAAATTCCAAAGCATACAACCGCAAAAAAGCTCAGGCTTGGAAAGATGATTTTCCAACGCCTGAGCTTTTTTATTGCCTTGTTAAGTTTTAAAACAAATTTTATTTATATTGTTGCCTAAAAAAGTTGCATCCTGCCCCAGTCGTAGTATAATAGGCATTATGATAAATTTAGCATTTTGAGGGGATTATTTTATGCAAACAAAGAAATTAAAATATTTGCTACTGGTTGCCGCCATAGCGATAGCAGCACTGCTGGTATGGTATTTTGCCTACTGGGTAAAAACACCTCAGTACACCTTAGGCCTTATTGGCACTGCGGTGCAAAAGCACGACTTCGCTGCTTTTGAAAAACATGTCGATATGGAATCACTCTACGGTAATGCCTACGACGATGTTGTTGCCGCCTCTTTTGGCAGCGAGCGACTGAGCAGCCCGATTTTAGCGGCGCTGGTACAAAACATCAAAGGCATTGCTGTGCCTATTTTAATCGACCAAACCAAGAATTATGTAGACAACGGCACGATGGACGAAGTTGACCCCAGCGATGCCGATTCACCAGTACTGCAAAACAACGGCACTGATATAGTCAACAGCCTAAAAAATAAGACCGGCGTCAATTCTATGCAGTACCAGGGCGTCGAAAGTGTGCAAAAAGAAGGCACTGACGCTACTGTGGTAATCAAAGTATTTGACAGCAGCCTTAACAAGCACTTTTTCGTTAAACTTGCTATGCAGCAGCTTACTGACGGCAGATGGCGTTTAATGAAGATCGACGACTTACAGGCTTTGATCAGTGAACGCGACCAGGCCCTGCAAAACAAACTGGCCCAGCTTAACGAACCTCTAAAAAAAGAGCTTGCCGCCGCTGTAACCATCAAACCCCAAAAACTTTCAGTGGCTTCGGCTGCTTATTCAGGCGTGATCCGCTTACTGGAAGCTGATTTGCAGCTGACTAACACGACCAATAAAGAATTACAGTATTTTACCGGCCTGCTGGAACTTTACACTGCCGACAATGAACTTTTTTACAGTGGCAGCTTTGCCAGCAACAGGACCTTAGCGCCGCAGCAAAGCGCGGCGTACCAGTTTAACTGGGAATTGAACCCGTTTTTGACTGACGACGCTAAAGTGATGAACAGCGACTTTAGCCAAGTCAACTGGCAGGCTTCACTCAGCAGTATAGTTTTTGCCGATGGTTCGAGCATCGAACTTTTTACGCAGCTGCCGCCTGAATAACCAGCTGCATAAACACACAAAAAGCAGTAACGCCACTACAACAGGCGTTACTGCTTTTCTTTTAGCCTTGCTGATAAGCCCTGGCCTTACTCCTGATCAATTCACCGCCGTCACACAGCTCACCCTCGTCATCATCCAGTTTCCACAGATCCCATCTTTCAAAGGTCGAACTGGGTCCATAATCGTCCAAATCGGCTGCTTCTGCATGGGTTATTACATAATTATCATTAACAGGCAACTCTAATTCTTTGCACAAAACGCCTACTACCCGTGCCAGCTTTTCTATTTGTTGCTGTGTAGGCGGTTCATCGCCAAAATTGACACTGCCATCGGCATAAGCCACCGCGTCAAAGCAGCAGCAGATACTGATGCCGATAGCGCCGCCGTTACGATGCCAGGTATGCTCTTTATAGTCTGTCAAATCATCGCAACTTGCGTGCAATTCACCATCACCTGTAATATTCAAATGATAGTCGTCATAAGTAGTGGCATAATGCCCGGCCGTCCAGTGCAGATAAATCCTGTTGATCCGGCCTCTGGCAGTTGCCGCCAGCTTTGCCGCTTCCTGCAAAGTTATTTCTCTCATTCTCTACAGCTCCTTTCAGGCAGCCTTCATCTGCTGCTCGTCGTAAAATTTTTCTACGGTAATATCGCAGGTCTTGCCATTGCTTTTAATGATTACATCACCGCAAACCGCTGTATTGAACACATCCGCCTGTAAATCGTTCAGCCTGCGCACGACCTCGGGACTGGGGTGATTATATTTATTGCCGTTACCACTGCTGATGATAGCTACTTTTGGCCGCACGGCCGCCAGAAATTCGTTGATCGAAGAAGTTTTACTGCCGTGGTGGGCAACCTTCAATACCTGCGCCGCTAGATCCTGTGGGCAGTTTTTAAGCAAGTCCTCTTCCACCGCCGCCTGAATATCACCTGTCAGCAGCATAGAAAAATCATCATATTCCAGCCGCAGTACCAAGCTGTTGTTATTAGCGTCCGACGCCGTGCCTTTATACAATTCACGGGGGCTCAAAACTTTCAGCTTCACCATTTCGTTGACAGCAATTTCCTGTCCGCCGCGCAGTACCTCAAATGGGATAGCGTCTTTCTCGACCTGAGCGCGAAAATCACCGTACATTTTGGTTTTATAGCTTTGGCCACTATCATAGACCTGTTTAACAAGAAATCGGTTCAAAACGGCCTTCATACCGCCAATATGGTCGGCATGCGGATGGGTCGCCACCAGCATATCCAGCTGCTCCACCTTGTTGTCTTCCAATTTCTCCAACAGTTTACTGGCTTCTTTGCGCTCACCGCTGTCGATAAGGATATTCTTATCCCGTGTCTGTACCAGAATACTGTCGCCCTGCCCCACATCAAGCGCCGTGATCAGCAGTATGCCGTCAGCTAACTTGTCGGCCTTCTGCGACGCCGGCTGTTTGGCTTCTGCCTGAGGCAGCGGTGTTACTTCCTCTGACTCAAGGCTCTGCACCTGCGCCAGCAGCACCGGCAGATACTGTTTCACCACAGCGCTGTCTTTAACGGTGATACCGGCAGCGAGTACAAGGACAACTAAAAAAATCTTTAAATAATCACTTTTCTTCATAACTCACTCTCCTTGTTATAAATGCAACTTTTTATGCAGCGGTTCAAAAATACTCATCTCTGTACCACGCTCCAAAATATCTTCGGCAAAGAACGTATCATAAGCAGGCAGCGTCGGCATTTTACTTTTCTGTAGCCGTTCATTTTCCGGCATCAGCAGGCGCAGCACATAGTCCATCTTGATTGCCCCCAACCACATCAGGTAATCAATCTCCACATCGTGGAATCCATCCATATCAGTACGCAAAGAGCCGCACAAATGCTCTGCCTGCAACAGATGCTCCGTCTCCAAATTCTTTTCGCCGCGCTCGCGCCAATATTCTACGATTTTAGCAAGCCCGCGTCCCAGCAGTATCTGCTGATGGCCTTGTGCCAAATATAATATCCTACGCCGCAGATACACCACCTGGTCCAACCCAACTGCCAGCATTCTGTTTACCTGCTCGGCCTTCGTCATCAGGCTGTTATCCCAAAGCGGCCCGCTCTCGCCGGAAGCATCAAGCATTACCAGCGGCACTGACGAACGCAGCAGGCTTTCACTGCCCAAATTGTCATAAACGCCGCCGTCTGTTAAATACAGCTTGGGCGGGTTTTCCGGTTTATTGATCCCCGTATCATAGGCATCTGTAAAAAAGCGTTCCGTAACATCCAGCTCCAGCGGTGCAAAGCCCACGGGGTAAGCCGCCGACGCCGCTACGGCAAAAGCCACAGGGATATCACCAATATCATAACTGCGTCCCAGAAAATAACCGTAAATATCGCTGCTTTTAAAACGAAACCTTTTTAAAGTGTTGATGCAGGTCGCATTACAGCTCCACTCCGTATCCGTTTCTGTTTCGCACATCAATTTGCCCTCAAACAGCTCCTCGTCCAAAACCTGCGGGAAGGCCCTGCTCATTTCGGGCCTTAACGAAGCCGCAAGGGCCAGTTGCTGTAATTTAGGTAGATACGGCAGCAATCTGGTCGTCCATGATGCTTTTTCCATGATCCTTTTCCTGAAATCACATTGCCCCAGATTCAGCAGCTTGGTCGTTACCCTGCGGTCAAAATCCAGCAGGCTGTTGAACTCGCCATCGGCCAGGGCGCTAATAATAGCACCCGCCGCAATACTACCGCCGGAAACGGAAGTTATCGCCCGTACATGTTTCTCCAATCCCAACTCCACCAGCCTGCGGTAAGCGCCCAAACAGTAAAAGGTCGCCCTGAATCCACCGCCGCTGAAACCAAGATTGATTTTATTATCTATCTCCATTCGCCATACCCTCCTTTATACAAAAAGCCGCCTTTACAGGCGGCTTTCCTCAATCTTCAAGCCATACCGGCTTTCTGGCAAAGCCTACATGGTAAACTATGTACTGCATCACCACTTGATGCTCGCCGATATTCAGTAAGAAGAAGTTTTTTTCCTGTCCGATGATCCGGCCGCGCGGAGAATCGGTCAAACAACGGTTCAAAAACTGGCGCTGAACTTCAATTTCTTCCTCGTTAGCTGTTTTTTCAGGATCGATATTGCCGACAATGACACGTTTTACATAGCCTACCGCACTCACATCAAATGGTTTTGTCATCATAGTCACCCGCCTTTACCTTGTCTTAAGCTGCCGGTTGTTCGCCATCCGAAGCGTTATTGGGCTCGCCGCCAGTTACTTCTGCCGGTTTCTTTTCGATACTGGTAGGATTGATAGCCGTGTTCAGGATATCCAGCACACGAGACAGGCCTTCAGGCATTTCGCCCTGGGTCGCGCGTACCTGCACGTGATATTTAGCGGAATTATCGCTGGAACGGGTATTTTCTTTATGGCTGGAAATAGAGCCTTTAACCTTGGCCTTCATACTGAAAGGTCCAATTTGCAGACCCATTTCTGCTTCCAATTCGCCTTTTTTGTCGTCGATCTCCGATTGAGTTTCCGAAGATTTGACCTCCATATCAAAGGTGATATCTACCAGATCGATTGCCAAAGACGGAACCTTGACCATAGCCAAAAGCGGGATATTCATTTCCACCTTTTCAGAGCTGGCTTCACCAGCCTCGCCGTTAGCGCTGCGGTTAAAGCTAAAGCCTACTGTACGAACAACTTTTTTGCCGTTCTCTTCCACCAGGCCTACCTCTTCAATAAACCGTGCCGTTGCACCGGCCAACATTGTCTGTGCGTCACAAGCTGCCTGCAGCGGTGCGCCGATCAAAGACTCCATCGGCAAACCGCCAAATTCTTCTGCCATTTTTACTAATGCCATAATTAACTACATCCTTTCTGTTTATAAATTGTTATCAGGGAAGTATTTTGATCATCTGATCGTTGATCTTCATGACTGCTTCTGGAGGATCGCTGGACTCGAACCACAATTCAACATTGACGAAATTGTCGGTATCCGTCTTGTTGGACGATAAAATATTCGCCAGCAAGCCGCCATCGCTGTTTTTGCCATCATCCCAACTGCTCAGTTTTACCTTAAAATTCAACTTCATTTCCTTCAGTTTCAGCGAATTCATTGGCACCAGCGCGATTTTTGGCACCTGCACCAAAATATATTCAACATCCCCGGTTTCGGGATTGATGCGCGGGTATTGGATATCAAAGGTCAGCGGTTTCTGCGCTTCGTCAAAATAGCGCTTCATAACGTTTAAATGCTGGTTTTCGATCATACTGTGCGCTTTCAGGATCGATTCCTGCATCGCTCCCAACAAATTCTCAAAGTATTGTTTCTTAACCATCACGGCTCCTCCTCATAGTCAAAATTTCCGACTGTAAAGATCGGTTACCCCGACCTGCAATGCTCTTGCTAAGGCGTCGATGACCGGCACAGTCGGATGCCGTTCACCTGCTTCGATCGCACTGATCATACTGGTACTGATGCCCGATAATTTAGATAAGTGCTTTTGGGTCATCTGTTTCTCAGTGCGAATCTGGAAACAAATAATAGCAGATCATAATTTATTCCCCCTTTCTTGGTACTGTTTCTTTAACTCCTCCACGTAGCTTCAAAAAGTTCTCCATACCGGCCTTGGCAAAATAACCGCTGATAATAATAGAAAAAGGGTCGTCTACATAATTGATCAGATCATCGGGTATTTCCCTGTATAACAACCAAGTACCGGCCGAAAAGATAATGATGCCGACAAATAGCCAGGTCACTGTCCCAACTACTCTCTTGGAAAAGCTTAATTTCTCGTCTTCAAACTCCATCGTTTTCACCTCCGCACCTTTACATTACTATTGTTTTTATCCACGATGGTGGAATATTATTAAAAATATTTTGTTTTATCTCTGTATTAGTAATATTTAATTCGTATAAGTTTTTATTTTCGCTTTATTCCATATCTCCAAAACAAAAAATAGCAAATATCCGCTACTGTTGCCATAATAAAAAAAGAAAAGCCCCACTTACATTTGTAAGTGGGGCTTCATAGCTCCTGCAGTAATCTGTCTTGAAGCAAGCAGCTTCTGTTATAGTTTTACTGCAACAATATTCAATTTACAATATTTCACGTTTATTGTGTCATTTGAACCGTTTCAGACGCAAGGCATTGCTTACTACCGATACGGAGCTGAGCGACATGGCCGCCGCGGCTATCATCGGGTCCAGCAAAGGCCCGCCAAAAATATGCAGCACACCGGCCGCTACCGGGATGCCGATAATATTATAGCCAAAAGCCCAAAAGAGGTTTTCTTTGACATTGCGGATCGTGGCTTTACTCAAACGCAAAGTCGTACTGATGTTACGAATATCACCGTTGACCAGAACTACCTGCGCCGATTCTATGGCCACGTCAGTACCGCCGCCGACGGCAATACCCAAGTCAGCCTGCGCCAAAGCGGGAGCATCGTTGATGCCGTCGCCAATCATCGCAACTACCTCGCCGCCCTGCTGGAAGCTTTTGATAAGCTCTGCTTTATGGCCCGGCAGCAGCTCGGCTACCACCTCGTCTACGCCAGCCTTCTCAGCTATATAAGCCGCAGCCCGTTTATTGTCGCCTGTCAAAATGACAGTACGGATATGCAAATCATGCAGCTTCTGCATCGCCTCCAATGTTTCTTCTTTCAAAGTATCGGCGATAGCGAAGATGCCGCACAAATTACGGCCGATCGTTAAATAAACGATAGTCTTGCCAACAGCCGACAACTGCTCGCCGATCTCGACAGCATTGGGAGGGATAGCCGCCACCGGCTTAACGAAAGCCAGATTACCCAGGCGAACATTGGTATTTTCGCAGCGAGCCGCAATACCGCCGCCCACAGTGGTTCTAAAGTCAGTACAGGTAGGCAAGTCCATGCCCGCAGCCCGTTCTTTGATGGCCACAGCCAGCGGATGGGCCGAGCCCTGCTCAATAGCAGCCGCCAGCCGAGTTATAGCATCTTCTTTAGCGCCATTCCAGCCGATAACGTCGGTCACGATGGGTTTGCCCTTAGTGATGGTACCTGTTTTATCAAAAACAGCCATCGTCACGTTATGAGCGGTTTCTAAAGCTTCAGCGTTTTTAAACAGCACGCCTTTTTCGGCGCCTTTACCAACAGCGACCATGATCGCCGCCGGTGTTGCCAAGCCTAAAGCACAGGGGCAGGCAATAACCAGCACGGCTACAAAAACCTGCAAAGCAAATTTGCTGCCAGCGCCGGCAAACCACCAGCTCAATCCGGCTACCAAAGCGATAACCAACACCACTGGCACAAAAATCGCTGCTATCTTGTCGGCAGTTTTGGCAATAGGAGCTTTGGAGCCCTGTGCCGATTCCACCATTTGCATGATCTGTGACAGCATAGTATCTTTGCCGACTTTCTCGGCCTTAAAACGCAGGTAACCATCAGTAACAACGGTTGCCGCAAAAACATTCTCGCCAACGGTCTTGCCCACGGGCATACTTTCGCCAGTCAGCATCGACTCGTCGATACTGGCATGGCCTTCCGTGACAACGCCGTCCACCGGCACCTGATTGCCTGGATGCACGATCACGATATCTCCGGCCAAAATAGCTTCACGGGGGATCTCTACTTCCTCGCCGTCTTTCCAGATGAAGCCCGTTTTAGGTGCCAAATTCAGCAGGCTGCTGATAGCATGTCCGGCCTCGCCTTTGGCCCGTAGCTCTAAAAACTTGCCGCACAGCACAAAGGTCAATATCGCGCCTGCCGACTCGAAGTAAAGATTATGCACGGCGTGAGGATTGATTTTTGCCAGCACTTCATAGGTAGAATAGCTGCTGTAAACAAAAGCAGCGCCAGTACCCATTGCCACCAGGGTATCCATCGACGGCACACCATTTTTTAAACTGATGATGCCATTTTTAAAGAAAGGCCCTCCGGCGTACAAAATAGGCAGCGTCAAAAGCAGCTGCACAAAGGCGTACACATCGCCCATCGTATCCGGGTCGATCGGCACCGGCAAAAACTTGCCCGGCACCATTGGCGCCATTGCCAAATACAGCAGAGGCACGAAAAAGAATGCCGCCACTTTCAGCCGCTTCTTCAAATCCAAGGCATCCTTCTCAGCACGCTGCTCCGGTGTAGATTCTTCGCCCGGCGCATCATGCACTACCGAAAAGCTCATTCTGGTAACAGCCTCTTCCAGCTGCTCCAGCGTCGCTTGGTTTTCGTCATATCGAACCAATGCCGATTGGCTGGCCAAATTTACATCAGTCCTGTCGACTCCGGCCACTTTTTTTAAGGAACGCTCTACGCCGTTAGAACAGGCGGCGCAGTGCATTCCGGCTATTTTAATCGTTACTGTTTTCATAAGCTTTATTTTTCAACAGTGAAACCGGCCTCTTTGACCGCACTTTCCAATTGCTCCACCGTAGCCGGGGCTTCATATTCTACAACTGCCATGCATTGCTCCAGGTCTACTGCCGCGTTTTTTACGCCCGGTATATCCTCCAATGCCATTTTTACACTAGCAACACAACCTGCGCACGACATACCAAAAATATACATACTTGTTTTTTCCATTATCTATGCCTCCGTTTCGGAATTTAATAACAACGCTGCCAGCCAATAACTTTAAGGCGGCAAAATCAAGGTTAGCAAAAGCTCACCATTGTGACTATCTAACTCAATCTTAGCAACCATACCCGGCTTTGTCAACCGCAGTCACTAAGCAAAAAGTCAGTAGCAAGCAGTCCTTTATCCTGCTTCTATATCCTATTATAACATATGAAGTGTCATTCATATATCCTTGCTTGCAAAACCTTTGTGAATTATTCTTGTTTCAGCACTATTTAGCCAGTTTTTACAACTGTCCTGTTTTATCTTTTCACTTCTGTCCATTTTAAAGATCACAGTTCTGGTCTATACTGTATCTTGTAGATTTAATAAAGAAGGTGTTTTTTATGCGTAATGATAATATTACCAAGCTGACGCTGGCAGGTATGTTTGCCGCTTTAGCTTTTGTCTGCTTCACTTATTTAAGAATTGAAATTCCTATGGGCGGCGGTATGACCGGGAAAATTTACATCGGCCATGCGTTTATCATTTTATCGGCCCTGGTGCTGGGGGCTAAATACGGTGCCCTTACCGGCGCTATCGGCCTGTCTTTAGCCGATATTTTAGCCGGCTATACGACCTCAGCGCCGCCGACCTTCCTGTCTAAATTCCTGATTGGTCTGGCTGTTGCTTTTGTCGCCCACAAAATTTTTGACCTGGCCAGTGCCGATGAAGCCAAAGCCAACCGCATCATCATTGCGGCAGCTGTTTTTGGCTGCGTGGTCAACGTCATTACCGAACCGCTGATCCGTTACAGCTTCAAAGCTTTTATCCTGGGTGTGCCTCATCAGATAGCTTATCTTTCGGCTATCAACTGTGCTGTTTCCATGGCCGTCAGCGCCATACCATCAGCTATTTTAGCAGTGTTTCTTTACAAAGCAGCGCAGCACAGCGGCCTCCTGAACTATAAGACAGTTTAAGTTCACTTAAATACCCCCATAAAAACTAAGGCCCTGCTTACAAAAAGCAGGGCCTTAGTTTTTAATAATCATCATTGTAAAGCGCGCCTGTTGCATCCGTATAAGTACGCATCTGGCCATACTTATTATCACGCTCTTCACCAGTCAGGCAAAACTGCCTGACAATATAAATAAAATTAACGAACGGAATCAGCGCTAACAACGAATAATACCAGCCTGTTCCGTGATCATGCGACCTGCGAACATCGACAGTAAACAGCAGCAGCAAAATCAAAAGATTCATCACCAAATTGATGATATTCCCTGCCTGCGCCAGATAGACGGTCAGCGCACTGATCCCAGGCAGCCATAAAAGCAGCAGATAGAGCAACTGTCCGCTCAATTTAATGATGCCCCAAATTACCAAGGGCGCCATAAACAAAAAGAAATATTCCCGGCAAGTCAGTCGGCCGCTCAATGTAAAATAATCCTTTAAAAAGTCTCCCTTTAGATACCCGTAGATCTTTTGCAGCGGCCTGCGGCAGTTCTCAGCAGCATCCCAAAAAACATCCTTATTCGCCACCGTTGTAGCAGCACCGTATTGGTTACCGCTCGTACCCTTAGCGCAGGATAGCCACAGCAAAACTAAAGCATTTACTACCGGCACCAGCAGCGTCAGCAGTAGCCAGCCCGAACGATCAAGGTCATGCAGGCGGCGTACCATCAGCGAAATGCTTACCGTTATATAAGCAAGGACTAAAAGAATGATGCAGCACCAGGCAAAATAATAACTCCATAAAGTCAAAAACTCTTCCAGCATCGCACCTTTGCCCGGCAGCACCGCAAAAAACAAAATTAAGCCCGGGCATAGTACCGACAGCAGCAAAAGCGTCTGGCGACACAAATATTCCTGCCTGCTAATGCAGCCGCTGAAAGCAGCGCAGCGCTCCATAAAATATTTTTTATAAAACCTATACCAGCTTCCCATAATCCCCGCCCAATTTCATCAGTTTTTAACGCTCTGTTATATTCATCTTTATTTTATCATATTTTTAAACAGATGAAAATGTTGCAGCAATATCATCCCTAACCTGAGCAAAACATAAATAAAAACCGCCCCCAAAATGGGAGCGGTCTAAAAGTTGGTTACCGTTCAGCCCTGTTGATAGCGCAAAGGATGCCCAAAAGTGCTGCCACATTGATATTGCTGTCGATACCGACGCCGAAGATATGCCCGTTATTGGGTATCTTCAGTTCGATATAACAGATGCCTTTCGCATCGGAACCACGGGAGATTGCATGCTCGTGATAATTGACAAATTCATAGCCCTTGACGCCGATACCTTCCATCGCCTGAAAGAATGAATCGATAGGGCCGTTACCGACACCGACCACGTTCAACATCTCGCCACGAACATTGATACGCCCTTCGAAACGGGTGTGAGTAGTACCGTCCAGATCGCGCTGCTCCATGAAGCGGTGTGAAGCCAGCTTGTACTTACCGTCAAATTCCACATATTCCCTGTTGAACAAATCAACGATCTGCTCTTCTTTCAACTCATCGCCAAAGGCGTCAGATGCAGCTTTCACGATATTACCGAATTCAGGATGCATCTCTTTCGGCAGACGGTAGCCAACAGCATGCTGCAGCACAAAAGCCGCGCCGCCTTTACCAGACTGGCTGTTGATGCGGATAACAGGCTCGTATTCACGGTTCAGGTCTGCCGGGTTAATGGGCAGATAAGGAACCTCCCAATAAGCCGTTTCCGTATCTGACATATATTCGTAGCCTTTGCGGATAGCGTCCTGATGAGAACCGGAGAAAGCGGTGAAAGCCAGTTCACCAGCATAGGGCTGACGCTCGGGCACCTTCATCTTAGTGCAGGCTTCGTAGATTTTTTTGATAGTCAGGATATTGGAGAAATCCAATTCCGGGTCAACGCCCTGAGTATACATATTTAAGGCTACGGTCACGATATCCAGATTACCTGTGCGTTCACCGTTACCGAACAAAGTACCTTCGATACGGTCAGCCCCTGCCAGCAAAGCCAGCTCAGCAGCAGCTACGCCTGTACCACGGTCATTATGCGGATGGATACTAATAATAGCAGCGTCCCTGTTTTTCATCTTCGTGCAGAAATATTCGATCTGGTCGGCATAGGTATTGGGCGTTGCCATCTCTACTGTTGACGGCAAATTCAAGATGATCGGGTTTGCTTTAGAAGCACCCATAGTCTCCATAACGGCTTCACATATCTCGATAGAAAAATCTATTTCCGTACCGGTAAAGCTTTCCGGCGAATATTCGTAACGGATATTCATACCGCTGCTGGCAACCTCTTCCTCCGTCAGCTGACGAATGAGCTTGGCGCCTTCCACGGCAATCTTCACAATGCCGGGCATCTCTTCTTTAAACACCACCTTGCGCTGCAAAGTGGAGGTAGAATTGTAAAAATGCACGATTACGTTCTTAGCACCCTTAACTGCTTCAAAAGTTTTTTTGATCAGTTCGGGCCGGGCCTGCACCAACACCTGGATCGTTACATCGTCAGGGATATGGTTGCCCTCGATCAGAGTCCGCAATATCTCATATTCTGTATCAGAAGCCGAAGGGAACCCGACTTCGATCTCTTTAAAACCAATGTCCACCAATGTTTTGAACATCAGCAGCTTTTCTTCCAGCTGCATCGGCGTCACTAAAGCCTGATTGCCATCACGCAGGTCAACGCTGCACCAAATCGGCGCCTGGCTGATAGTCTTATTAGGCCACTGACGGTTCGGCCATTGGATAGGTTGAAAAGGAATATACTGTTTGTTTGCTTGTTTCATGAATATTTGCCTCCAATCTGTTTTACCGGCATCTTGCCTGACTTTTTGGAGCGGCAACAAAAAATCCCCGCTCCCTACGATATAACATAGGGGCGAGGAAACATTCCACGCGGTACCACCCTAATTCAGCTGCCCAGCAGCCCTCGATCAGCCTCCAACAAGGCCCAGGCTCCTAACGTCGCCACACGTCCCGCTCTACATATCAAGCAGGCAACTCCGGGATGAGCTATCCATAAAACTTCTGCCATCGACTTGCACCGACCGTCGACTCTCTGAGGCTTACCAGTTTTATCTTATTCCCTTCACAGTCTTTGAGGTGAAAATTTTTGAATTGTTAAAAATTATTATACCTACTACCCAGGTACTTGTCAAGTGAAAATATATTGACCTACGGCGGCTTCTTCTTTATAATAATTACATAAACCAATCGAAAGGCGTAAATTTATGACAGATTCTGACAGTAGTATGCATTTTTATATCCTGATATTAGTTTTTCTGCTGTTCCTCTCGGCTTTTTTCTCGGCATCAGAAACAGCGCTTTCCTCATGCAACCGCATCAGGTTAAAAAACATTGCCAAAGATGGCGACAAACGTGCCGCCAAGGTCCTGCAGATGCTGGATAATTTTGACAATGCCCTTTCCACCATCCTTATCGGTAACAACATCGTCAATATCGGCGCCGCATCAATTGCGACCGTCGTGTTCACTAAGTTTTTCGGTTCAGCCGGACTTACTGTTTCCACAGCAGTAATGACGATCCTTGTTTTGATATTCGGCGAGATATCACCCAAAAGCTTTGCTAAAGACCGGCCTGAAAGTTTTTCCATGTGGTGTTACCCTTACCTGAATTTTTTAATGGTTATTTTTGCTCCACTCAACGTACTGTTTTTACAGTTAAAAGAAGCACTCAACAAGTTGATCGGTTCCAAAAACACTTCCGGTGGCATGACTGAAGACGAGCTCAAGGTTATGGTAGACGAAGTTGAAAACGAAGGCTTTATCAACAAGCAGGAAAGCGATCTGATCAAATCGGCTATCGAATTTAACGATATACGGGTCAAAGAAATTCTGACGCCGCGTGTCGATATCGTTGCCTGTGACATTGAAGTCAGCAATGCCGAGATCCTGCGTACCTTTGCTTCGCATGGCTTCTCGCGCCTGCCCATCTACAGTGAAGACCTGGACCATATCATTGGCATAGTACACTCTAAAGATTTTTACGACGCCTATCTTAAAGACCGTAAATTCAATTTGAGTACCATCATTAAAGATATTGCTTATGTCCACCGCTCTACAAAGATTTCGCTGGTACTGCGAACACTGCAGCGCACCAAAGTCCAGATGGCGATCGTTATCGACAGCTACGGCGGTGTCGCCGGGCTGGTCAGTATTGAAGACATCGTCGAAGAATTGGTCGGCGAGATTTGGGACGAGCATGACAACGAAGTTTCTGTTTTCCACAAGATCGGCGAATACAAATACCTCGTTTCCTGCAATGCAGGTTCGCGTAACGCCAGTCTGCACGAACTTTTTGAGTATATGCAGCTGGATTTTAACCGTTATGACCTGGAAAATCAGCCTATCAGCGGCTGGGTAGTAGAAACCTTAGGCGAGATCCCCCAAAAGGGCGATTGCTTTGATTACCGTAACCTGCACGTCGTCGTTAATAAAACCAACCTGCACCGTGTTTTGGAAATTATCGTTACCGTAACTCCGGTAATGGGAGATGATGATGAATAACGTAAGCAACAAAACCCTGTCAGCTAAGCTGACAGGGTTTTGTTTTCGTCGCTGAGCAAGAGCAAGAACAAGAACGACAACCCCCAAGCATTTTGTTACATGCGTATTACATTTACGTTACATGTAAGCTAAAATACAGGGGATTGCGTAGACAAACAAAAAATAAAACCCGCACAGAACTGTGCGGGTTTTGATTGTTTGTTCCAAATAATTAACGTTTCGAGAATTGGCTTGCTTTACGCGCTTTTTTCAGACCGTATTTACGACGTTCTTTTTCGCGCGGATCGCGAGTCAGGAAGCCAGCTTTTTTCAAAGCCGGACGATATTCAGCGTCAACATCAAGCAAAGCACGGGAAATACCATGACGGATTGCACCAGCTTGACCGGAAATACCGCCGCCAACAACATTTACGAGCACGTCGTATTTGCCTTTGGTTTCGGTGATTTCGAGCGGTTGGTTAACGATGAGTTCCAAAGTTTTAAGACCAAAATAATTGGTCAACTCACGGCCGTTAATAACGATTTTACCTTCACCCGGAACCAGGCGAACGCGAGCAACTGAAGATTTGCGACGACCGGTCGCACTATAAGTAACTAATGCCATTTACGTTTCCTCCTCCGGATTATCTTACGTTGATTTCTAAAGCTTCAGGTTTTTGAGCTGCATGCGGGTGTTCAGGACCAGCATATACGTGCAGTTTAGTGTAGATCTGGCTGCCAAGGCGATTTTTAGGAATCATGCCTTTAACTGCGAGTTCTACCATTCTAGCCGGGTTCTTAGCAAGCATGTCGCCAGCTTTAGTGTAGCTGTCGCCACCAAGATAACCGGAATGACGGAAGTAGACTTTTTGAACCAGTTTTTTACCGGTCAAAACTACTTTGTCAGCATTAACAATGATTACATGATCTCCAGTATCCATATGCGGGGTAAATGTCGGTTTGTGTTTACCACGAAGGATTTTTGCAACTTCGGCTGCCATGCGGCCAAGAGTTTTATCAGCTGCGTCAACAACGAACCATTTGCGTTCGATATTGGACGGATTAGCCATAAAAGATTTCATCCTTATGTCCCTCCCTAAAGTATTTCCTGTTCGATGTAATTTTATCGTTTCTCTCCGGGGCTAGTGGAGATAGGCGTAAAATCACGTATGTATATTGTAACCATCTTGACATTTTTTGTCAAGTAAAAAGCATATTATTTTTAAACTTTTTTCGCGTTAGACGCAGAGTGCTGCGCATAACCAACATAATCAAGATACAAACCCTGCGCAGGTGCAGGCACCATTCTAAAATCACGCTCACCTTTAACAAACTCTGCCGCTAAGCAGGCAACGCTTTTTTTACCGCGCCCCACTTCCACCAGGTTCCAGACGATGTTGCGCACCATATGGTATAAAAAGCCGTTGCCTTCGATAGTAAACAGCAATTCACCATCTGCCAGCATTTGCCATTCCGCCTTATAAATAGTCTTTACAGGTGAGCTCTGCACACTGCCGGCTGAACGAAAAAACGAGAAATCGTGGGTTCCTACCAGCATCGCAGCAGCTGCGTTCATCTCCGCCACATCTAACTGATCCCGAAGCTGCCAGGTATAATTGCGCAAAAAGGGATCATTATAAGGTTTTGGCAAAACCCGATAGCAATAGCGTTTCCAGCAGGCGCTGTAACGGGCGTGAAAGCCCTCCTGAGCCTCTTCGGCCTGCCACAGGACAATATCCTCAGGCAGCACTCCTGCGCACGCCCTGACCAGATTACCAGCCGGTATCGTGCCGTTAGTCACCAGCGATACTACCTGACCTTTGGCATGCACACCTGTATCAGTACGTCCGGAACCAGCAACAGTCACCGGCTCACCACAGAGGGCTGCCAGCTTTTCTTCTATGATCTGCTGTACAGTCACTGCGTTGGTTTGCCGTTGAAAGCCATGATAATTAGTGCCGTCATAAGCAAAAGTCAGCTTTAGAGTACGCATAACGCGTTCCCCCAACGAATAACCGCCATCACGCCAATCAGCACTACCACCGTAGTCAGTGCTGCGTAATCACGGCTGTAGTAGACCAGTTCGTGCATCCTGGTGCGGCCTTCACCACCGCGGTAACAGCGTGCTTCCATGGCTATTGCCAAGTCATCGGCACGTCTGAATGCGCTGATAAAGAGCGGTATCAAGAGCGGCAGCATGTTCTTAGCGCGCTGCATCAGGTTGCCGCTGGAAAAATCGGCGCCACGAGCTGTCTGTGCCTTCATGATCCTGTCTGTTTCTTCCAGTAGCGTCGGTATGAACCGCAAGGCGATCGTCATCATCATCGCCAGCTCGTGTGCTGGTACGCCAAAGCGTTTAAATGGTCGCAGCAATGCCTCAATACCATCTGTCAAAACTATCGGTGACGTGGTAAAAGTCAATATTGAAGATATCATCAATAATAAGATCAGGCGCATCGACATTTTCAGGCCCATTTCCAGGCCTTCCTGTGTCACTTTTAAAAACTTCCACGAAAAAATCACGTTTTCTCCCTGACCGGTAAACATATGGATCGCCATCGTCAAAACAATAATGATCCATAAGGGCTTGACCGATTTTAAGACCAGCATCAAGGGTAGGCGTGACAATAAAATTATCAGTAACACAAAGCCCCACAAAATGCCATAGGACACTGCACCCGCTGCCAGAAAGATCGCTATGATAAAAAACAATGTTACTAAAATTTTCGTTCTTGGGTCTAATTTATGGATCAAAGAATTTCCCGGGTAATATTGTCCCAGCGCAATATCAGTCAGCATCTATTTCAACCCCTTTGCCGTTTTGATCTGCGCTTCCAGCGCTTCTACCGTCATGGTATCCTGCTCGATAGCCATACCACGCTTGCGCAGTTCATCGCTGAGTTTAAAAAGCTGCGGCACGTCCATGCTTACCGCCAAAAGTTCGTCTTTATGCTGCTGATAAATATCAGCAGGTTTACCGTCTAAAATTATTTTGCCGCCAGCAATTACCAGTAACCTGTTGCTGTAACGAGCCGCTTCTTCCATGCTGTGAGTAACCAAAATAACTGCCATTTTGCGTTTTTTATACAAAGCCATGATCTCGGCAAATACAGCTTCGCGCGAACGCGGGTCAAGTCCGGCAGAGGGTTCGTCCAAAATCAGGTAATCCGGATTCATAGCAATAACGCCGGCAATAGCCACACGGCGCATTTGCCCGCCTGAAAGCTGAAATGGTGAACGAGAGGCAAAGGTGTCATAATCAAGCCCGACAAATTTCATAGCATCTTTAACATGCTTGGCAACGTCTTCTTCTTGCATCCCTTTATTACGAGGACCAAAGGCAATATCTTCAAAAACTGTTTCAGCAAAAATCTGGTGCTCCGGGTATTGGAAAACCATACCAACCTGATGTTTAGCCTTTTTTACAGCAGCGCCCTTGCCGCTGATATCCAGCCCGTCGATAGTTACTTTGCCCGCCGACGGCTTTAATAGTCCGTTCAGATGCTGCACCAAAGTAGATTTACCGCTGCCGGTATGTCCGATGACGGCGACAAACTCACCCTTATCCACAGTCAGCGACACGCCCTTCAGCGCCTGCCGCTCATAGGGAGTTTTAGCCATATATGTAAATTCAACGTTTTCTAATGTTATCGGCATATGCTTTCAGCCAACTCCTCATTCGTAATGATACCCTGCTGCAGCTTGAGGCCTGCCTGACGCAGGTCGGCAGCGACTTTTGCAGCCAGTGGAGTCTCCAGTCCCAGCGCATATAGCTCACGCACATGGCTGAACACTTCCTGGGGCGTGCCCTGCATTCTGATCTTACCCTCACCCATAACGATGATGCGATCTGCCAGCAAGGCTTCTTCCATGTAATGGGTTATATAAACCACAGTAATTCCTTTAGTGCTGTTTAGTTTCCTGACCGTAGTAACAATCTCTTTACGGCCCTGCGGATCAAGCATGGCCGTCGGCTCATCTAAAACGATACATTTAGGTTCTAAGGCCAAAACGCCGGCAATTGCCACACGTTGCTTTTGCCCACCCGAAAGCAGATGCGGTGCGTGCTTAGCATAGTCACTCATACCCACCGCTGCTAAAGCAGCCTCTACCCTGGGCCTGATCTCAGCCGTTGGCACACCGATATTTTCCGGGCCAAAAGCCACATCCTCTTCTACGATAGCAGCGACGATCTGATTATCAGGGTTTTGGAAAACCATACCTACATGCTGGCGAATATCCCAAAGATTTTCTTCGACTGTCGTGTCCAGACCTTCTACGAGGCAAACACCGGCACTGGGACGCTGCAATGCGTTAAAATGGCGCGCCAAAGTACTTTTGCCACTGCCATTAGCACCAATAACAGCAACAAATTCGCCATGTTTGATCTCAAGATCGATACCATCCAGAGCATGTATTTCTTTATTTTCACTGTCTGTATAAACATGTGTTAAATTTTTTACTTCAATTATAGTTTGCATGGCAAACCTCCGCTTGATTCAGTACCTTTATATTATATTATTCCAGTCCAGGTACGTCAACCGATTCCGGCACACTTGGTTAACTTTACAAAAAATAAGACCCGGATCAAACCGGGTCCTAATGCTAAATTTCCTTATAGATTTATCCATCGATACATAATATGCAAATAGCCTGCTTCCAGTAAACTAGGCAAAACCCGACATTGACGTTATCCGTATGGGCAAAAACATTATTTACAGAAAGGTCACACCATTCTATAGCAGTGCAAAATTGTCGCTTGCAAAAATTGCCGGCAACTGGCATAAACAAAAAGGATGTCCAGACGGGTCAAGCATTACACGCCAGGCATCAGAAAATTGTTTATTTGCCATTGTTGCTCCACAGCCCAGTGCATATTCAACTGCTGCTTCCAAATTATTAACGGCAAAATCCAAATGTGCCATTTGCTGCTGCGTTCCGGCTTGCTCAGGCCACACAGGTGGTTTATACTCCGGATTACGCTGAAAGATTATTCCAGGATAGCCGCCCTGCGCCGTTTCCGGCGCTCCTACGCAGGCCCAGTTCTCGTCATAAAACGGTATCTCCCACTTCAGCAACGCCGCATAGAATTTTGCTAGTTCATAAGGGTCTATGCAATCCAATGTAAATGAATACATTTTTATTTTCAATTCATCCTTCTTCACATAAAAACCTCCTAATATAAATATAAATCTTTTTCTGACTATCGACCATACCACTGTACAGATAGTATCAGCTCGCAAAATACATAGCAATCATTTAAGATACTAGCCCTTACTTAAGCCGGGCTATTTTCTTGCTCCTTCTCAGCCTGCATCAAACTGCGCATATGGCGTATTTCGTGCCAACCCATATACATTGCCAGCACTGCCGCCGCAAAATCAGCCGTCATACCGGCGTACATAACGCCGTTGATTCCATAGAACAAGGGTAAAATCACGATCAACGGCAGTAAAAAAATGATCTGCCGTGTTAAGGAAAGGATAATACCTTTGGTAGCTTTGCCAATCGCAGTAAAGAAATTAGAAGATATCGGCTGGATAGCGTCCAAAAATGTACAGAACAAGAAAATGTGGAAATATTCTTCGGCGAACTGATAATAGGCCTCCGAACCTTCCCCAAAAAAGCCGATGATCTGCCGTGGGAACAGCTGGAAGCAGGCAAAAGCAATAATTGATGCCACAGTGCCTATGACCAGGGTCAGCTTATAGACTTCGATAACACGTCCGTACTTTTTGGCCCCATAGTTAAAGCTGGCAATCGGCTGCAGGCCCTGTGACAAGCCAATAACGATAGAAAAATAAATCATATTGACCTTAGTAATAATACCCGCACAGGCCAGCGGAATCTCACTGCCATAGACAGAATCAGCGCCATAGTGAGTCAGCGTATTATTCAGCGCTATCTGCACCACCATGATTGCGAACTGATTAAAACAGCTGGCAGCGCCTAAGGCCGAGATCATCTTCGTTCTACCCCACGTAAGGACCAAATCACTTTTAGCCAGCGCCACGGTTTTAAATTTTCGTAAATATCCTGCCACCATCAGTCCAGAAATGACCTGTCCAATAACCGTCGCCGAAGCCGAACCGGCTATACCCCAGCCCATGACAAAGACAAAGAGCGGGTTAAGGATCAGATTGATCAAAGCGCCGGTAAGCATACAGGCCATAGAATACTTAGGACTACCATCAGCACGAACCAAGGTGCTGCCACCAGATGCCAAAATCAAAAAAGGAAAACCGAGACAGTTAATGCTTGAAAAAATCAACGCATATTTTAGAACGATATCCGTCGCCCCAAAAGCAACCATCAGTGGCTTTAAAAAAATCAAAGAAACGATAGCTAAAATCACACCGCTGCCAACTAATAAGCTTATGGCATTGCCAATATATGTAGCAGCTTCCTCGCGTTTGCCGGCGCCCATTTTAAGATTAAAATTAGACGCTCCACCAACGCCAAAAAGCAGCCCCAAAGCCGTACAGACCGTAGTCAATGGCAAAGCGACATTGGTAGCCGCATTGCCGTACATACCGACGCTGCGGCCGATAAAAAACTGATCCACGATGTTATAGAGCGCGCCTACCAGCATAGCTATAATGCTTGGCAGGGCAAAGTCGTGCAGTAAGCCGACTATTTTCTCACTTCCAAGTGGATTTTCTTCATTTACTCGCATAGTTAATCCCTCAAGTCTTAATATATTCTTTTCATATAATTATTATACAACTTTTTTACACTACATAGCTAATGCCACTTGTGAATTAACTGTGTCCCTTTACGAATACTCCGATAACAATAATAAAAAAACCAGGAACAAAAGTTCCTGGTTTTTTATGCTTATTATTAAACAAGCTCGATAATTGCCATTTCAGCAGCGTCACCGCGACGAGGACCTACTCGATAAATACGAGTAAAGCCGCCTTGTCTTTCTGCATATTTCGGAGCGATTTCATCAAAAAGCTTTCTAGTAGCTTCTTCATCGACGAGAACTGCAAGAACTTGACGACGGGCATGCAAGTCGCCTTGTTTTGCCAAAGTAATCAATTTGGCTACATGGCTACTAACTTCCTTAGCTTTAGTCACAGTAGTTTCAATTCTCTCGTGTTTGATGAAGGAGCTCAAAATGCTGCGAAACAAAGCTTTACGGTTGCTGGAATTACGGCCCAGTTTTCTGTATGCCATTCGTTTCCGACCCCCTTCTTATTCTTCGTCACTATTGCGTAAAGCCAGTCCCAAATCGGCTAATTTTTTCTTAACCTCATCGAGGGATTTACGACCTAAGTTACGTACTTTCATCATGTCTTCTTCGGTTTTCTGTACCAGTTCATCAACAGTGTTGATACCTGCGCGTCTCAAACAGTTGTTAGAGCGTACGGACAAATCAAGGTCGTCGATAGAAACGGAGCCAGGACCGGCTTGGACAGGTTCTTCGACCAAAACGGTCTCAGTGCTGCCAACTACGGTGACCATGCTGCTGGAAGCAGCGGTACCGGTTTGGAACAACTTCAGGTAATCAATCATGATACTGGATGCCATGCTGATTGCTTCGTCAGGCTCAACGCTACCGTCGGTCCAAACTTCTAAAGTCAGCTTGTCATAATTGGTAACATTACCAACACGAGTATCGGTAACACCAAATTTTACTCTCGTAATCGGAGAATAAATGGAATCCACAGGAATCATACCAATCGGTTGATCCGGGCGTTTGTTCTTGTCAGCAGGAACATAGCCCAGCCCCTTGTCGATGCAAATCTCCATGTCGAGTTTAGCATCTTTATCCAAGGTAGCAATATGCAGTTCAGGGTTCAAAATCTCTACGTCGGCATCAACAAGGATGTCTGCTGCGGTAACTTCCTGCTCTCCGCTGCATTCGATACGTAAAGTTTTCGGCTCGTCACTGCTTACTTTAAGGCAGAGAGCCTTGATGTTGAGGATAATATCCGCAACATCTTCTCTCACGCCTGGAATTGTAGAGAATTCATGCAGGACGCCATCAATTTTGACAGCGGTAACTGCGGCGCCGGGTAAGGAAGAGAGTAAAACTCTGCGAAGGCTATTGCCAAGAGTGATACCATAACCTCTTTCCAACGGTTCCCATACAAATTTGCCATAACGGCCATCATCACTGATTTCAGCGGTGACCATTTGGGGTTTTTCTATTTCGATCATGCGGAAAGCCTCCTTCTCGTGCGTATTACCACAATACGCCAAATGTTGGGTGGCAGATGTTCATCTAATTATTTAGAGTACAACTCAACGATGAGATGTTCTTCGATAGGAACATCGATTTCCTCACGGGTCGGGAAACGATCTACTTTACCGCCCAAGCCTTGTGCATCGAGAACGAGCCAAGCAGGAGTGGTTTTAGCAGCCAGGGTTTCAGCCATACCTTTGAAGTATTCTTTACCACGGCTGTTTTCCATAACGCTGATAACGTCGCCGGGTTTAACCAAAGCGGATGCGATATCAAGACGTTTGCCATTAACAGAGATATGACCATGAGTTACCAATTGACGAGCTTGGCTACGGCTATCAGCCAGGCCAAGACGGTAAACTACATTGTCCATTCTTCTTTCCAGAAGAACGAGCAGGTTTTCACCTGTAATACCTTTTTGTTTTTCGGCTTTAACGAAAGTATTATGGAATTGACGTTCTAAGATACCGTAAATACGGCGTGCTTTTTGTTTTTCGCGTAACTGAATACCGTATTCAGATACTTTTTTGCGTGCTTGACCATGCTGACCAGGAGCATAGGCACGAACAGCAAAAGCGCATTTGTCGCTGTAGCATCTGTCACCTTTAAGGAACAATTTTGCGCCTTCACGACGACATTGACGGCATACAGCCTCAGTATATCTTGCCATTTAGCGGGTACACCTCCAATAAATTAAACTCTTCTACGTTTCGGCGGACGGCAGCCGTTGTGAGGAATCGGAGTAACGTCTTTAATGGAGTTAACTTCGAGACCTGCAGCCTGCAGAGCACGAATAGCTGCTTCACGACCAGAACCAGGGCCTTTAACGAATACTTCGACTTGTTTCAAGCCATGTTCCATTGCAGCTTTGGTTGCTTCTTCAGCAGCCATTTGCGCAGCAAACGGAGTGCTTTTGCGGGAACCGCGGAAGCCTAAGCCACCAGCAGATGCCCAGCTGAGTACGTTGCCTTTAGTATCTGCAATCGTAACGATAGTATTGTTGAAAGTGGAACGAATATGTGCTACGCCACTTTCGATATTTTTACTTACTTTCTTTTTATTGCGAACAACTTTTTTACCAGCCACTCGTTTATCCCTCCCTCACTGATTATTTTTTCTTACCTGAAATTGTACGCTTCGGACCTTTGCGAGTACGAGCATTGTTTTTGGTATTTTGACCGCGAACGGGTAAGCCCATACGATGTCTGCGGCCGCGATAGCTGCCAATTTCAATCAGGCGTTTTATATTGAGAGATTCCTCACGACGGAGGTCACCTTCTACTTTATAATCACCATCGATAGTTTCACGAAGTTTTGCAACTTCTTCCTCTGTCAGATCGCGAACACGGGTATCAGGATTGATACCGGTTTTGCTCAGGATCTCACGAGACAAGGTAAGACCGACGCCAAAAATATACGGCAGTGCGTATTCAATACGCTTGTCTCTAGGTAAATCGACACCAGCAATACGTGCCATTAACGCTGCACCTCCTTCTTAGCCTTGTTTTTGTTTATGTTTCGGGTTTTCGCAAATTACCATTACATGGCCTTTGCGTTTAATGACTTTGCATTTCTCACATATTGGTTTAACAGACGGTCTGACTTTCATATTTTAAACCTCCTCTTGCCTGTCTTTGGTTATTTGAACCGATAAGTAATTCTTCCACGATTGAGATCGTACGGAGTAAGCTCGACGGTAACCCTATCGCCAGGCAAAATTTTGATGAAGTTCATACGTATCTTACCGGATATGTGTGCCAGAATCACATGACCGTTTTCCAATTTTACCTGGAACATGGCGTTCGGTAGGGATTCTAAGATTGTGCCTTCAACTTCAATGACGTCTTGTTTGGACACAGCGTTTTACCTCCTTACTTCAGCGCCCCGAGACTAGCTTTAACATCAGCGTAAACCTTGCCGATTTCCTGCAGGCCATCGATTTCATGATATACGCCTTGTTTTTTATAGTACTCGATCAACGGTTCCGTTTGCGAGTGATATGCATGCAAACGATTTTTAACAGTTTCTTCTTTATCGTCGTCACGTTGATACAACGCGCCGCCGCATTTATCGCACATACCTTCCACTTTACTGGGATTGTATTCTACATGATAAGTAGCGCCACAGGCCTTGCAGATACGTCTGCCGGTAACCCTGCCTACAAGCTCAGCGTCAGGAACTACGATATTAACTACACCGGTCAAATCAATGCCCAGATCAGTTAAGATCCCGTCGAGGGCGACTGCCTGCTCTTCGGTTCTCGGAAATCCATCCAAGATAAAACCATTAGCACATTCGGGTTTGGATAATCCTTCGCGAACGATACCTATGGTTACGACGTCGGGTACGAGACCGCCGGCGTCCATGTATCTTTTTGCTTCTTTACCTAATTCTGTGCCTTGCTTTACAGCGGCACGGAACATATCGCCAGTGGAGATATGCGGAATTTTGTATTCAGCAATGAGTTTTTCTGCTTGAGTGCCTTTACCAGCACCCGGAGGTCCCATTAAAAGAATATACATTCTAATCCTCCTCCTATTTCATAAAGCCCTGGTAATGACGCATCAGTACCAAAGACTCTACCTGTTTCATTGTATCCAATGCAACACCGACTACAATCAAAAGGGCCGTACCACCGAAATAGATACCCTCTATACCGGTGATCCAACCAACAACATTCGGCATCAGAGCAATCAACGCAAGGAAGATCGCACCAGCCAGCGTGATTCTGGACATGATTTTATCCAAGTAATCAGTTGTCGGTTTGCCAGGACGCAGTCCGGGAATAAAACCGCCATATTTTTTGATATTATCCGACATTTCAGCTATATTCACGCTTACAGCGGTATAGAAGTAAGTAAAGAATAAAATCATCAAAACATATAAGGTAGTTTGAAGAGGTGTACCCCATGCAAACCAGCCTGCAACAGTTTTTACCCAAGGAATGTCTACAAACTGGCCAATCGTAACCGGAAACATCAGCACGGAGGATGCAAAGATGATCGGGATTACGCCTGCCTGGTTGACCTTTAAAGGAATGTAACTGGTGTGACCACCGTACATTTTACGGCCAACAACACGTTTTGCATATTGAACCGGGATTTTGCGAATACCCTGGGAGATCGCTACAACAAATACGACCATCGCCAAAGCTATCACCGCGAACAAAATCACGTTCAGAATGTTAACCGTGCCGGCTTGCAGATATTGGAAAATAACATGCAGTCCATCAGGAAGTCTGGAAACGATACCAGCGAAGATGATCAGTGAGATACCGTTGCCGATACCTTTAGAAGTAATCTGTTCACCGATCCACATCAAAAATACCGTGCCAGCAGTTAAGGTGATCGCAATCATCAGGATCGACATGACCCCAGGGTTATTGATTGCCGATCTCAAACCGTAAGCCATACCGATGGCCTGGATAAAACCAAGCAGCACAGTACCGCCGCGAGTCAGCTGAGTAACCTTTTTCTGGCCTTCCGCACCTTCTTTAGACCATTGTTCCAAAGTAGGAACGACGACTTTCAATAATTGAAGGATAATGGATGCATTGATATATGGAGTAATACTCATAGCAAAAATTGAGAATTTGCTCAAGGCGCCGCCCGAGAACATATCAAGCAGGCCAAACAAATTACCGCTTTGGAAAAGCTGCTCGATCATCGACACATTAACGCCAGGAACAGGGATATGTGTTCCAGCCCGAAAAACGATGAACATGGCGAGAGTAAATACAACTTTTTGCCTGAGTTCCGTAATTCTAAAAATATTAGCGAGGGCTGCGAACACTTAGATCACCTCTACTTTTCCGCCGGCAGCAATAATTTTTTCTTCAGCAGACTTACTGAAACCCATAGCTTGAACTGTGAGTTTTTTAGTAAGCTCGCCGTTGCCGAGAATGCGGACGCCGTCACGGATGTTTTTAATCATACCGTTTTCGATCAGCATTACGGGTTCAACAACTGTGCCGTCTTCAAAGCAATTGAGACTACCAACATTGATTTCGACATAACTCATGCCGAATCTATTATAGAATCCACGTTTAGGCAAACGCAGATACAAAGGCTTTTGACCACCTTCAAAACCAGGACGCTTTACACCGCCGGAACGGGATTTTTGTCCTTTTTGACCTTTGCCAGATGTTTTACCAAGTCCGGAACCAAGACCGCGGCCAACGCGAACGGAGGCTCTTTTAGATCCAGGAGCGGGAGATAATTCATGCAAATTCATCTGTAGCACACCTCCTTGTTTTAAGCTTCAACCTTCTCAACTTTCACAAGATGTTCAACTTTGTGAATCATACCGCGAATAGTCGGGGTGTCGTTTTTAACAACAGTAGAATTGATTTTTCCTAAGCCCAGAGCCTTTACGGTTGCGCGTTGATCTTGCGGATAACCGATCAAGCTACGGGTCAGCGTGATTTTAACTTGTTCCATCATGCTACCTCCTTAGCCAAGTAATTCTTGTACGGTTTTACCGCGCAAAGCTGCAACAGACTCTGCACTTTTCAGGGATTTCAGACCTTCCAAAGTTGCACGAACAACATTGTTAGGGTTATTGGAACCTTGACATTTAGTCAAGATATCACGTACGCCTGCTAATTCAAGTACGGCACGGACAGGGCCACCAGCGATAACGCCGGTACCTTCTGAAGCCGGTTTCAAGAATACGCGGCCTGCGCCGAATACACCAATGATTTCATGAGGAATGGAAGTGCCAACCATAGGAACTGTAATCAAGTTCTTTTTAGCATCTTCAACGCCTTTGCGGATAGCTTCCGGAACTTCGGCAGCTTTACCAAGGCCCATGCCTACATGACCATTTTCGTCACCAACTACAACGAGTGCGGAGAAGGAGAAACGACGTCCGCCTTTAACAACCTTTGCAACGCGGTTGATGAATACGACTTTCTCTTTTAAGTCGCTTTCTTGTTTTTCGAAATTCGCCACTTTTATTCCTCCTTCTATTAGAATTGCAGTCCAGCTTCACGAGCCGCGTCTGCAAGAGCAGCAACACGACCGGTGTACAGGTAACCGCCACGATCAAATACAACTTCTTTAATTCCTTTAGCCAAAGCTTTTTCAGCGATAGCTTTACCAACTACTTTAGCAGCTTCAGTGTTACCGCCGTAGTTAGCTTTCAAGTCTTTCTCAACAGTGCTGGCAGCAACGATCGTTTCACCAGTTACATCGTTAATCACTTGTGCATAAATGTTGGACAAGGAACGATATACATTTAAACGAGGTTTTTCTGCCGTACCGATAATATATTGACGAGAACGGAGATGACGTTTTTGACGTTTCTCATTTTTATCAACTCTGTTAAGCAAGAGTTTCACTCCCTTCTTTTAGAAATTACTTCTTGCCTTTAGCGCCAGCTTTACCCATTTTACGACGAACGTATTCGCCTTCATAACGAATACCTTTGCCTTTATAGGGTTCAGGCGGACGCAGAGTGCGGATTTCAGCTGCAACTGCGCCGACTTTTTCTTTGTCTGCGCCGCTGATGATGATTTTGTTAGGAGCCGGAACCTCGAAGGTAATACCTGCAGGCGGCTCTTTTACTACCGGATGAGAGAACCCGAGAGTAAAGTTGATGTTATTGCCTTGCTTAGCGGCACGATAGCCAACGCCGGCAATTTCCAAAGATTTACTGAAACCGGTGGTTACACCAACAACCATGTTGTTGATCAGAGTACGGGACAAACCGTGCATGGAACGGTGAATTTTTTCATCGCTCGGACGTTCAACAGTAAGTACGCCGTTTTCCAGAGTCAGTTGCATATCTTTATTGATTTGGCGAAATAATTCACCTTTAGGCCCTTTAACGGTAACCAGATTATTTTCAATAGTAACTGTAACGTTTGCAGGTACAGTAATTGGTTGTTTACCAATTCTAGACACTTATGAGCACCTCCTATCTTTCAAGTATTACCAGACGTATGCCAGCACTTCTCCACCGAGACCAGCTTTACGGGCAGCTTTATCGGTCATCAGGCCTTGAGAAGTGGAAATCACTGCGATACCGAGACCACCGAGGACTCTGGGCAGTTGATCATTTTGAGAGTATACTCTCAAGCCGGGTTTAGAAATACGTTTGATACCGGAAATAACTTTTTCCTTGTTGGCACCGTATTTCAGGCTGACGCGGATAACATTTTGTTTGCTATCGGCAAGTACTTCGAAATCTTTAATGAAACCTTCAGCTTTCAAAATCTCAGCAATAGCTACTTTGATTTTGGAGCCGGGGATTTCAACTTTATCGTGATGAACCGAGTTTGCGTTACGAATACGGGTAAGCATATCGGCAATCGGGTCAGTCATTACCATACTTAAATACCCTCCTTCCTATTTGCTGTTTACCAGCTAGCTTTGGTTACTCCCGGAATAGCGCCTTGGTAGCTGTATTCACGGAAGCAGATACGGCAGAGACCGAATTTACGCATATAGCCATGTGGTCTGCCGCAAACCTTGCAGCGATTATAACGGCGAACTTCGAATTTCGGCTCACTTTTCCATTTTTCAATCAGGGCTTTTTTAGCCAAGGTATTCCCTCCTCACTTATGCGCTGAACGGCATTCCGAGGAGTCTGAGTAATTCTCTGGCTTCCTCGTCTGTCTTAGCGGTAGTAACAATGATGATATCCATTCCACGGACTTTATCGATCTTGTCATATTCAATTTCCGGGAAAATCAATTGTTCTTTCATGCCCAATGCGTAGTTGCCACGGCCGTCGAAAGCGGTGGGGTTTACGCCGCGAAAATCGCGTACGCGGGGAAGAGCAATATTCATCAATTTATCAAGGAAGTAATACATGCGTTCGCCGCGCAGGGTAACTTTGGTACCGATCGGCATCCCTTGACGCAATTTAAAAGCTGCAATGGATTTTTTAGCTTTGGTGATAACAGGTCTTTGACCAGCGATCAAAGTCAGATCTGCAACAGCAGAATCAAGAGCTTTGCTGTTAGCAACAGCTTCACCAACGCCCATGTTAATGATAACTTTTTCTACTTTAGGAATTTCCATAACATTTTTATAATTGAATTTCTCCATCATGCCTTTAACAGCTTCGGACAAATACTTTTCTTGCAATCTTGTTTTTGCCATTCAAAATTTCCTCCTTTCCCGGAATCTTATTTATCGATTACTTCGCCGCATTTTTTGCAGGTTCTTACGAAGCTGCCAGAAACTGCGGTCTTTTTAATACGAGTCGCTTTTTTGCAAGCCGGGCATACCAGCATTACTTTGGAAGCAGCCATCGCAGCTTCTTTGGTAATGATGCCGCCTTGGGGATTAGCCTGAGACGGTTTAGTATGACGCTTTACTTTATTTACGCCTTCAACGACTACTTTGGCCTTTTTCGGCAAAGCTTCAATGATCTTGCCTTCTTTGCCTTTATCTTTACCAGACAAAACCAAAACGGTATCGCCTTTTTTTACATGCATTTTAATTGCTGCAGTCATTTCAGGAACACCTCCTTATAGTGCATTATCAGATTTCTTACAGCACTTCCGGTGCCAGAGAAATGATTTTCATGAAATCTTTATCACGAAGTTCACGAGCAACAGGCCCGAAAATACGGGTGCCGCGCGGACTTTTGTCATCTTTAATTACAACTGCTGCATTTTCGTCGAAACGAATATAAGAACCGTCCGGACGACGAACGCCCTTTGCGGAACGAACAACAACTGCTTTTACTACGTCACCTTTTTTTACAACGCCACCGGGTGATGCATCTTTAACAGCGCATACGATAATGTCACCAATGTTAGCATATTTACGGTAAGAACCGCCCAATACGCGAATGCACATAACTTTCTTAGCGCCAGTATTATCACCAACATTAAGAATGGTTTGTTGTTGTATCATGGTTTTCCCTCCCTTGCCAACTTATTCGATCGGCAATTTCTTATTTTGCACGCTCTAAAATTTCAATAACACGCCAGCATTTATCTTTGGAAAGCGGACGAGTTTGCATAATTTGAACTACGTCGCCAATATGCGCTTCGTTATTTTCATCATGAGCTTTGAATTTGATAGTATGTTTTACGCCTTTTTTGTAAAGCGGATGCTGAACAAAACGCTCAATAGCAACTACAACAGTTTTTTGCATTTTGTCGCTTACTACTTTACCGATACGGGTAACACGTGCGTTTCTTTCTTCGGTCACGACTGTTTCCTCCTTCTTCATACTTCAAACACACTCAGGCATTTAATTCGCGTTGACGCTGAATGGTTTTGATACGGGCAATGGACTTTTTAACTTCACGAATTTTCATCGGGTTTTCACATTGTCCGGTTGCCATTTGAAAACGCAGGTTGAAGAGTTCTTCTTTCAAACCAGCCAGTTTGCTGTCCAACTCGGAAGCAGACAATTCACGAATTTCAGTTGTTTTCATTAAGCTTCACCACCCTTTTCTTGTGCGGCAGCTTCGGCTTCTTGCTGTGCGCGGGTCACAAATTTGCATTTGATCGGCAATTTGTGGCTAGCAAGACGCATAGCTTCTTTAGCGATCTCTTCGCTAACTCCGTTCATTTCGAACATAACGCGACCGGGTTTAACTACTGCTACCCAATATTCAGGAGAACCTTTACCACTACCCATACGAGTTTCAGCAGGTTTTGCAGTGATCGGTTTATCCGGGAAAATTTGAATCCATACTTGACCGCCACGTTTGATGTAACGTGTCATTGCGATACGAGCTGCTTCGATTTGACGGTTGGTGATCCATGCCGGCTCCAACGCTACCAAACCATACTCGCCATGAGCGATTTTGTTACCGCGCATTGCACGACCGGTCATACGGCCTCTATGTTGTTTACGATGTTTAACTCTCTTTGGTAATAACATTAGTTTATGCCTCCTTAACCGGAGCAGCTTTCGCTACTTCTTTGCTTTCAGGAAGGACTTCACCTTTGTAGATCCATACCTTTACGCCGATGCGGCCATAAGTGGTATGAGCTTCTGCTGTGCCATAATCAATATTAGCACGCAGAGTGTGCAGAGGAATGCTGCCTTCACGATAGCTTTCGCTGCGAGCGATTTCAGCACCGCCCAAACGACCGCCAACTTGAACTTTGATACCTTTAGCGCCCATGCGCATGGTACGGCCAACACATTGTTTCATAGCACGACGGAAAGCAATACGGCGTTCCAGCTGGGAAGCAATGTTCTCTGCAACCAAAGTTGCGTCCATATCCGGGATTTTTACTTCAACGATATTGATGTCGATTACGCTGGCGGTCATTTTTTTCAAGTCATTTTTCAACAGTTCAATGTTGCTGCCTTGACGACCGATTACCATACCAGGTTTAGCAGTATGGATAGAAATGCGGGCTCTGTTGGAGGCGCGTTCGATTTCTACTTTGGAGATACCGGACAAGAACAGTTTTTCTTTAATAAATTCGCGAATTTTAATATCTTCTAATAAGAATTTCTCATAGTCTTTATCAGCATACCATTTGGAATCCCAATCTTTGATAATACCTACGCGGAGACCATGCGGATTAACTTTTTGACCCACTATCTTTTCCCTCCTTCTTCCGGGATATTATTTTTCTTTAACTGCAACGGTTACGTGGCTGGAACGTTTCAAGATTTTGAACGCCTGTCCACGAGAACGCGGATGGATTCTTTTCATGGTCGGACCCTGATCTACACAGCAGGTAGATACGATCAGATTATCCACATTCATATCATTGTTATGTTCAGCGTTTGCAACTGCACTGCGCAGTACTTTTTCGATAACCTCAGAACCAACCTTAGGGGTATGTTTGAGGATCGCGAATGCTTCACCCACAGCTTTGCCGCGGATAAGATCAATCACGATACGCAGTTTACGCGGCGCGATGCGAACATATCTTGCAATAGCTTTTGCTTCCATGTTATTGTGCCCCCTTTCCCCTTATCTTAAAGATGTACTCTTATCGGCATGGCCTTTGTAAGTACGCGTAGGAGCAAATTCTCCTAGTTTGTGGCCTACCATATCTTCAGTGATAAATACAGGCACATGTTTACGTCCGTCATGTACGGCAATAGTATGGCCTAAGAAATCCGGAAGAATAGTGGAGCTGCGAGACCATGTTTTTACGACTTTTTTATCGCTAGAAGCGTTGAGAGCTTCGATCTTCTTTTGAAGACTTGCATGGACATACGGTCCTTTTTTGATTGATCTGGACACTAGGTTAGCCTCCTTTCTCTATCCTTATTAATTATTTCGTTCTACGTTTTACGATTAATTTACTAGAAGCTTTTTTCTCTTTGCGGGTACGAGTACCAAATGCACATTTACCCCAAGGAGTAACAGGACGTTTACGACCAACAGGAGAGTGACCTTCGCCACCGCCATGCGGATGGTCGTTCGGGTTCATTACGACACCACGGTTAGCCGGGCGAATGCCGAGCCAACGAGAACGGCCTGCTTTACCGATGCAGATGTTTTCAGCATCGATGTTACCAACCTGACCGATAGTAGCACGGCAGTTGATGTGTACTTTGCGGATCTCACCAGAGGGGAGACGCAGCAGAGCATAGTCGCCTTCTTTAGCCATCAATTGAGCAGAAGTACCAGCGCCGCGGGCGATTTGACCGCCTTTGCCGATTTTGAGCTCAACATTGTGTACCATAGTACCAAGCGGCATATTTTTGAAAGGCAGGCAGTTACCGATTTTGATATCAGCATCCGGACCGCTTTCAATAACATCGCCAACTTTGAGGTCCAAAGGAGCGAGGATGTAACGTTTTTCACCGTCGGCATAATTTACCAGGGCGATACGTGCGTTACGGTTAGGATCGTATTCGATAGTAGCAACGCGAGCCGGAACACCGTCTTTAGTGCGTTTGAAATCGATGATACGATATTGTCTTTTGTTACCGCCGCCTTGATGACGAACAGTCATTTTGCCAGTGTTATTACGGCCTGCATGTTTTTGCAGTTTTTCTACCAGCGGACGGTAAGGCTTATCAGTTGTAATCTCTTCGAAGGTAGACACTGTAATGAAGCGCCTCGAAGGAGAATACGGATTAAAGCTTTTAATAGCCATTTAATTTGCCTCCTTATTACGTCAAATTACATTCCTTCGAAAAGGGGAATCGTATTGCCTTCAGCAAGTTTCACGATTGCTTTCTTATAATCGGAACGTTTGCCAATGTGTTTGCCCATGCGTTTGGTTTTGCCAAATACGCGGACAGTATTTACGTTTAATACTTTTACTTTGAAAATTTGTTCAACCGCTTGGCGGATTTCCACTTTGTTAGCAGTCAAAGGAACTTGGAAAGTATATTTGTTGTCTTGCAACATTACAGAAGTTTTTTCAGTAATGATCGGACGAAGTAAAATATCGCGAGGATTAGCAGCCATTATGCGAGCACCTCCTCAATTTTAGCTACAGCGTCTTTTGCCAAGAACACTTTATTGTTGTGGAGCAGGTCGAAACAGTTCAGGCAACCGTTGGAAAGTGCAGTCACTTTCGTGATGTTGCGGGAAGACAATTCAACATTCTCGTTAGCACCGTCAGTGATGAGCAGGGCTTTTTTACCAGCTGCATCAAAAGCAGACAACAAAGTCACAACATTTTTAGTTTTAGGAGCATCAAAGCTCAAGCCCTCGACAATAACAAGTTCACCGGCAGCAACTTTTGCGGACAATGCGCAACGGATTGCCAGACGACGAGCTTTACGAGGCATTTTTTTCGCATAACTGCGAGGTTGGGGACCAAAAGTGGTACCGCCGCCTACCCAAATCGGAGAACGGGTAGAACCGCTGCGAGCACGGCCAGTGCCTTTTTGTCTCCACGGTTTGCGACCGCCACCGCGAACCATACCGCGGGTTTTGGTAGCAGAAGTGCCTTGACGTTCAGCAGCTTGTTGCATAACAATTGCTTGATGTACAACAGCTTCATTAAACTCAACGCCAAACACGAGATCATTCAATTCTATTTCTTCACCGGTAACTTGACCGGAGATGTTATATACTGATAACTTCGGCATTAGAAGCATCCTCCTTTCTTTCGCTTAGATCTTATTTAGTCGGTTTTACTGTTTCTTTGATTACTACAAAAGAACCAGCGGCGCCAGGAATGGAGCCTTTAACCAGAATAAGATTACGTTCAAGATCAACTTTAGCAACAGTCAAACGTTGAACAGTTACTTGTGCATTACCCATACGGCCAGGCAATTTTTTGCCTTTGATTACTCTACCGCCAGGACCAGAATGCATAGGACCCATGGAACCGGGCTCACGATGGGATTTGGAACCGTGCTTCATAGGACCACGAGCGAAATTGTGGCGCTTAATAGTGCCTGCAAAGCCTTTACCGCGGGAAATACCGGTTGCATCAATCAGCTCTCCAGCAGCAAAAATGTCAGCAGTGATTTGTTGGCCGACTGTATATTCAGAAGGAGCAGACAAACGCAATTCTTTGACAAATTTAACCGGAGTTACGCCGGCTTTGTCAAAATGGCCTTTCATCGGTCTGGTCATATGTTTTTCTCTCAATGTACCAAAACCAAGTTGAACAGCATTATAACCGTCTGTTTCTTCGGTTTTATTTTGAACGACAACGCAAGGTCCTGCTTCTACAACAGTAACAGGGATAAGTCTGCCGTCAGCTTCAAAAATTTGGGTCATACCAATTTTCTTGCCTAAGATTCCTCTAGCCATTATTGCACCTCCTCCTTACAGTTTAATCTCGATATCTACGCCGGCAGGAAGGTCAAGACGCATCAAAGCATCAACAGTCTTCGCAGTCGGTTCCAAAATGTCTACAAGTCTTTTGTGGGTACGCATCTCGAATTGTTCACGAGAATCCTTGTTAACATGAGGGGAACGCAGAATCGTATAGATATTTTTTTCGGTAGGAAGCGGAATGGGACCGGAAACTTGAGCACCGGTACGTTTCGCAGTTTCTACGATTTTTGCAGCACTTTGATCAAGTGCTTTGTGGTCATACGCTTTAAGGCGTATTCTGATTTTTTGTGATTTTGACATTAAAATTTTTCCTCCTAATTCGCCCAGTTTCTAAGAACGGACATACTCCGTGAAAATCTCCCTGTCTAGCAGGCAAGCAACCTCTCACATCATCGCAGGGCCATGCAAATAAACATAAGTAAATGAGGGGCTTTATTAGCCCCTCATTCGGGATCTAATTAAAGACTATTCGTTGAGCGAAGCAACAACGCCAGCGCCAACTGTACGGCCGCCTTCGCGGATTGCGAAACGCAGAC
>OGZE01000149.1_pt1 | contig 53006 bp, 76 predicted proteins | sample 1576731 | NCBI WGS metagenome assembly OGZE01 (sample SAMEA3541503, study PRJEB24748) | human gut metagenome | biome: human gut; feature: human-associated habitat; material: faeces | place: China | collected 2012 | reverse complement strand
ATGCGGGAGGGTGCCGGTTCGTCGCGACCCCTCCCCCTCCATCAAAATAATATGACTCCTTGGCTCAAATCATATTATTTTATCGACGAAGAGCGAGAGATCGCAACGAAATCGGTACTTTTTAGTTGAGTTTTCCCATTGGTGTAGGATCACTCTTCTTAATCTTTGCGTATTGACCGATCACATCGTACTTGATGATCTCGTCCATTGCAAACTCGTACTCACGATCTAGTTCGACATCAGTCATCGCATCAGCGACTGACATGACTCGTGCCAAATAGGAGCATGTGCAATAGTCCATACGCTGATCGTAGTCATACCATTGATCCCAATTGGTCCATGGATTGTATGGATTGTCAATCGTGGTAAGCAGATAGTCCTTGGTACTAGCCATTGTCTGCCACCTTAGTCTTGGTAGTCACATTACGCTTCAGTGTATCTATTGATACACCAAGCCTATCGGCCACTTCAGCCTGTGTGTAACCACGATTGAGCATGGATCTTGCCCTAGCAATGAGGGACGCTGACATAGTAACACCCTGTTTCGGAGTTGCTAATTGCTTAACTCTGTCAGGATCCGCGTTTTGCAGGATCTGCTGAAGGGTGTTCTTGCTGACGGCCCTATGCTGAACGGCTTCCCATTCCTTATCAGTGATGTCGACCAATTGCTTCTTGGCGCCCACTGCAATACGGGCCTCATTAAGGCACCTGTTGGAAAGCTTTTTCAGATCATCCTTTTCATATTCTGGATGAGCCGCCTTCTTGGCTTCGTACAAATTGTCCGAAAGAAGCTCGGCTTTTCGTTCCAGAGGAGCGTTTTTAAGAGCCGTATTGAGTTTGGCTTTCAAGGAACTGACCTCTGACGAATATGTTTTCGCAGCTTGGGGATCGTACTTGAACGAACCGGAATTCAAATACGATTTTCGGGCTTGGTTTGCTAGGGACTTCAGAGAATTTGCATAGTTAGCATAAACGCCTTCCATCGCCGTTCCGGACGAAAGTTCGTAGGCATCCTTGGCTAGGTCCATCTTCACCGTTACCGATTCGGCTGGGACTTTCTTCCAAGAAATAACCTTTCCGTCCTTGTCCTTCTTAGCGGGAACGACCTTCTCTCGACCGGTTTCGACGTAGACTTTCTCACCTGTTTTAGGATCAATCCATCCGCCTTCCTTGGCCGAACGAAGCTTGCGTTCAGGAATGCGTTCGGTAGACGTGGATCTGGAAATAAGAGTGGATGCTCCACCATATTTTCCGTTTCCTCGGCTCTGCCACTTCTGCTTGAGAAGATCGATCTGATTGTCACGTTCGGACTGTTTCCAGTTCAGCTCGTGCTTCTCAGCATCGATGACGACCATCGAATGGCGGACCGCCTTCTCAATATCCTCCCAAGGAGCACCCTTGATGGTCATGTCTGTAATAAGGTTGGAGACGATGCCCATCTCTCTTCCCTTTTCACGCTTCGTCATGACTCGCATGCCTTCATACTTAGGATATGCAGTCTTGGGATCGAAGTTCTTCAGACCTTCAAGAGCGGATCGAGTCTTGATCTCACCTCGGTTGTTTGGAATAACCAGAACGTTATCGCCATCAAAATCAGCGCCAGAGAGTCGTTCGGCCACCTTGGAATTGATACCGACGCAATCCTTGGATCCACTAAGAGCCGCCCGGGCTTCCTTGTTGTTATTGTTGACCGTGAGCTCAGGAATTTCGAACTTTCCACCATGCGGGAAGCGAATAAGAATCACCTTCTCGCCAGGTCTGAAGTTCGGAGCGTAGATCTCATTGTCCTTCAAGGAAGGGATCGGTAAAATAACCTGAGTCCTCTGACGAGGCATGGCTGCGGCCTTCATATGAATTGCCGCTGAATCGCACTCATCGGAAAATGACTTGAGCAGATTGGCTTTGACCACGGGATTCTCCAAAGCCATGATCTCATCGTAGTCTTGCTTACGACGATCAAGGTCGATACCGAGCTGACGCTTGGCCAAGGAAATATCCTGCTTAGATAGCATCTGCGAAGGAAGACTTCGAGACCAATCATCCCAATCGCCTTCGTCATTGACCTTGTTGACCAACGACTGCTTCTTCTTTCCGGTCTTGGGATCATCGTACTCATATTGGCCCTTGATGGGATCGATGGTGGCACCGAATGGATTGCTCCAATCAACATCGCCTTTGGTTCCATCCGGGTTAGTAACTCGTTTGAGCGGCTTCAATACCGAATTATCGCCGGTTCCCTCGATCGGGGTTCCCCGTTTCTTGTTCGTGTTGAATATGATGTCTACACCATCCGGGAACTGATCCGGATCACCGTACATAGCCATACCTTTTAGGTAATGGCTGTTGTCAACGTTGATTCGGACCTGGGCATAGTGGGATCCACCAAGTTCGAGATCTGCCGCTCCCGGACGAATAAGCATAACGCCATCACGTTCGGTTCCTCCGTCCTCGGCGTACACAACACCAAGACGCTTAGAATCGAGGGATACCGGCTTCTTGATTCCAACGCCACCTTCGTGAGGCTCGTCGAGGGACATACCGATGTTCTTGATCTTACTTCGGTCATTGACCAGATCTCGAACAGTCACACCAGGAGCGGCAAGGACCTTGACCGTGGTGTGATTCGGACCACCCATCTTGGTGTAAATATAATGGGTGGTGTAGCCTTCCTCCTCAAGCATGGCCACGGCAACCTTGAGTTTGTCCTGAGAATATCCCAGATATTGCTCAACGCCTTTGCCGATGTCGACGGCTCCGTCTTTACCAATGGTCTCTTTGAGATTATTGGCGATGATGGTCGACGCATTGGCTCGAGCACGACTCGAAGGATTGAGAAGGGATCGAACCGTGGATTCGTTCACACCCATGATCTCGCCGATCTTGGTGTTGGAATATCCCTTCTGCTTGAGCTCATAGGCGCGATGCTGACGCTGGGCAAGCTGCTCGTTATAGGCAATGGTCCTACGAGCACGAAGCTTCGTTGTCGTGATCCCCATGGAATCGGAGATCTCTTTCTCGGTGAGACCGGAATTCTTGAGATCTAAATATCGCTTGTAGAAGTCCTCGTGCTGGTAAGGGTCCTCACCAGATCCATAAGGGTACCTTCCGGAACGGCGCTTGACGCCGATGTGGGACAACGAGTTAGACTCGTCTTCCATCAACACGACCATGACGTTGCCTTTCCTGAAAATATCATCACCACTGCTCCGATTCCTCGGCACGCAGTTTGTTGATCAGTTGATCAAAGTGCTGGATTCGATCCATGATGTGGGCGATCTCATCCGGGCTGACCTCTTCGTAAATATCAGCGTTCGGTCCAAGCTTGATGTACTTAGGATCGGCGTTGGTGGCGATCTTGATGTGATCGTTCTGATAGAGACGAAGGTCGAACTGAAGGTTCATCGGCTTGACTTTGTATTCAAGACAGAACAGCGAAGCGTAGATATACAACTGATCGAAGTGTTTGACTTCGCCGCTTCCGGTCTTGAGGTCGAAGATGCGCAACAGCTTCTTCTTGTCGTCGTATCCGATGAGGTCTGCGGTGCCGAAACAGTTCGGCGAGAAATATAGCACCACTTCGGGTGACATGCGATAATGCAGGCCATCATTGACGAAGTCGTTCAACGTCAGATGGGTCTTCGGCAGAGCCACACGATGTTTGTTAAGATCGGCAGCAAGAGCATGCAGCTCGGTTCCGCGTTGTGCCGCAAGGGACGATCGGAACATATCGGCCATATGATCGTCATCGTAACGGAGCCATGAATGCTTGCTGGCTCCCATGAAGGCATGAAGGCCCTCAAGATTGTGATGATCATTGAAATGCATCATGATGCAACCTCCGTGGAAATATGGGACTTGGTCATGTGCTGTTGAAGCTTGTCGAGAATGTATTCCTCGTTCTCGGGATAGATGAACGCCGCAAACGAGTCGGCATTCATCTGAGCCACGTAGTCGTCCTGATTCGGCTGATGCTTAGCGTCAGCACTCTTCTTGACCTCAAGGGCGGCCCATCGATCCTTATACAAAACGAGAAGATCGGGGATTCCCTGAATATAGTTGGGATCGTTCTTCAATACACGCGATCCTGGAAGACGTTTACCGATCTCCTTGATGACCTTTCGTTGGAAGTCGCGTTCCAAACTCATGGTTCTCCTTTCGACAGAGAAAAATAAGAGTGGGGAACGGTACCGCCCGCAGAAAGGATTGCTCGGAAAATAAGGCAAACTCTTCCCCACTCTTACCTCTTTGTGCGATGTTTTTGTCGCGATGACAAACCTACTCGACATAGGTCGGTTCCGGTACGGTATCGACATGCTCGAGATGCCATCCATACCAGAATCCGTCGGGCTGCTTGAGTGCATCGTAGATCTCCTGATCCTTACATCCATAATAGAAGGCCATATGGGTCACGCTGGGAAATATAAGATCCTTCTCGATGACGCGGACCGGTTTATAGGCCTTGATGTTACGAGCGTCGTTCCAGCAAATATGCATGCCTCGACATATGCCGTGGTTTCTTGGATGGGCAAGCGCCTTCAGAACATCATCGACGCTCGTTTCGAGGAAGACGGCCACCCGCTCTGGAGACGGATGGATCTCGTTAAGTTCATAAATATAAACTTCTTGGTTCTTATCATGATGTGACATGTGTTGTTCCTTTCTAAAAGTATGCAGGTATCAGGCCGCTGCATACTTTTGTCGCGCGTTTTCTCCGCCAGCGTTTTTTTATATATTATTACTCTTTTTTTTTTTTTTAATAATAAAGAGATAGAAAAAACGCGCGAAAGTATGCAGGCACCCCGAAAACCCAATGATTCCAAGGCCTCAGGGCACATTGACCCTCAAAAAAGTATGCAGGTTTTTCTGCATACTTTTGGGGAAAACCTGCATAGTTTATACCAAAAGTATGCAGGTTCGGACCTGCATAGTTTTTAAAAAAGTATGCAGGTTTGGGGCATTGACCCTCAAAAAAGTGTGCAGGCGGCCTTCCTTCCTGCGCACTTTTGCCTTGTCGTCATGCCCGAAATACCGCAATATCGTATGCCAACGGGATCTTATAGACCTTTCTGCATGTCCGACAATAGAGTAGATGAAGGCGTTGGACACGTGAATATGCGGCCATCCGCTCTCCCTTTCGGCGCAAAGCAGCCGTGATCTCCCACGAATGATAGTGCTCACACGGCATGATCGACCTAATTTGAATCATCGCGCTTGGCGGAATCTGAACCAGATGTTCGAAATACGCCCGCACAAGACCTCGCTTCTGGCACCGTATGCAATACGTTCCGAGATCGAAAGGAACCTCATTGCCATAAAAATCAAACAATGGCCTCCCCGATGTCTCGATCTGAACCGCAATCGGAACCTCCGAATCACAGTTACATGGGCTCATTCGTCTCGCCAGATCATAGACGTCGATCCTGTCCGGATCGCCACCATCCATCACATAGGTCATCCTAATCCTCCTTTCCGGAAATATCCTTCGAAGCGAACGTCCGCTCGTTGAAGGTTTCCTTGTTCGCGAGCGCCCTCAGGATCGCCGAATCGATCGGGGCGAAGCTTCGCAGAATATAATAGTTGAGTTCCTTGAACGGCGAGTTGATCCTGTCGATGCGCCCTGCCGCCTGCTCCATGATCCGATATGAGTAGTTGAGCGAATAGAACAGCATGGTATCGGTCTGCGTGCAGTTCCATCCAGCGGCTCCTGATCCGTAGTTCACCAGATAGATCCAATCTCCATCCTGCGGAATATCATCGTGATGATGCCCGTTGTACTGATACACCGGTATGCCCGTCCGCCTCCGCAGGCTCAGCAGCTCCTCCAGTTCGAAATCGTAGTTGTAGAATATCACGATCCTCGGATGACGGATGCAGATATCCATTGTCTCCTTGATCCTGCTCGGATCCGAATTCACCAGTTTCCTCTGGGCGAAGCAGTATTGCGATACGTTCTTGAGCGGCTCCCCCGTCCACGGATCCTTCCGCTCCCTTCTCAGGGTCTTCAGGGCCCGTTTGTCGTAATCCACAACGATCTGGTAGACGGGATTGCGACTGGGACCACGGTTCTTCGGACGTTTCATCGGCACCATGATCCGTCGTTTGAGCTTCTCCAGAATATCAGTATGCCTCCAGTCGTTGACCTTCGGGTACTTCGCCCATCGGTCATACACGGCGTGCATGGTCATGAATTGCGTCTTGTTCTTATAGAACCCATTCGCCACGAATATGGGAATGAGATCCTCGTATGAATCCGCAGGGGTCGCCGAAAGCAGGATCCATCGATTGCCTTGCGCCTTGGCGATATGGATGAATTCCTTGCTCCAGACCCCGGTTCCGGTCGCATGCTGCTCATCGAATATGATCACGCCATGGAAATCGTGATAGGCCTTGATGCGCTGCCAGCTATCCACGGTGATCTCCACTCCCGATGGCTTGTTCGTACCGATATGCAGGCCGAATTTGACGAGATCCTCGCCCCATTCGGCCTTGTCGCGCTTCTTCGCCTCGGTGATGATGAGCAGGTCGGGCGAACCTTTGAGCGGCATGAGCGTCCTGCCGCTATCGGACTCGCCCGAACGGGTCCGGCAGCACGTCCGAAGCCACCACATGATGGCCACGATCGATTTGCCGGACCCGACCTCGCCGACCAGAACGTTCCCGGATCGCAGTTGGCTCAGCGCCCGTTCCTGAAACGGTTCCAGAGTGACGGCCATTACTTACCTCCTCCGAGGATTTGAGGAGGTTGACGAATATGCCTTCTTCTCCTTGTTGATATGCTCACCGACGTAGTAATACTCATGGGTTATCCGCATATCGCAGAGATAAGGCCTCGGATCGTCTTTCTCGAAATATCGCTCCAGATACTTCGTCAGTACGTCAAGCTCATCTTGATCGAAGTCCCATGATGTATGCCAGTAGAAGATATGATCACCATCACTGTCGTGACGGAGCTCATTTCCATCGTAAAATCGTGATCCGAGAAATCCGTTGATCCACCCTTCCATGGCGATCGAGGCATCCGGACTCAATTTGCTGCTAACGGCGATGCCGACAGATACTTCATTATTTGCGATCATGATTCATCCTTTTCTTGTATGTTTTCCGGTTTCAAGTTTGGCGTTACGAATGATATAAGTCAGATTGACTGTTTTTTTTTTTTATGATTCCTCCTTAAATATCCAACGCGGTCTCGTCTTCTGGCGGATTGTCGTAACGGTACGTGAATCCGAGATAGGTTGAGGATCCCGTACCATTAATGGCATTCCTGATTCGCTGGGCTACGTTCTCCACACGCCCGTTGCTATGCCCGTGTTCGACAAGCCATCGCGCGCAGTCGGCGGTTGTCGGGAATGTCAGGTCGAGTTCGTTGATCACGGTCCGATGCTCGGTGCGAAGTGTCGGCTCGACCACACGGAACATTCTGGCGAAGTTTTCGTTGCCGAGAATGCTATCCACGGCACCGAGTAGCTCCGGTTTGACCATCCTGGCGTACTCGCGCAGCCAGAGGTTATAGTACTGGGCGTATGGACGCTCGGGCTGATGCTTGCCGTAGATGCTCTCGATGTCGCGTATTGCCTGGGCGCTGATGCCCATCATTTCCCGACAACGATACTGCGTAAGACCGAGCAGGGTTCGCGCAGCTCGGAATTGATCAGGCGTTGGCATGGTCACACCACCGATTTCTCAGTCTCGACGAATTTCCGTCGTGCGTATTGCCAGATTGTTGGTTTTCTATCGGGATCCATGAGGAGCCTCCTTATCGTCTGTGAAGGAAAACCAATTTCCCTGTGAGTCCTGAAGGATCCTCTTATTGCAGATCTTACATTTCGAGTGCATCGATGCTCCGTCAAAATCGACATGATTGTCAGGAACATGATAGTCCATGACATTGTGTATGAAATCTCGCATCGGCGATTCATTCCATCCGCGCTGAATAAAACATAACAAACAAAAGAACATCAATCCGATTACCAGAATCAGGATGATTAACAATATATTTTTTAAAAGCATGCTTACCTCCGAATATGTCGGCCTTGTAGATTCTGAATGCGCCGATTTTCGGCCCTGTGAGCCATTTTAAGGGCCCGTAGAGCGGCGAACACGATCGAAACGCTTAAAACTATGGGTATGACCAGAAGGGCCGAGAAAACGGCGATTATGGCGTTAATGAGACAGATCATCCGAACGCCTCCTTCTGGTCGTTTTGGTCTGAATATGGAACTTCTGGTCTTCCCTGACTGGTGTCCGATCCGATCCTTTCATGCAGTTCTGACATACCGCATTGACATAGATGTTTCGTCCATCACTCCATGCATGAGTCGTATCGATCCAAATATACGGATCATGATCAGACTCACAATGAAGCTTGTGCTCGTCATGCAGTTCTTTGCGGATGGCGTCGAAGTCCGCGTCATGGATTTCCATCATCGGTCCTGCGGAAATATGATTGTCGGTCATCATTTACTCCTTTGGTTCTGTCTTGTCACGGATCCACGTCACTCCTTTGCGGATCCATGAGGGAATATGGAACAGCCAGCACAGAATCTCGGCCACGCCCAACACCACGAATGTAATGATGCCGACATAAATAGGCATCATCGAATCATCAGGCGGTAGCGTGAATAGGACAAAAAGAAATACAATACATAGTGACACGATGAGATTGATGAACAGCGCGATTTCAATCATATCGGGGTCAATATCGTCCATGTTCGCCCTCCTGTTCAAAAGTCCATGGCTTGCGATTGTCCATTTGTCGATACTCATTCCTGGAAATATCGAATTGCGTCGATCGATTGCATCGACAGCACATCACTTCACATTCATGATGATCCGGTGTGATCTCCCATGCATCGGTGATGAGCAGCGATGCGTTTGGATGGCATCCAAGATATCGTCTGGCCCGATCGAATACATTCGCTGGCGCCATAATACGCTCCTAAAAATAAGAGGGCATGACCGACGCGCGATGACGCCGATCATGCCCTATGATGGAAATATGGTTTACTCGATGGACTTCAGGTCCGCATCGACCTTCTGGAAGGTCATGGTATTGAGGGCCGTATCCGGTTCGTCATTATCATAGAACTCGTCCTCGAACGGATCCTCATGCTTGGTTGCGATGAGCATCTGCAAATATGCGGTGTTGTGATCGGACATCTTGCCGCGGTATGCGGAAAACGACAGATTGACGTTCTCGATATCAGCCCAGTCCAGAATATCAACCGGGCTGAGGTCGACCTCCTCGCCCTGCACCACGGCCTTCCTATGTTCGGCCCACAGGCGCTTGTTGCCGTACTGGGTCTTGAACAGGATCTTCGGATTCCTCGTATCGGCCGGATCGTCCTTGAATTTTACGTTGACCTTGAGCAGGAGCTGGGGATCAGCGTCGATCTTCTCACGCATGCGGGGACGGAATCCCTCGTCGGTAAGGAAATCGAATTCGTCCTGAGTCAGCTCAATGTTGAAGTTGCGATTGCCCTCGTCGTTGAACTGACCTCCGTTACCGGCGAAATTCGGATAGATGAGTTTCGCCTCACGAATGCGGTACGATATACGACCACGGGAATCCACATACTTTTCAACTGCCATTGCTTTGTTCCTTTCGTTAGTTTGGTTGAAAATATCAGTTGTTATAGATAGTCACTCGTTCGACAAATGGACGGTTGTCGGTCATCCGGTCTCGAGCAATGTTCTTTTTGTTGCACCGATCGATGGCCGAGGTGATTTCATTATCGGTGATGCCTGAGTACTTGTAGAAGTTCGCCAGCGTCTGGAGGACGTCGGCGAATTCGTCGAGCATGTGCTCACGCGTGTCATGCTGTGACGCCACCATCAGCTCGGCGGCCTCCTCAAGGATTTTTTTGGCCAGCTTCTTGCCGTCTTGGAGTTCACCGTCGTCGAAGGTCTCCATTGGCGGGAATTGGATCATTGACAATCCTTTCTGAAAAAATATGAGCCCATGCGTCGGTCGCACAGGCCCATATGGTTTGATGGACAAATCAGTCGAGATTGATTCCATGATTGTCGGACTTCACGACGCGGTTCTCGAATCCGAGACCGGCGAATTCACGGAACACCCGTTTGGCGAATTCCCTTCGGCTCATGTCCTTGTGTTCGAACCTGAGATCGAGAATATACCAGACGAGCGCACCGATGCATGCGCCGATCAGGATGAGGGCCACGACCTGATAGTCGAGCAGTTCAATAGTCATCGTTATTCCTTTCCTATGAATATCCTTCATTATAAGCGATGACCTTGTCGCGAATCAATCACCCATGGCCGCGATGCGCATGACATCCATCATCGACTTGTTGCGGCCGATGTTGTATCCGACGTAGAAAATGGCACCGGCGGCCACGAGCAGCGCTTCCGGATGTTGTTCGATGAAGTCCATGACAGTGTTTCCCGCCTTGTTGATCTCGTCGTTGACGTTAATGGTCTTGTCCTCCATGGTGGTCTCCTTCTTTGATTTGCGGAATTTCGGTGCAATATGAATGTTGAAGTCCATGATCAGTCCTTGCGCTTATGCCGGGTTACGGCGATGTCGTAGATGGTTTCAATGGGACCTTCGACCATCACCTGTTTGCCGCAACCGGTGCAGATGAACACGGCAACGATCCTGTGGTCCTTAAAATATACATCATGGGGGCGAATGTCGTAGTCACAGTCGCACCCCATGAGCTCGTTGAGTTCGTCCTCACGCATCAGCGGTCTCCTTCCGATTTGATCCAATTGGTCTTTTCGACGGTGACGGATTTCAGATATACATCATCCACGTGTCTGACCGTGTTGGACGCTAAGGTGATTACCTCCCAAGCCGGAGGCAGGTGTTCCAAATAGTCGCTGTAGACCGTTCGTTGCTCTCCGGATTCGCTTATCAGATCGATCCTGACACGATAGAGTGTGATAGAGACCATTGGATGGAATGAATTCGTCGGATTGATGATCGCTCTCATGGTCGACCCGGCTTCCTGTTGCGAATATGATCCATCACGGACCTGAACCGTTCGTTGGCTCCTGTGTTAAGTGCGACGAACGCGATGACCCCAACCGCAGGGACGATGATGTCCCTGATCCAGAGTCTCGCCTCTCGGGCTGTATCGATGGTGCGTTGTTTCATGGTTTGCTCCTTTCGTAAAAATATAGGCCCATGCGTTGATGCACGGGCCTATAATGTTGATCAGTTCTTGCTCTGATCGGATTCCTTCTTGGGATCAAGATCGAGCTGGACCATCCACTTTACGGTATCCTCCAGCTGCTGGATCCGTTCGTGATCGTTCATGGTCGTCTTATATTCCTTATAGGCTAAGGCGATCGTGATCACACCGGATGCAGCTGTGATAACCGCACTGGCGATGGTGAGCATATCTTTCTTGTCCATGGTGGACTCCTTTCATATACTATAACTCTTCATTATAGCATGTGTTTCTGTCGCGGATACTCCGCCCACCAGATGGTCGGATGCGTCCATCTACGGGCATGACGACCGCGATGGAGTGAATTATCGATGATCCACAGCAGATGTCGATACGGTGCGTCATTGACGTATTCGTCGGTCGGCGTGATCAACCAGTCTACCAGGAGTCCGATAAGGGCAACGGCCACCATTGATAGACATACCAAACAATTTGTCAAATTAATCATTACAATCACCCATGTCGGAGAAGTTTGAATCGTCATCTAACTCGGGAGCTTCCTCGGCATTTGGATCGTAACCGAGTTCATCGATCGATTCTGTGATCCTCAATCCCTGTGTGTAAATATCATCGCTGATTCTGCGAAGCTCGTCGTATTCGTCATGCATCTGGAGAATATGATTTCGGATCCAGGCGATGCTACTGACGATCTTCATCAGAAGAATTATTGTCGTCGCGATCGTCATTCCGATCAGTGTCTTCATCTTCCGGCTCATTGTTCTCCTCCTTATGGAACTTATTGAAAATATCAGTGGCGTCAAGCGCACCGTTCTTGGTCACCAGATTTACCTTATCATCGGCTTTAACCATGACGAAGAAGATTCGATCATCATCCTTACAGAATTCCTGTGCATCGAGAATCACTTCATCATCGGTTAACTCCTCGGCGTTGATCTGAACCGCAGGAATATCTGGATCAAAGTCAACGATACGCCAATCCTTGAGATAGGTGTTCTTTTCACAGTGATTCCTTTTGCGAATATAACGGATTAAAAAGTCAGCTCCTTGGGTCGCCAGATAACTGATGATCGTTCCGATGACCATGGCTAGAATCAGTCCGAAAATAAAGTTGATACTCATGGATGAACTCCTTTATAGTGTTTAGAAATGATGATGATCGCAGAACCAGCTGATGACCAGCATGAGAGCGGCCAGAAATATAACGATGATCGCCTCGGGCCAGGTCATGTAGCCAGCTCCTTCATGAGATCGTTCGATGCCGGATTCGGTGAGGAATATGGACTACTCTCGTCGATCAGCCATTCGTACGATCCGTATTGTTCGATGGTATCGATCGCGTCATCGGCCAATCGCTCGTAATACGATCGGTCAATCTCTGAAGAAAGACCATTGTCTCGGATGACCGAGTATTCCTTCCAGCGATACCCTTTTGTTCCAGATACCGCATCGTAGCCGCCTCGGCTGTTCTCACGTACCAGTAGGCCTCCTCCACATCCTGATTTGACTGGGGAAAAGGCCGATACTTTACCAACAAAGCTGTAATGATGCTCATCCGGTCCAAGTCCCTCATTGAAATCAAGGAAAATATTGGACTGAGCCGATTTAGTCTCTCGGAAATCCTCAAGACCGACGGGCTCTTTGGTAAACAGGGTCTTAAAGACATAAGGAACTTGGAACTGCAACCCGGTAGCGGTCCACTCACCACAGTGCTCGCCGTAGGCTGAATGAGCGATGTAGGTGGACTTGTTGACGATGCACATCTTGTCATAAACGGACTCCAATTCGAAATTGTATCCGTATTGTTTACCCATGGCGGTAACGAAGTCGATGATATCGCGGTCCACATCGGCGATCTTGATCGAATCGGTTTTGATGTGGACCACGGTGTATCCGAGCTCCTGTACCTTGTGCTTGAGCGCAATCATGAACAAGGCGCCTCGTTTGGCGACTTTGTTGTCGAGATTGCGGTTGTTCGGATTGGCAGCATCGTTGAATCGGGTGGGGAATGAGGCGCTGGTCAGGCCATAGACCGCATTGATGGCAATCTTCAGTGCCTGAGCCAGCGCCTTGGAATCCTCACCCTTGAGCACGGGTTCGAGATCCTTGATACGTTCCTCGGGAACAAACTTCCTGAAAATATCAAGGCATCGATCGAAGTCTTTATGCTTGATGGCGATTCGGGCCTGTCGGATGGCGTCGAACCGTTCGGTATATGGACCGAAGAGATTCATGGCCACGATCGAACTAGGATGCATGGATGAGACGTCGAGCAGTCCGACATTTCCGAACATGCCTCCGAGATGTTCTTCTTTTACGACCATTGTGCGTGTCTCTTTCCAAATATCTTCAGCAGTTCGTCATTGCCTTCAAGATGATGGTTATAGGCGTCGACAAGCGATATGAGATCGATTTCATCGAGCCCTTCAGCATAGAAAGCTCGTTTCTTCGGATCTGGTTTTGTGCTGACGATACCAAGTGCCATCAAATATCCGTGAAGGAACAATCGCGATAGATAACTTCCGCTGATGTGTGATGGATGCTTGTATTTGTTTTCATTGACGAACCGAACCGGCGATTCGGAGCTCGAAACCTTACCCATTGTTTTTTATCTCCCATGGATGTGGAATATCCTTGTAATCCTGATCGACATTACCGTTCTCCATGCCATACACCCAGACATAGCCGCCTTCTCCCGGATATTCGCCCATGTACTGGGACTTCTTATCCTTGAGTGCATATCGATCAAAGGCATATCCCGGGAACATCTTGGACAGTTCGGGGAAGTTGAACTCCGACTGCGGATGCTTGTTGTTCCCGAATATGATTTGTGCGGTATGGGTGTTGGTGGTGTCGTTGACCGTCAGGCCACTGAGCATTGCCAGCATCTGGCGTGCGGTGAAATCCTCTTTGAGGTGCTCGAACACGGCCTTGGTGGCCCTGACATCGTCCTCGCAATATGATTGCACCAATGCCCATTTGTCCTCGGGAACCGGTTGGTCCCACGGCATACCGAGCTCGTGATGGTCGATGCCCAATTCGATCTCCCACTTCTTCAACGACTGCTTCTTGGCGGAGAAGTCGTAAATATCCGTGTAGGATGCATTGTATGCCTGACCGAACATGGCGTTCTTGTTTCCGCTGACGATCCGCATCGACAGATCATACAACTGGGCGTTGTTGTATCCCATGACACCCCACGCCCAGAGAATATGATTGTCGTACTTGCGGTTGTTGAATCCCACCAGATTCTCATCGAGTAGTGTCATGATGTTCTGCCGCTGAGGATTGATCCATGTCTTGACGACGTCCGAATCGCTTTTCATGAAGCAGACCATGAAGAGGTTCGGAAAGACCTCGACATCGAAGAATGTGAGAATATCGGCGTTCTTCGGATCACTTCCTTTCGGAATATCATCGGACTTGAACTTCATCTCGTTCACCAGAACGATGCAATAATCCGACCAATGTGTCGACCGCAAAGCGAAATCAAATATCTCATTACGCATGTCGGTGACGTCGTATGGTTTACCGGACTCATACATCTCGTCCATGAGCTTCTTGATGAACTCGACGCTCGGCTTGGTCCCAGGACAACATTCCTTGCGCAAAGCCTTCTTGATGACGTTGCGTAGATGCTGTTCGTCCTTGAGTTCCTTCTGATTGATCACGGACTTCTCTCCTTTCAACGGAAGGCCGCTTGAAATATGGGAGATCTCATGATCGTTGCACCGTGAGAGCAGACGCCGTAGCGACGAATTGCCTCGGAAAACCTTGATCTCGACATGGATGTCGTAAAGGTTTTTGAGTCGGGATACATCTCCATCGTAAATATAGTGGAGGTGTAATCCCTGTCCGCTCTTGGACACCTCGGCATAGGTCGGAGGGAACTTGCGGGCCGCCTCGAGATTGGCCTGAAGCGATTTCTCGCCATCCTCTCCTCGAATATCGAAGTCGATGACGATGTGGTTTTCCGGGACCTTAACCCAATGAAGTCGACTGGTGTCGAGGTCTTTGAGTGTGGTGCTGACTTGGGCCCATTTGGCAACCGGGGATCCGCTTTCGTCGTCTCTAGCATATTGCGCAGGGCAATCATGGCAGAGTTCGTCGAATCGACTGTCCGCTTTAGCAAGTCGAAGCCACGAGACATAGTCATCGTCAGATGTTCGAGCATGCCGGTCAGAAGAGTCAACGATTCTCGATTCGAACTTGTTTCGTTGAAATCCATGATAGGTAACTGCCTTACTCGCTCCCCGGTTCATGGTTTCGAAATATGAAGCCAATTCGAACATGAACTCGGATCGTTTCATGACATCAGTGATGTGGGCTTCCTCACACCATTCCTTATAGGCACGCCACAGATCTGTCAGACGCACTGGCTCATCGATGTCCATGAGGTCGATGTTGTCCTGAACGAATGTGTAAATATCATTCGTCTTGGCGATCATCTCCGTTGGACGATACTGGGAATATCGGTTGACCCCGAGCTTCCTGTAGACCTCACGACAATGATAGGCAATGGCACCCAATTCGAATCCGATCTGCTTCATACAGTCGAAATAATCATCCGGTTCCAACGTGTTGCCGGTCGGATAAATATCAATCAGTCTCCTTGTGATGCCCGACTTGGCGTCAGTGATCTTCACCGGCTTATTCGTTGCCATGAACAGCATCGTCTTCAGCGGAACGGTGTACTGCTTGATACCCTTTTCGTTGACCACGATCTTCTCATGTGCAGCAATCTGATTAAGCAGGGTGTTGTCCCACATGTGACTCAGATCGCCATCGGTCTGGATACCGATGAGCGGAGAGTTCTTGAAGGACGCGGTACTGAATTGGTATCCCTTGCCGAGTTCCTCCGCATTGAAATATGCGATGTATCCAGGGAAGAGCATCTCGATGATATTGAGAATCGTCGACTTTCCGGTTCCCGGATCACCATAGATGACGAACATCTTCTGGATGCGTTGAATATCATTACCGTCGACTAAGGCGCCGATGCCCCATTCGAGCTTTTCACGTTCGGACGGGGCATATAGCGTATTCATGAGCCGGTCGTATGCCGAGGTGTCTCCCTCGGATATCGCGTATTCCAGTTGCACGGTGGCATAGTCCTCGCGCTTCGGAGTGTCATTGGCGAATATGATTCGCTGATTGAGCACCGCATCACTGTCGGCCAGATTGCGCAGTCCGGAAATATACCTATTCCAGCAACCGTTGGAGGTGTTCTGCATAAGCATGCAGGTCACTTCATTACCGTCCGGAGACTCATACGAGTCAGCGAACTCCTGAATATCACGGTCAATCAGCTCACCAAGGCGTTGAAGGTTCTGCGACCAGAGATGACTATCCGGATCGAACACCGCATAAAACGATCCACCCTTGATGAGCAGATCGTGATACCCTCGCATCTTCGGATCGGCGAATATGGATTCATGGCCCTTTGTTGCCTTTTTGACACGCACCTGCACTTGATCCATCTTCGCCTCCTTTACATGTCGGGAATATGCTGTTCGTTGAGCCAATACTGCATCTGCCACCACCATTCGGATGGGCGGATATCCTTGTCATCATGAACGATGAAGAGTCCACCACCCGATCCGTCAGGTCGGTACTGTCGATCCATCATGATGTCGCATCGGTCCTGAATATAACACTCCGGATCTCTCTGGTCGAGAAACCAGTCATCCGAGCATCGTGTCAGATCCATGTTTTCAAGGAACATGGAGAACGCCTCGTCGACCGGGACGATGGCAAGAACATCGTTGACCCGTTCGGCCAAGGCGACGAGGAACTCAAGGACCGAGCATCCTCGCATACCGCCAACCAACGAATATCCGGTTCGGCGTGTGTATGCATCACGTAACGACTCGCCGTCGGATATCCGATTCCGATCCATCATGACACTGGAACGGAATGGCATGGCCGCAAGAGACATACTGAGATCAACGTATTCGTCGAAATTCACACGATGGCGTAGCCATTGAATATACGATGCGTTGAAAAATGGCGATGAATTACTGGTCATTGACCTCCTCCATTTCGGCCGCTATAGTGGAATTGAACCGCTTTTTGGGTCGGTATGACTCCTCTTCAGGAATACCTAGCACCTCGTGCTGGTACGATCCGTCATGCCGGGTGATCTCGTAGTCGGTCTCCAGAATATCATTCCTGCACCACACAATGTTAGGATCACCACTCTGCGACAACCTTCCGAACCTGTTGAGCACGATGGTGTTGATGATGGCATCCGGGTCCTGAACGATCTCCATTCCTCGGGCAAGCACGTCATCGTCCTCCCAGTAATCAAGATTCTCCGTATCGATGAACCACGGGGCGTTCTCGTGATCCTCTTCGGAGATCTGATAGCTCGGTTCGTCATCATCGATGGACTGATGCCAGCGACGCGCCTTGATCGTCATGATGATTGATTGCTCAATGCGCTCGTCCCCGTTCGCCTCGTCATACTGACGCTGTTCGTCATCGGTAAGGGGGCCATCCCATCGCGGAACGCCGTCATCGATGATGAAATTATCCCGATCCGGTTCCTCGGCATCGATGCCCACGGGGTCATCGTCGAGCTCATCACCACGTTCATCGGAAATATCCTTTTGTTCGGTGACTTTAGGATCGCCATACGTCTTGGCGGCCTTGACGGCCTCCCATTCCTTCTTCACCTCGATGATCTGATCGTCGTAGAAGTCAAGCTCCTGCTCCTTGCGCCTAATGGCCTCGTCGGTTGACCGCTTGACGTTGACGAACTTCTCATGGTTGTCTTTGAATTGCTGGTTAAGTTCATGCTTCTTACGTTCCAGATCGGCGATTTCTTGCTCGAGGTCCTTCAGTGGAATATACCGCTTGTATATACCGAAGTAGAATACAGCGGTCGCCGTCGCGGCACCAGCGGCGAATCCGCCCACTACGAACCCAATGGTCTTGAGATTCATGGATACTCCTTGATTGAACGAACGGGACGGCCATCATGAAGACGACCGTCCCGAAAATATCATCGATTAGATCTTATCGTAGATGATGCCATCCACGTTGAATGTCAGCAGGATGCCAAGCTTGCCGTCCCATGGTTCAGCGTTGCTATAATCCCACGGATCGTCGCTATTCACGCCGAACACACCGAAATCGACATAGGTGTTCTGATGCTCATCATCGATGATCCATCCCAGGATTGCACCTTCCTTACTATCATCGATTCCAAGCATGCGATACACATCATTAAGGAACAGATGACCGTTGGCATAGAGCTGATCGTTCGCTTGGTGGAGAACCGAGCGAATATGCGCGATATTCTGATCGGGATTGGTCTTATCCCAATAGATTGAGTATTCGTCGAAATATCGGTACAGTCCGTCACGGTCGATCGTGTCCTTGTCGTAATGGCGAACGGTCTTTGTCTCTCCGGTCTTTTCGTCGGTGATTTCCTCTTCGACGATTCCCTGATAGATATCGCGCTCCTTGTCTTCTCCGAGCTGTTTGCGAACACGACCTCGATAGTCGGAGAACTCCTTGGATACGGCCGTGAACGCCGAGGCAGCCGCCATGTACCGTCCATCCAGAATATGATGTGCGGACAGCACGCATCCGACGCTCAGGCCTGTCAGCAGGATCGTCGGCATATATAGACGGGCGATCTCGGCTCCGGTCTCGACATAGACCATCGTCTTGTCGTGCTTCTGCGCCTTGTTGTCGTAGATGATCTCGTCGTCGCTTTCGGCCTCCTTGGCCTTCTTGGAAATATCCACCATCTTGTTCTGATGATGATCCATAACGGTATCCAGCTTCATCGTGGAATATACCGCGAAGCCAGTGGCGGCCACGCCTGCGACGATGCCCGCGCCGATGAGAATCTGCGGGGAATGCTTGTCAAGTTGCAGCAACGCCTTGTTGCCGAAACGTACGATGGTTTCCTTTACGCTCATGTTTATTCCTTTACGTTGAAATATGATCTCGGGGATCTCCGGAACGTCTCCGAGAATATTGTTCAGTATTCGAACGACCACGGTTCGTCGCTGGGACAGAGACGCGCCGTGGCCACACTGGTGCCTTTGTCGATGGTGATCTCGAAGATCGTTCCATCGTCTTCCAGCACCTTGACGCCGGTATCGTCATCGTTTACTCGATAGTCGAGAGCCTCTTGATCGATCTTGGAAAAATATCGACGGACGCGATCCTTCCAGATACGGAGCGATTTTTGATCCTTATCCGAAATACATCGCTTTTTATCGATGGGAAACAGACCCGTCTTTTCGAAGGTGCTGAACTCAGCCATGGTGAGTCCTCCTGTATTCTCTGGCTCTGCGGAGAAGGTCGAGTTTTACGATGACCTGCTCGTCACTCATCTTATCGACCTTCATCTTCCACAAAGGATTGGAATGCCACGCTTCCAGAATATGCCGCTCTTCGGATGCGCTCATCGCAAGCTCTCGGTTCTCGGCATATTGAGGACGTAGCCATCACGACATCGTGCGATGCTCGCCCGTGCCAGATCGCTCCACCCAATGTCGTAATCGGTATATCTTGGGGATATACCGGATGCCTTGAGCAGATCCGCTACGCTGCATAGACCATACTGATCGATGGTGTCCCGCAACGTGTCCATGACCGCCTCGGCGTCACGACGATCCCGGAATGTAATATCATCGAAGTCGTTACGGTTTCGGGCTTCGATCGCACGTCTTCCTGTTGAACGATCTCGACTCATCGATGAATAGCTGGTATATCCTCGATTTGCCGAGTTGTTTCTCGGACGAATCTCACCGAAAATCAAACGACTGAATCCCTGGGATACGGTGTCATAGAGCATGTCCTTGGCAGCCGGAATTATGACATCTTTGACGACATATGATGCTACGTCTCGAAGATCGCCGCCGAAAAATGTCTCAGCGACCTTCTGGACCTTGTTTTTCTTCGTTTGGACGACTTCGCCTTTTACGACTTTGGCGACGGTATTTGCCTCGCCCGTGTCCTGTTCAATCCCCAACGCTTCTCTCGAAACGTCGAAGGTCTCCTTGTCTACTTCCGCCATATGGAACTCCTTTCGAAAAATATGAGGAGAGGATCTCATGTGGATCCCCTCCTCACTATAGTTTATGAGAATATCGCGATCAGCCCTTGACGTTCTGTAGCAGCGTGGTTACGAACGAATCGGCCACTCCATCTTGGGTGTACATCGAGAGCATGAGTTCACCATGGGCTTCGTTCTTGTGGAACTCTTCGATCTCCTCGGGCGTGGCGTGACGGAATCGAGGCACCGCGCGACGTTCTCCGGTCTCCTTGTCGATATTTTCCTCCTCATAACGGAAGCCGTACGTCATGTCGACGAAGCTCTCCAAAGCTGTGGTCTTCACCGACATGTCGTCGGAGGAAAGGTCATCCGATAGCTTCTGGAGCTTACCGTTCTTCAACATATCGACGATATCGTTATTGCTGAGATGGAAGAGGAAGGTCTTGCTCTGCTCGACGCCATCGATGTCGATGTAGGTGACGGTCTTCTTAATCATGATATGGTTCCTTTCTGGAATATATGGTTGTTATGGTTGAAAAATATAGGCCCATGTTTCCATGAGCCTATACGTCTATCAGTTTTCATCGGACGATTCGTCGTCCAATTCGAGAATGTCCTCGGTTTCGCTCTCGGTCTCCAACCTTCGGTCATTCGCCTTGCGGATCGCGTTTCCGACGATCTTCTGAGTCACCGATTTGGTCACCACGGTCAGCGCCGTTCCGGCTACCGTGACCACCAAACCAACGGCGATCTTCTTCGGATCGACATCGGCGTTCTTTGCAAGGTTCTTGACGATGGCATTACCAAGAGCGTCACCAAATGATTCCTTCATTGTAGTTCCTTTCGTTAATGAATCACTTCATTATATGACATGATTTCATCACGAATCAGTACCTGCGTGTCGTATCCGCCACCGGACTTGTGGAGAACCGCATGACCAGACACGGGATATTGTTATTAGAAAGCATCGATGAAAACGAAACATTGAGTCGGTCGTCAATGGTCCATCCGAGCTCCTCGCCGATCGGAGCAGGATCGAGACCGAGTTTGTCATAGAACTCATTGAGACTGACCCACAGGCCGGGACCGTTGATAAGCTCGTAGTTGAGATCATTCACGGCTTTGCGAATGGATTCCGGATCGGAATGGAAATATCGGTCCATGAGCTGATCGTAGCACAGAACATCACCGATTCCCGGAATCAGATCCTGATCGGATGGAGGGTTCTTGCAAATATGTTCCTTGGAGATCTCATCATCGATTTCCTGAGCCTTCTCTTTGCCGAGTTCCTCGACGATCTTGGTCCGGTATTCCGATGCGGCCTTGGTGGCCATGGTGTATGCCGATGCATAGGCGGCGATCTTTCCGGCCGAGATCTGATGATGGCCGATGACACATGCAATGGTCGCCCCGGCCATAAGGACCGTGGAAATATAGCACGGCACGACGTGCTTGACGACTTCGCTCTTCGGCATATCATCATGCTCCATCTCGATCTCCAGCATGACGTCGCGGGCCTTGACGGCGTCATGGGCAGCACATACGGCCGTACCTACAACACCGGCACAGGATACGACGGTCAGAATCGTACCCGCGTTGTGTTTGATGAAATCCTTGATGGATTCAAGATTCATTGGTTGCTCCTTTTGTTTTCATAAGTCATATCGCCGTAGAATGTTTTGGAAAATGATTCCTTGAGCATCGAACGAAATGCTTCTTTTCGTTCGCTTTTTGGAAGCGTTCTCAAATATCGACGATTCCTGAACAGCACCTGAACGGCTATGAATATGATCCAGGTCATGACGATAAAAGATCCGATCTTGGCTTTCATTGCAATCCTTTCAGAAAATAAAGGCGCCACGTTTCCGCAGCGCCTTTACGGCATTGAAAAATGTCACTCCTCGACAGACGTGGAATCCACATCGTCGGAAGAGTCCTCGATGGCCTCCGGTTCGGTGACATCGATCAGTTCATCCGGTTCGCCGATGCACTTGACGACCGCCAAAGCCGTAACGGCTCCGACGACGATCGCACCAACGGTGAACTCGTACTTGTGATCGACCACGAACTTCTTGGCCTTCTTGAACTGTTCCTTCATAGTATTATCCTTTCCTTGAGGTTTTATCCTTCATCATATGCCATGTTTTCGCCGCGAAATATCCGACTGCGGAACTCCCGGACATGGCCTTCGATCCGATCGGCTTCGATGTCCGGTCGTCGGACCATGCCGATCCGCATCTTGCAGACATCTCGGAAACACATGTCGATCGATGTGAAGTCCATCGCATCGGCCTGCATGCGCCGATCGATCTCTTTGGGATCGTCTCCACGCACGAGCAGTCGCGCCTTCCGGACATCATCGGGCACGTCAAGATATATACCGAAGACGTTCTCGATCTGGTCATAGATGCGTAAATATGATTCCGGATCGATGACGGCGACACTATCCACCGCGCGATAAAGATCCGACCATGCGAATGCGTAGCTCCACACGCCAAAGACGGTGGAATATGTCCGCACACAAGTCAGTTCCCCATCAAGAAACGCGTTCTCGAATTCGGCGTCGGTGACGAAATGATAGTCGACGCCTTCGATCTCGTTGCCCCGTGGAGGCCTGGTCGTATATGCGAGGATCTGTTCATACCCACGACGCTCCAATTCCTTGGCAAGCGTGGTCTTTCCCGATCCCTGGGGACCGATGAGGAAAATATGGACACAATCGCTCATGATCGCCTTCTTTCTTTTCGGTCCGGTGTGTACGAAGAAATCGAAGTCCGCATCCGTTCCGCCGTAATAATGGTTGACGGTGAAATAACACAGCAGTCCGGATTTGGTCCCGACCACCATATGGTTCCATCCATCAATTCGGAAACATAGCCGTTCGCTCCAATATTGCGGAAAATATCGTTCGAAGACATAATCGATCCTATACACGCATGGAGTCATGAGTTTCTTCTAAGAAAACGGAACGCGATCCAGATAAGCCACAACCCTCCGGTGAGACCGGTCAGGACTAGGTCCAACAGGAAGTTGAGAATTCCATATTTCTTTTTCATAGCACAATCCTTTCGAAAAATATAACCCCATGTTTCCATGAGGTTATATCGTTGGTGTAATTGACATTACTTGCTTAAAGTGTTTGATGCAACGGCGTTGAAAGCATTGACGACAGTCATTTTCGTTTCATCATCGAGCGTCTTCAAGGCTTCATTAAATTGCATTGCGCATCCTATTGCGTCGGTGTTATACTGATCAATCCTTCCGGAACGATAGCCGGAACGATAGCAATATGCACCGAACGCAAGTGTGACGATTCCGCAAGCGCCGATAATCAAACCGGTCTTGTGCTCGTTGATGAACTGCTTGACGTTGTTCATCTTGTTTTCGTTGTCGTTCATGGTAACTCCTTACTATAATGAATTATCCTTCACTATAGTCCATGTTTCGGACGCGAGAAAATAAGAGCCCATGTTTCCATGGACCCTTATCCTGAATCTCCGTTCGTATTTGAACGTCTGTTGTCAGATCTTCGGCTTCGGAATGAAACTCAGCGCCTTTGTTGTAATGACGTGGTCGGTCTCGAATGCGAACATCAGTCCCAGACAAACCAACGTCCCTCCGACCCCGACGACCTTCGCGATCATGGCATTGTGATCTTCGTTATACATCTTCTTCGCTTCTACCAAGACCTTGAGGTCATCGACGGCCATGCGGGCGTGATTGTCATCGACCGCTCCGTAAATATTGGCCAACGCTGCGTCGATATTGTCATCGAACGCCTTGTTGATGTTCCGATGCTGTGATTCGAACTTCATAGTGTTCTCCTTTGTTCGGTTGCTTCACTATAAGGCATGTTTTGGGCGCGAAGGCCAAAAATTAAGAGGCCATGATATGATCACGACCTCTTAACCTTATGGAAAGGAAATATCACTTATTGGCGATATACTTGTTGTACTGCTTCGTGCTGATGCCCAGGATGATACCCAGGAACCAGTCCACGGCCATCACGACCGCCAGCACGACCTCCGCGTACGGAAGTCCGGTTGCGCCGGCGATGATGGCGTACAGCACGCCAAGACCGGGCAGAATATACTGCACGATCCACTTCATGATGTCGTACGTCTTGTCCGACATGAGCAGCGGGATGATCTCCTGCTGGACGAAATCGGGATCGAAGACCTCATCGGTCGACTCCGGAGGAGTCGGTTCGGTATTCTGATCTGTCATCTCTCCTCCTTTCTTGTTTCAACGATATCGAGCGGAAGCTTGTTGACCTCTTCGGCGACCTTCTTGGCGTAGCCGTTTCCACCCATGGCGCTGTATGGGTAATAGAGGTAGTGATTGAATTCATCGAGGTCATCGAGAGTGATGCGGTTCTGCTCCAGATAATGCTTGCCGACCTCCACGATCTTGGCGTGGGCAAGACCTCGCACCATCTTCTCGATGGCCTCGATGCGTTCGTCCTCCGAATCGTCCTTCTTCTTGCGATTGTTGATGACCGTGGTGACGAACGCCCAGAGTCCAGATGAAGCGAACACTGAGCATACGACGGTGACGATCGTCTGGACCCATGGGTTCATATCGATTCAGTCACCTCCGCTTCAGCCAGGTGATGGATCATGTTGATCATCATGTCCATGCCCTGGACGTCCTGGATGGTGCTGCGTTCGACATCGAGATCGTCCATCTTCCCGCGGACCTTGCGCATGAGGGAGTCCTTCATGTCGCAGATGCCGTCGAGATCCTTAGTCATATGCGTCATGGCAGCCTCCTTATGCGATCCTGCGAGCGGTGAATGCCGCGTTCGCGTCGATGGTCACCGGTTCGGTTCCGGTGTTGGTCACGGACAGTGTGACGTCCTCGCCTGGGCACACCTTAAGATATGTCCGGGCTGCGAGGTTCTGGTACGAATTGGCGGTGCCGATGGTCTCGATCATCGCAGTCTCGGCCAACGGGGTGCCGTCGATGGTCATCGCCAGCTGAACCTCGGTTCCCGCGGTGCCGCTGGTGACGTTGCCATTGAAGCTCAGATCGAAAATACTCGCCTGGCTGCATCGGTTCCCTCGGCCACGCAACCGAACGGCTCCGGACCCTTGGCGATGATACTCGGACCCGCCGCAGCCGTTGAGGTCACATCCGGTGTGGATCGCCGTCAGGTTGAAGGTAACAGTCCCGCCGACGGGGATAACCTCCGCGGCGGAATTCGACAGAACAATCATCGGTTATACCTTCTTTCCGTGGCTCAGCAGCCGCAGGACTGATAGCAGTTCTGCTGGCAACCGTAGTAGCCGTTCGGGTTCGGCACCGTGTAGGCCGGAACCGGAGCCGGGGTCTTCAGCTGGGCGACCAGATATGCGTTCTGGTTGGACTGGGAGGCCGACAGGTTAAGGGCGTTCACCTGGGAGCGCAGCTCCGCGATGGTGTTGTCCTTATCCTCCATACGGTAGGCCACCAGTTCGTCATGCAGCTGACGGTAGTTGGTATTTTGATTCTCGGTGATATCGCGAGCCGCGTTGCAGATCGCCGTGGTGACCGCGTTGGTGCTGGTCGCCATGTTGTAGTTCACGCCTGAAATGGCCTCGCGGTTCTGGCAGCAGCAATCGGCCAGCTGCGCCGTCTGCGGTTGCGTGTACGGCTGCGGGCCCTGCCACGGAGACTGTGGCAGATAGGTCTGGTACGGGTTGTATCCGTAGGTGGGGCCGTTGTATTGAGGCATGGGCATGATGGACTCCTTTCGATACATCCTTTATGTTTATAAAAGAACCCTCCTCCGGACCTCGGGACGGGAAAAGGATAAGAAAACCCGTTGCGGAAGCATCCGGAGGAGTAATGGCACCACCGGTGGAAGCAAGACACATAATCATAATCCAGGCACTCTTAGCGCACAGGTCTCGCTTTCCGGACAGAACACCGTCGTGCGACGTGTCAGTATTCCCTCGTTCAAGGGCGATGTTCGACATATTGGTGATATCAATGGCGGTTCATTCGACTCAAACTGGGGAGCCGCCATCGTCGGACATTCCGATTCTGCGAGCTCGATGGAACCATACGTCGCTGTGTATGTATGGCGTCGAACGGCCTAGGCGGTTCTTCTCCAGACGTACACGGCAACGTAGGGGCTCAAGCTTGATTCCCTCTTTGTGTCGGTTTCGTATCGATATCGCCGAGCATTATATGGTTGGGCGGATTGACCAAGCATCGAACCTGACCCAATAACTGCTCTATCTTCAAGCTTCGTCCATTCATGGAAACCGTCAGTCGCTTCGCCGCTATCTTTGTCATACGAGACCAATCCGCTCCATACGGCTGGATGGGCATCATTCGGAGCGATCAGGGTATGGCCATAGAACGATCCGACAGCGATTCCATACTTATGATTATGTGTCTTGCTTCCACCGGTGGTGCCGGCGGTGAAGTCTGAATCGGTATCGGAGGCGCTAATCAGTGCTCGTCCGGTACCGTAACGTTCCCAACTGCCGCCATACAGCGACGCCGGGCTGGTGGAATTGGTGGAAATATAGATCGAATCGACCGGGTACATCCGATCCAGCAGTTTATCTACGAGGTGCTGGACCCCACCCTGATCAAGGTAGCTTACCATGAATATCTCCTTAGAACATGCCGTCGATGGTAGCCTCGCTGATGCGGGTCATACCATCCGATGGGAATTTATCAAGCTTGGCCTTGTCGGTCTTGGACATCAGGCCGTCCTTCGAGGATGTGGCCGTTCCGATGGCCGAACCGTAATCGCCGGACAGGCCGTCGAGCTTCTTCTTGTCGGCAGCCGACATCAAACCAGCCGTTGATTGGGTGGCCGCGGAATAGGTCGTATCCTGCGTGGTGAACGTCGAGGTCGTGCCGTTGCCCTTGGTCACCGTGACAGTGCGTCCTGATGCGGTGACGGACTTCACATAGGTCGTGTTGATGGTCTGACCGGCAGAATCCTGCGTCGCCTTGGTGGCGTTCGTGGCATTGGTCGCGTTGGTGGCGTTCGTCGCGTTGGTGGCCTTGGCGATCGTATCGGTCGTTCGGACCAGAGCGGTCCACGTACTCCATGCGGAATTAGCAGTAGAATACGACCTCGTCCAGATCTTGCCGGAGTTGTCGTACAGAATCTGGGCGAACACGCCCAACGCCGTATGCATCATCCACATGCCGAAGTACTCGACGCCGGATGGCTTGTTCGATACAGTATTGCCGCCAGTGGCGTAATAATACCCGCACTGTTTTTCGGTATTGTACGAGTTCAGGTTCTGATCGGTAAGCACAACCGGCGCCGTCGGAGGATTCTGGACACCTAGAGCCGTACGGGCCGTCTCGGCCGACGTGGCTCCGGTGCCTCCCTTGGACAACGGGATTGTAGGAAGTCGGTCGACTGCCAGTGTGCCACTGGCGATGTCGGAAGCGGCGTGACTGTGCTTGGCCGCGGCGAACAGCGCTTTGATCGAGGACCAAAGCACCGTCCTGGTGCCCGCCGAACCAGTCGTGCTATCGATGACGAACACGTCCGAATCAGACGGTTGCGAAGTGCGGGTGTAGGTATTAAGACGTGCCATACGTCATCTCCTTAGTCGATCTGTTTCCATCCCCGCGGATAGGCATCCGGCGAATAGGCGTTGTTGTTCATCGTGCACTCGTAGCGATGGCCGTTATACGTCACCTTGTCGCCGATGTTGTATGCGTCATGGGCGCCGGTCGGTTGGACGAATGCCGGATACTCGTCATTATCGCCACCGGGTTCCGGGCTTTCGCCGGTGCCATCCAACTTGGTCCAGCCTTGCGGATAGGCGGTCGGCGACCAGACATTATAGTCGATGTTCGACTGATAATAGGCGCCTTCGAAGGACACCTTGTCACCCTTCATGTAGGTGTCCGTAGCACCAAGCGGCTGGCTGAACGGATGGATGCCATGCTCGTCCGGCTCATCGACGCACTTCCATCCCGAGATGTAGGTATCCGGCGGGAAGATCTCCTGGGCGGTGTCGTTCTGAAGGCAACGGTACAGAACGCCCTTATACCGGACAATATCGCCGGTCTTGTATTCGGTACCGACAGTCCACTCCGGAACCAGAGCCGACACGGCCTTCAGATCCTCGACCGGCATGCTGGTCAGCATCGGCTGAATCAGCATCGGCACGGCGGCCATGACGGCCTTCTGGATCTCCTGCTGTTCTAATGCCTGCGCCTCACGCTCGGCATTGGCCTTGAGTTCCTCAGCGGTGAACTTGGTGTAGCGCTGAATATCCTCGTATTCGTCCCAGGCTTCCTTGGCTTCGACGCCTGGAACGTCCACCTTCCACTCGACGTCCTTACCGCCGTTCGGATACTCCTGAAGGGTCTCGTAATGGCCCTGCTCCTCAACGGCTTCGACGGCATCGTGGTGCTGAATGAAGATCTTGTCATCGGAGAGCTTGCCGAGACGATAGTCCACGTCCTCCGGCTGGATCTCGTTGTCGTTTTGGTCCAAAATTCTCATGATGATTCCTTCCTTAGTGAATAACGAACATGTTGTCGATGACGGAGTTGGGGATCGACGTGATGGCCGACGGATCGGTCACGACACTCTCGATGAGCTCGTGCCACTCCTTTTTGTTGGACTCCATGGTGTCGTCGAATTGTGCCTGCCACTGTCTGATGATGGTATCGGCGTCGAAGGTGTTCTCGACCAGTGTCGCCAGAGGACATGCACTCGTACCGATTGCGTTGGTGATGTCGGCGGAGGTGATGTTCGTGGCACCATGAGCGACCTTAACGTACGCCAAGGGATATTCGGAAATATCCGACGTCTTGGTCATAGTCGGACGTTGTGGACTTCCGCTTGGCGTTCCCTTCTTGATGAGAATACTATTGGCCCTGACCGCCAATGAGGTATCGACCCGAAGCACCACGGCATCAATACGGTCCTGAGTGGCCGACGCAGAATCGATCGTCAACGGAAGATCGGTGGAATTATAGGTCCATGTATGATTGAACCAGGCTCGACCGGATCCGACAATGACCTGCATACCGCTTCCCGACTTAACGACCAGATGGTCCTCGAAATTCGGAAGCACACCATCGTTGATGATGCCATCGAAAATCTGCCCCATCTGAATATTGTTGTACACACGATCATGGTTTGAGGAATTGAAAAATCCTGAGGTAACGGCCATGGCTTACTCCTTTCTGGTTAATCATCTATCTTCACCGAGGAATGCAAGGTGTTATCGGTGGAATCTCGAATCGGTAATCCGGAGGAATCATCGATCGATGTCAAGGAATCGACGATCGTCTCCAATGTCGGATACTCGCTGTATCCATTGGTATCCCAGTTACGAATATACTCGGTGATCTTGGCCGGATACGCCATGTTATAGGCGTTCTCGAATTGCACAATATCACCGATAGTGTAATCTTCGTTGTAGACCATGCCGGTAGTTGATGATACCTCTGCATCGAAGGTGATACCGGAACCAACCTTTTTGAGTTCCTTCTTTCCTTCCGATTTGAGGGAGTTAAGTACCGTGGAATCCGGAAGCGGTTTTCCCTCATCATCGTTTTGCTGGACCGATAGTCCGCCATAGAACGTTTCGTGATAATCCCATCCGATAGATCCGTCCTCATTTGGAACATAAGCGACCAGACGTTTCGTCGAACCATCATCGTTTCGTGTCTCGGACCCGCCGACGTATGCGGCATTATAGAGTTCGCGATAGTCCATAGTGGTGTCCGACGAAACCAGATTTCCGTAATTCGATGAAAATATCACATATGGATTCTTATCCTGTTCATATGAATGATCAGTTCCGTTTATGATGCGAAACGTCATTTTCGTATCGATCCAACGGTCGGCCGTTGCCAAACTAAGACGGAATCCGTATTTCTTGGAGTCGAGAATCGTCTTGACGGCATCGTATACGGTGTCGCCATCGAATTCGTATCCATCATCGGTCTCCGACGAAGTGTCAGGAAGATCGTTGTTCTTTTCAAAAACGAAGTTGTCGATCTTCCGTCGTGCTTCCGTTGGCTTGATGACATTCTCGTTCAGAATCGTCTGAATCGCGATCTGAATATCGCCTTTGTACGTGACTTTCTTCGGAATGACTCGTCTCAACAGAAGCGACTCCAAGGAACGACCGCTCACGACAAGATGATCTCCATCTTCGAGATTGCTGGTGATCTTCACCTGATCGATCACCATAGTCGATACGGAATCGGGATAGAACAGATAATATCCTTTCGGGAACCGTTGGATATTCTCGATACTCGCCCGAACGTAGAATTCGAAATCGCCATAAGCCGAGAACCGCTCGGTCCAAATAACCGATTCGAACTCATCGACGATGTCGACGACCTTAAACGATTTGTCCAGTACGAAAAATTCCATTCGTTTCGCCATGATCACACTCCGGCGTAAAGAATCTTACTGGATACGGACACCATCATGTTATCGATACCTGATTCGGCCATATAGGTGATGACATTGTTTCCAGGATACAGTGTAATCCAACTCACAGCCCTGTCGATGGCGTTGAGAACGTTGTAATCGATGCCCTCCCTACGGATTCTTGCGTATTTTTCTCCGGACACGGTCGATATGATGATCTGATCCCCCGACTGGAGATCGGATCCGATGATGCTCTTAACCTTATCGGTGTAGATCAGGATCGACTCGTCCCAATCCTCGTTGTAGAATGAGGGATTAGAAACCGGTCCGGTGAGTTCGACAGTGATGATGACGCCGACCTCGGCTTCACCGTCGTACTGGACGATCTTCGAATGATCGATGCTGATATTGCCGAATTCAAAGGTGTCGCCGGCTATCGGGAACGGGAATTCGAACAGCGACTCCACTGTCGAGAACTGCGTGACGATCTTCGAGACCTCGGAGGCGTCTTCAAACCACGGATCCGCACATCTGATCGTGATCGCCGACGCCTCCTGACTCGTGAATATGGCCACATCGTTGTTCTCGACATGCCCGACGGTCTTCACCCGTCTGGTATCGGTCTCGAAGATGAGCGTCACGGCTCGTTTCTCCGGAAAATATCGGTAGATCCTATGACGCAACTCCTCGATGCTGTGATTGGCATCCCATAGATAGGCAAGCGTGATGGTGATGTCACGCGATTCCTTTCTTGCTCCATTAAAGACGGAACCATCGGAGGTGACCGATTCGGAATGCCACAGAGTGGCTTTCGTTGGCCCAAGACCATCGATGCCGGAGATCAAATATCCGCTCTCCCGAGGGTCGGCGAGCGAAATGGTCAGACTTTCGTTTCGATCATTGATCACTGTCATGGACCTGAACATTGAGACCACTACTTTCCTATAGGTGACATTTTCAATTCCTGACGAAGGAGTTTGAGTTGGTTCGATGTCTGTCGGTAAATATCGTAACGACTGAGACTGGTCGGCGAATTCAACGTCTGGTTGTATTCGATGTTGACCGACTTCGGACCGCTCGTATCCTTCTCCGCCGTCCGAGAACCACTCTCATTTTGACGGAATCGACGATCGATTTCCCTGAGCTCGGCCTCTGATGGAGCGATGGATCTCGACAACATCGAATCGATCGATCCGGCCTGCTTGCTGATGGCACTTAGGTCAAGCACCGGGGTGATCGTCGGACTCGCGTCGAACAGATCGTCGATCGATGACGTCGCCAGCATGTCATTCAACGTGGATATTGCCTTCTGCGCGACCTTCTCGGAAGAATCGCTGACCATGTCCTCTCGATCAGTAATGCCGATCGAGAATCCTTCGGTGAAGAATCGACCGACCTGCATCATGATCTTCGACGGGGAACCGTTATCCAAGGCGCGATCGGCAGCCGTCTTAGCCGAACTGGCCATATTGGCCGCTGCGGTGGCCGCTGATCTCGTGTAATCATTTATGCCGTTGGTGAATCCCTCGACGAGATATCGTCCGGCGTCATAGAATCCGTTATAATAGGCTCTGACGCTGTTAACTGCCTGATTGACGGACGATGAGAACACTCCGGTGAACTGTGATGAATTCGATCGCATACCGTTCAGCAGACCATCGGCTAGATGTTGACCGGCCGTGCGGAACTGCGACTGGAACGAATTGATCCTGTCCACCGTGGTCCGAAGTCCGGCCGCCGTCGATGTCGTCGACTCGTTAAGGGCGTTCCCCATACTTCCGGCGAAGGCCAGCACGACACTGATGATTGAATCTAATCCGCCGTTGATGGTCGAGGTGGCGCCGATGATGGCGGTGGACATACTCGACATGTTCTGGCTGACGATGGATCCAACACCGGACAATCCATTGGTCACCGATGTCTTGAACTGTGTGAATCCAGTGGATATGGTCGATCCATTGGTCGACACCACATTACCCAACGTGACCATGGCGGAATTCAGCTGAGTTGCGAACGCCGAAATATCAGCCGGTAATGTGCTGGTAATCGACTGCGTGTTATTCAACGAACTCACGAATGTCGAAATCTGCTTCGATACACCAGACAGGTTCGCCGCCGACAAACTAGTTGCCGCCGTAGCAATGGATCGAACCCCGGAAGCGGCATTTGACATGGATTCCGCGATCCCGGATCCAATACCAGTAAACGCCTTCACGCCATTAGCGAGAGCGGTAAGATTGCCTTGAATTCCTCCAGGAACCTCAACGCCGTTCCATTTCTTGACTTCCCCTGCCAGTTGTCCCAAAGGGCCAATGACTGCATTTATCGACCATCCACCAACGAAGGCCAGCGTGAACGCTTTCACACCATTGGCGAGAGCGGTAAGATTGCCTTGAATGCCGCCAGGAACCTCCACGCCGTTCCACTTCTTAACGGCCCCTGGCAGTTGTCCCAAGGGGCCAATGACGGCGTCAATCGACCAGCCGCCGGCGAATGCAAGCGTGAACGCCTTCACGCCGTTCGCAAGAGCGGTAAGATTGCCTTGAATGCCACCGGGAACCTCAACGCCGTCCCACTTCTTAACGGAATCGGCGAGCGTTCCGAGCGGACCGACCACGGCATTGAGCGACCATCCACCAGCGAAGGCCAGTGTGAACGCTTTCACGCCATTGGCCAACGAGCCCAGCTGCGTTGCGATATCGGTCGGGAACGTGATCGTCGACCACTTGGCCACTGCATTGGTTAGGGTGTTCATCGGCTGGGCGATGTTGGCAATGGTGTCGCTGCCCCATCCAGCCAGCGTGAACTTGCCTACGCCGTCGGCGATCCTTCCGAGCTGATCGGCCAGATCGTCCGGAACGGCCACACCTTCCCATTTCTTAATGGAATCAGCGAGCGTTCCGAGCGGAGCGGCCATCTTCTCGATGGCACTGGCACCGAATCCGGAGAAGGTGTTGAGCAGGCCGCCAAGCGCGGTCTCGCCCATCGCGGCGCCCATGGCCGTCAGACCCCTACCGATCTCATCCCAATTGAATTCGGCGAACTTACCGAATGCGGTCGCCAGATCGATCAGGCCTTGCGAAGCGAGTGTAATCGTACCGGCACCCATCAGACCAGCGATTCCGGTCAGGGCACCTGTCGCTCCGGATATGGCGGCAACCTCGCCCATGGCACCGCCCATGGCAACAAGGCCGCGTCCGATCTCATCCCAGCTATACTGAGAGAACGAATTGAACGCTTGGGCAATCTCGTCAAGACCTTGCACGGTGAGGTTGATCGTGCCGGCTCCGATCAATCCGGACAAACCAGCGAGTTTACCCAATGCACCGCTAACGACCGCGACCTCGCCGAGCGCACCGCCCATGGCAGATAGGCCGCGTCCGATTTCGTCCCAGCTATACTGAGAGAACGAATTGAACGCCTTGGCGATATCCCCAAGACCCTGAGCAGTAAGAACTATGGAGCCAGATCCGATGATTCCGGACAAACCAGCGAGTTTACCCAAAGCGCCGGATATGACGCCAACCTCGCCGAGAGCACCACCCATGGCCGTCAGACCACGTCCGATTTCACCCCAGTCGTATTGAGTGAATTCACCGAATACTTTGGCGATATCACCAAGGGACTGCACTGTAATGTAAATGGAACCGCTGCCCAGAATTCCAGAGAATCCTGCAAGCTTGCCCAAGGCGCCGGTAACGAGCCCGACTTCGCCCAAAGCGCCGCCCATGGCGGTAAGACCACGTCCGATCTCGCCCCAGTCATAGCTGGAGAACGACCCGAATGCATCTGCGATATCACCAAGGGATTTGGCCGTAATGACCATGCTGACAGCAGCGGAAATGTTGTGCTTGCCGAATCGGCCGAGCAAACCGGTGACCGTGCCCATCTCCGTCAGGGCTCCACCCATGGCGGATAGGCCTTTGCCGACCTGATCCCAGCTCATGTTACCGAGCTTCTTGAGCGGATCTGCCACCATTTTGACCGCTTGGGCCATGGCGATAAGCGAGCCTGCCGTCTTGAGATCGACCTTGGCGTAGCTCAGACCCTTGGCGGCAGCGACGAGCTCCGCCATGGCGCCGCCCATGCCGGTGAGGCCCTTGGCGATCTCGTCCCACTTGAGATTACCGATCGTGGACATGGCGTCGGCCAACATGTCCATAGCCTTCGCGAATTCTATGAGGGCCGCACCGGTCTTGATGAGATCGGTGGTCTTAACGCCCTTTATCGTCTTCGTGATCGATTTAAGACTGATGTTAAGCTCGGTCATCATGCCGCCGATGGCCGAAACGCCGCCAACGACTTCACCACCATTGAGGGCAGCGATCTTCTCCATCGAGTTAACAAGCAGCGCGATGGATCCGGCGATCTCTACAAGAGTGAACGCCTTGACGCTTCCCGTGAATGCGTTCAACGATTCTTGAAGACCGCCTAGGATCTCATCGAATACGCCAGCACCCTTCTTGAGCTTTTCAGCCCCGTTACCGAAAAGGTCCTCAAAGACCTCCTTGATCTTATCGAACGCCCCGCCGATCTTCTGTGCGGCCAGGAAGATGCCACCTCCGGCGAGGCCAGCGAAAATATCACCACCGGAGATGTTGTCGGTGATCCACGTCAAGACATCACTGATGACGTTCTTGACCCGTTCGAACGCTCCGCCAAGAGTATTACCAATTGTCGAAGCGATCGATCCGATGGTGGATCCAATTGTCGAAGCGATCGATCCGATGGCAGATCCCATCGACGAGATTCCACCGGTGAAGGAACTGAAGACCCCGAGCACGCCGTTGATGGCGGAACCGACCGCCTTGGCCGCACCCTCGAATACGCCAAACTGTTTGATCGAATTATCAAGTCCGACAAGCCAATCCCCGAATCCGGCGGCGATATCGAGCAGATTGTCGAGCAAACCACCCATGCTGCCAGATCCGAATGCCGTGGAGATGGCCTCGCCGACAGCCTTGACGGCCTGCACGCCGATATCAAAGACGGAGAAGACGCCCTCAGCAACTCGGCCGATCTTGTTTAGCGTCGATTCGGAAGGAACGAGGCTTTCCGTAAACGAAGTGAACGCCTTGGTAATGTCCATAAGTTGCTGAGACGTTGTCGGAGGAAACACCTTCCGAAACGCATTACCGACGGTCGATAGCACCTTACCGAGGGATTCAAAGACATTGGACAGGCCTTCAATCAGTTCGGTTCTTCCGCCGAGATCCTTCCATCCCTGAAGAAGGTTGTTTCTCGATTCTGACGATCGATTGACGACATCGGAAATAACATTGGCAACACTAGACCATAGTTCCTTGGCTTCTTCGAAGTCGCCGAATATGATTTCGAAAGTATTGGTCCAACCAGACCCCAATGCTTCTTTTGTCGTATCGATCAACTGAGAGAATGTCTTGACGTCGGTTGCGGCGCCTTCGGCCGTATTGGCCAACTGGACGATCTGCTTGGCCTGTTCCTCGGTATAGCCCTGAGAAACAAGATCGGCTTCGGTATACGCTCCGGAAAGTTGCTTCAACGTCTCCGTAAGGACATCGGTAGTGAGCCATCCGCCCTCGGTCAGCGATTCTCGGAACGATCCGTACTTCTGGATCATACCGTCGACGTTGGTGCCGAAGTTCTCGGCAGTGCGCTTCAGGGCATTCTGGAAGACCTCGCCGCCCATACCGGCGTTGACCACCGAGTTCCAGTCCATAAGCTGGACCTTTCCGGCGGCGATTGCCTGGGACAGCTGATACATGGCCTGAGAGGCCTGAGCGGAACTCGAACCGGAAACAGCCGCAAGGTTGGCGATACCCTTGATCGAATCCACCGATGTCTGAAGATCAACACCGGCAGCCGTAAAGGTGCCGATGTTCCTCGTCATCTCCGTGAAGTTATAGATGGTCTTGTCGGCGTAGGTGTTCAGCGTGTCGAGTGCCGAATTGACGTCGTCGATCGTCGATCCTTTTGACTGGGTATTCGCCAGAATCGTCTGCACGGCGTTCATCTGGGTCTCGTATTCAGCGAAACCGTCACGGACCGAAGCGGTCAAGGCGTTGGTGATACTCTTCCCGGCATCAATGGCCGCATTGGTCATACGGTTGAGCACGGAGAATGCCACGGCACCCATGGCGTTGAAGCCGGACTGGACTCCTTGAAGACCGGAGGTCAGTGGATTGAAGCTGACGCCGCTTACGGCCTTATCGACGTTGTTGATCGATTCGACCGACTTGTCGAGGTTTAATGCCTGCTTAAGTTTGCTGAGAAGACCGGAGGTCTTGTTGATACCCTGCTCGAACTGGCTGTTATCAAGACGCATCTTTACGACGCGTTCGTCGATGCTGCTCATGCAGAAGTCACCACCTTCCAAGCCTTCTCGGCTATCTTATCGAATACGGGTCGGATCGCCGGATTAATATAATCACGACCCTGAACATAGCCTCCGGTACCGGTGCCGTGACCGTACTGGAGGATGACGGCAATCGGTACGCCGTCGTTGATATTGGAATTGGTCCAGACGATCTCGGTGTAATTACGGGTGCGTTTGATCTCGTAATCCCACGCCTCGGCCGTGGCACCGGAATCGACCGGGGTGGCGTTTCGAAGTGCCTGAACGCCGTCACGGCCGAACTCATCGAGCACGTTCAGGTATTCACGACGCTTCATGCGGTTGAGAAACCGCTCGGTCTTCGTGAAACCGCCAGACACTTCGAAATTCACCCTCATTTTGACCTACTTGACTCGAATGGTTTGACCGGCGTAGATGAGATCGGGATTGGCGATGTTGTTCCACGCCTGGAGCTGAGCCACCGTTGTGCCGAACTGAATGGCGATCTTACCCAGGTAGTCGCCGGACTGTACCGTGTAATACTGCGCGGAGTTGGCGTTGATCGCACCCTGAACCTCGTCATAGCGGGAGCCGAGCACGGTCTGACGAGTCAAGCCGTCGCCATACATACCGGCATAGACCTCATCGACGAGCGTGTTGACATCGGCGGAGGCGATGTGGTTGATGAAGTTCTGCACCTCATCGTATCGGGATCCGAGATTCTTCTTACGATCCGCACCATTGCCATAAAGACCTTCCATCGTCCACGTCGCCAGCTGAAGCGTGGTGCCGGACGGACCCGAAGTCGATGGCTTGGACGGAGCGCTCGACGAGCTGCCGTAATACTTCCGGAAGTCGTCCAACGAGCCGTAGAACTTATCAAGATCAAGATCGCCATTCCAACCGTTCAATCGACCAGAGCCCGAATACTGACGGATGGCGCAGGTATAATCGCCTTCGTTCCATGGTGTATTCTGATACCCGGTTGGATTCATATCGGCGTACTGGGCGATCCACAGTCCGCAGTTATGACGTTTAGCGACCTCAGCGACCTGATTGTAACGGGATGCCGGCGCATAGACCATCGGAGGAACGCCGGTTCGTGCGATAACCTGATTGATTACCTGCTCGAGATAGGACTCATCGCCCCATGCCGAATTCTGGTCGAGTTCCCAGTCAAGACAGATCATCACCTTGCCGATCCAGTTAAGGATCGAATTAATGAAGAAATTTGCTTCGGCGACTGCATTGCCACCGGAAATATAATGATAGACGCCAACTCCCTTACCGAGAGACATGGCCTGTTCAACCGCTCGGACACAATCCGGGTTGGTGTAACCGGTACCCTGAGTCGCCTTGATGATGGCGAAATCACAAGGAACCTTAGAAAAATCAAGACCAGCCTGATAGCTGGCAATATCAATACCATTCAATGCCATGAGTACTCCTTTCATCCCTTGCTCCCAGTCTCTGCTCGACGTCGGGCATTCATCTCCCTGTACATTTTCGAAACATCAGACTTTGACATCTTCTTTTTCGGCGAGTTCTTGACGCCGAATATCTCGATCAGTGTGATAAGACGGCTGAGATGCCACGTCTCGCATGGTTGCGCGGGTATTCCAGCGGAAAACATCCAATAATAGATAAGTTCGGACGTCACCTTGGATGATGAACGACGTCCTTTGGACATGTGATTGATCGTGGTTGCCGTTTGCGACGATTCGATGTAATGATTAAGTTCGGAAAAATGATTGAGCATGATCAGATCGAGTTCGGTGTCCGAAATATCATCGATCGCCATACAACGAAAATATGACCGCGTTTCCTTGATGCTTTTGGGTTCGTCGTCAAGGAACGGTTTTCTCCAAATCGACTCCCATTTTGAAACGGAAAGAAGCGAATGCTCGAATCGAACGATTCGCGGTTCTACAGTGATGAATTCGTTCTCCGACTCGTCGTAGAGTTCACCTTCAACCGTCAATTCGAGCATTCGCACATCTCACTTCCGTTACAACTCTGTCCGCATCATGGTATAGACCTCACCCGGAAGGGGCAGGGTCGGCTCGCCGGTAGTGTCGCCATACAGCTTCTTCTCAAGCGCGGCGAGCTTACCCTTATCGACCTTGGTCGAATCGATGGTGATCGACGCCACCGGCTTGAGTTCCGGATGGCCTTCCACGGTGACCGGATCGGTGTCGATCTCCCAGCTGAAGGTCATGCCCTCCGGAGAATCGTTGATGGTCTCATACGACTTCTCCGACGGGGAGGCGGTGACGCCGTACACCAGATGCAGCTTGTAGCCGGCGTCCTGGCTGACGTCGTTGCCGATCTGCGTACGGTACGAGAAACCGAACTTGGATCGCGACTGCTGGCCGAAGACCACGCCATCGGTGACCTCGGCGCCACCATCGCACGGAATGAACTCATCCGGGAAGGTATAGGCCTCGATCGTCGCACCAAAGGTCTCGGCGGAACGCAGCGAGGCGTACTTGATGTTATCGGCGTACATGTCGTTCGCCTCGGCGCCATCAGGGGACTCGGTGACGGCGGTCAGGCCGTTCCAAGCCGCGCCGGCGCCATAAGCGCCACCGGTCGTCATCGGGTACAATACGCCATGGTCCGTACCCATCTCATACTGGCGCTTGCCGGTATCGTCCCAAGTAAGTGCTACCATTCTAGCTCCTTAAAAATAGCAATTGAATACATCATGATGAAGATTGTCGCTGACGAAATGCCGATCCATTGTGCATAACGGCAATGCGGCAACCTTGCTCGGAATCAAACTATCCGGATTCTTATCGATTACGGTAATCTGATACCGAAGCTTGAAAATATACGGATAGTTATCAGCGAACTGAGTATCACCCGTATTGCGTTCATAGACAATACATGGATAATTCATGTAAATTGTCGAAGGCGGCTGAAAATATACATGGCCGTTAGCATATGCTGGATCGATTTCGGCCATGATATCGGTTAAAATATCATGGAGCTGTAGCCTCGTGCCCATCGTTATACACTCCCCCAAGGGTAAGGATAAGACGGGGACGGCGGACTTCCACTTCGGAAATAGTCCAGCGCGCCCCCATCCACCATACGTACTTCATATCGAAGAAATGGTCGCAGGCATACGCGTCCGCGAGGATCGAGATCTGATTGTTCACGGTAATGTTCGGATTGATGGCGTCCGAGACCTCGAGTCGTCTCGAGTTCCTCGTGACGTCACCAAAATATAACTGTTCATAGATCCGATCTTCGTAAACGCCCGGCGAGGTTTCTCCAGTTATACCGAATCCGATCTTCCCGCAGAACCTCGTCATGGCGATCTCAGGCCTTCGGTTCCAAGGTAAGACCCTTCAGAGAATACCTGACCGTGGTCGTTCCGGTGGAATCGGTGGATACCACCTCGATGCTCTGAGTGTTAGGATTGGTCACGCGGAAGACGCAGAAGGCATCACCATCCGTCAACGTCACCGGTCCCTTCTTTCCGCCCTTGAGCTCGACCGTGAACGTCGTCGGATCGGTATCGCCGAGCCAATTGTCCGAGAAATCAAGTGCAAGGTAATTACCTTCCTGCTCGGTTGGCTCGGAGCTATTGAATTCGGTATATCCGGTCACGTAATGGAGCGTGCCATCGATCTTCCGATTGGTGTTGATGACAACATCATCCTGAAGATCGGAGACCTTCTTACCATACTTGGTCTCGGTGCCCGCTACAGGCTCGACCAGAACGGTCGGACCCGACGGGCTCACGCTTTTGGGTGGGTCAGCACAACGGCGGACTTCGGCATGGTCAGCGCACCGGAGAGACGAGCCTCGATGAGGTACTTATGCTGGTTGTAGTCGATGTCGAAGTCGGAGAACTGGGTCAGCTCTCCGCCACGATCGGTACCGATGGTGTAGTCGCGCAGATTCGCCATGACACCATCAACAACCTTGCTCTCCTCGGTCATCTCGAAGCCTTCAAGCACGGGGACCTCGACGATGGCGGAAACACCCATGGCGGCCGCCAGCGAGGCGTCGGTGTCGTACAGACGACGGCCGACCTTATCACGCTGCACCATGAGCTCGCCATGCAGGCTCGGGGACAGGAACAGGGTCGGCATACCGGAGCCCATATAGCCCACCTTCGCCTTACGGGCGCGATCGACGAACGCGGTCGGATCGGTGGCCGGATCGGCACCGTCGTTGTAAATGACGTACAGGTCGTCATCACCGACGATTGGACGGACGTTCTCGGTGTTGACGTGATCCTCGGCGGAGGCGGCGCGGCCGTCACCGATGAGAATATCACGGGCCATCTCCTCGCGGATCATGACCTTCATCTCGTTCCACAGGAAGTTGACCACGTTGAAATCAGTGATGTCGATCTCGTCATCGCGGTCCAGACGCTGCTTCTTGTAGATCGTCTGCGGGGTGGTCACGCGCTTGTAGACCTTGAACACCTCGTCCATCTTACGCTTGTTGTTGTTGCGGTCAAGCGTAAAGCCCTTCGCACGAGCCTCATCCTCGGTCAGATCCGCGTACGAGGTCTTGATGCGGGTGAACGGGGTGTGACGGGTGCCGTTGAGCACGATGTCGACCCAGTCGGTGTCGCGCTTGTACAGGTACGGCTCGTCGCCGACCTGACGTGCATCCGGGAAGAGCACTTCGATGTTCTCGATGCCATAGTTCTGGCCAGCGTGCTGCATCCACTTCTCGGAATAATCACGGAACGAGCCGTAGTCCTTGGCCTCGGTAAGGAATTCCTTCATGTCGTCGTGGGACAGGACCGGAGCTTCATCCTCGGCACCGGCCTGTTCGAAGGCGTTCATATGCATAATATCTCCTTCTTCCTCCGAATGGGAGGCGCTATTGTTGTTCTCTCCGTCACTGTCCTCAGTGTCGGAATCACCCTGCTCCACGGCGAGGCCGATCAGAGCATAGGCGACATTCTTCTGTTCCTCGTTCAGCGTGTCGAAGACATCCTGAACGGTCTCGCCGGAAGACGAATCGTCAGACTCGTCATCGGCATGCGAAATATCGGACTGTGCAACGCTCTCCTCGGCACCACCAATGGCCGCGCCGATAAGAGCATATACAGCGTCCTTCTGCTTGTCGGTAAAAGTGTCCCAGACCTGCTGGACCGTTTTGTCCGACGCTTTCTCGGACGAATCGTCCTCGGTCTTGGCGGTCGACGTTTTGGAATCGTCGGCATGCTGCATGTCATCCTCGCTTTCCTCATCGCCATGCTCAAGCACGATCTCCTCGCCGGAGTAGATCACGGCCTCGTCATCCAGAAGATCCTGAGTTCCGTCCGAATGCTGAAGCGTGACATTGTCGATGTAGGCGCCGGGATTGGCGCCGGCAAGGACCAGACTCACCTCGCGGATGTTACCGTGCATGACGTTCTTGTTGTGTTCGGTCAGATGGTTCGCGTAGATCGACAATGCGGTGATGTCACCGTGCTTGACGAGCTCCTTGGCGTCGCGACCCATCGGCGTGCTGTTGAACGTGCCATAGCAGTAGACGCCGTCCTCACGGTTCTCCAGTACGGCATGGCCGAGCACGTTGTCGATGTCGCTATGGTTGTGCTGGTAGACCAGCGGCACCTTCTGACCGTCCTGATCGGCGAAGGCGTCCTTCAGAATGGTTCGCCCGTCGGAGCAACGGATGTTGTTCCGCGTGGCGTAACCACTGAAATCATACCCCATTTTGACTGTCTCCTTCCATTGGGGCGTTCAGCACATCCTGAATGGAAGGCTGTGCTGAATCTTGGGTTGGTTCTTCTGTGGATTCCGGCTGCTGCGCGGTCACGTCAGTGCCGAGCGGGTTGATGTTGGCGTTGCGCAACTGATCCGCCTGAGGTTCTTCGGAACGGGCGAAACCAAGGATCGAACGGAACTCGTTCGACGACATGATCTCGTTAGACGTGAATGCCGCGGCGATGTTCGCCAGATCGGTGACCGGAACCAACCTGAACGGATCGCGGAAGAACTCGATGCTCTGTCCTTGACTTCGGGCGGTTTTGGTCAGAAAAGTTCGCTTCAGTGCATCGCAGATGGCTGAGATCATCGGCTCCAAGGTGCGGTTATGGTAATTGAGCATCTCCTCCTGAGAGGCGGTGCCGTTCACCACGGCCTCGGAAAGGCCGAGCTGACCGTAGAGCTGGGTCGTCAGATTCTGGATCTGCTGAAGCATGTGATTATCCAGACTTCGATTGAGCTGGGTGATCTTCTCGGCACTGTCGGTGTACGCAACGCCATAGGCGGAATCCTTGAGCTGATCCTCCAGCTGCTGACGGCGGAGTTCGGCCTGTCGCTTCTTCTCCTCCGTGCGGATCTGGTACGGGAACTGGATGATAAGATCGAGTTTGCCGGACGCGGCCTTGTCATCAATAGTATCGAGCTGATTGAGCTTTCGGATCAGACGCTGCAAGGTAGAGTTCGGCTCGTTCATCACCTGATAGAGCGGGTTCTGGACGATCGCCACCTTGCGCTTCGGCATGACGATTTCTTCGCGCTGGCCGGAGTTTGGAGCATCATTATAGACCGAAAGTTTAACGGCCCGAGGATACCATTCAACAACACGACCGACGCGCATGGTCTGAATATCGAACGAATTCGAATTCATCGGATTCACCGTGGTGTCAATCGGCACCAGAGCCGCGGCCCCGTCATCGCACATGGTCATCACGACGTCCATGATGAAATCACGGCCTGATTGGTCGATATTGGCCTCGATGTTCAGACACTGATTGAGCCCGTCGTCGATCGTCTCCAGATATTGCTGCGTCATCTTGTCAATACGGCAATGCCGGATCTCGATGGCGCTCACATCGATGGCGATGCGGTTGTACAGCGAAGATATGATCGATCGGTCGACACCTCGGGTGAAGACCCGTGTATCAGGACGACGCGCCGAGGAATATCCGACGGACAACTGGAAATCGGAGGACGGATTGACGAACGCGTTCCATGCGTGCGCCAATGCATCGGTAACGACATTCATTAGGCATCACCGACCGATCTGCCTGCGAGCGAAGTCAAATGAATATGACTGTCCGTTCCCACGGGCCTTGCTGGCCGCATAGGCCATTCCGGCTCCGAGGATAATCTTCCCCACATTCATCAACTGCTTCGACACCTCGTTGGCCGCGGTCTGCTTCATCTGGTTGCCAACCTTGTCGACAAACCGATTGCCTTTCTGCTTCTGAGTTGTCGTCAGATTCGAATACTGCTGCTCAAGATTGAGCCGTTCGTTGATCTTGCGGAGCTCGGCATTGGACAGCTTGTTCGGGGACTTCTTGAGAAGGTCTCGACTCTCCGTGTAATCCTTGTTGTCCGATCGGGAACGCTTGGAACTTACCGATCGCTTACGATCCTTGCGGACACCCCACTTCATGCCTTTGACGCCGAAGTGATAGAGCTCATTCATTGAAACCTCCTTCCCCTTGGATGTTGAGACGCCATTCATACTCCTCGATGTTCTTCCGGATCGATTGTTCAAGGAACGAATTGGTCGGTGGATCGAACTGAAGACGAACCTTTTGCTGAATATACGGCTTTACTCCAGTCAGTAACGATTCATCAGCAGTGAATTCCGACCAGTCGTTCTTCTCTCCGGAGATGGAATATCCCTCTTTGGGACCGACGCCCAACTGACGAAGATTGAAAAATGCGGAATTGATGAACATGATCAGATCCGAATCGAAATCGTTATAATCCTTATCGATGCCGATGACTTTCTTTACGTCATTCAGTATGCTACTCATTCGGACCAACCCTCACTTTCACATACTCGATGAAATGCTCATCCAAAATATCGTATTCCACCTTCAGGAGATAGAGGCATCTCGGTCGCATCGGTTGTATCAACGACGAGAGCTCATACTCGTATTTCCTGATGTAATTGATCTCACAATCACCATGGGATTCTTCCTCGTCTCCGCATAGAAGACTCCACGAGGCGTTAGTGATCTCGAACGGCGTATTATTGGTGCTTCGAATATCGAGAAGAACCTTCTTCTTCTCTCCGAAATCAAAACTCACTGATTTCATCGGCAATTCCCCTCGGTATCCTTCGGCAAAAAGTCGAATATGGTATGGGCAAAGAACGATTCGAACGACTGTATCCGATTTCTCGAAATATCGAATCTGCACCTGACACTGAATATGACCTTTGGCGCCACGATCGTTTTCCGCCCATATCTCGATATCGAGAGGTCCGGGTCGCCAAGAGATATAACCCTCCCAGTGACCCGGCCTGTCCATGATAGGAGAAAAATCGATGCGTTCGCCGTCAACTTCACCCCAACAACGAACGATCATCAATCACTCCTTACGCAGCATCGGTCACCTTGAAGGTGATCTTGATCGTACCGCCGGAGTCGACCGTGGTAGCCTCGGCGACGACGTCGGTGATGATCGGAGCCTTGGTGTCGAGCGTGACATGACGGGTCACGGTCGTGGCCTTACCGATAGAATCAGTCGACACGACGGTGATCGTGTTCTTGCCCTCGGTAAGCGTGACCTCGTGGGAGAAGGTCTTGGTGCTGTCGCCGGACAGTTCGACAGAGGCGTTGTTCACCTTGACATCGGCGATGGTCACGGCATCGGAACCAGGCGTGGTAGAGCCGGTGACCGTCAGCCTGTTGCTGTTGGTGATCAGACCCTCGGTCGGAGTGTCGACCGTCAGAGACGGAGCGGTCGTGGAGACGACGAACGTCGTGGTCGCCAGTTCCGAGACGTTGCCATCGTTGTCCGTGACCTGGAAGGTGATCGTGTTCTGACCGTCGTTGAGACCGGTCGCATGATAGGTAGCGCGACGCTTGCTCTCGTGATCCGTGAACGAAAGGTCTCCGGCGTGGCTCTCGCCATTGACCGTGAAGACCACTGTGGTCTCGTTGAGCCCGGAGCCACCGGCGTCGGACATCTCCAGAACAATATCCTGCTCGCTCGCACCAAGGACGGAGCCCTGGGTCGGGGAGACGATGGTTGCGGTCGGCTTGGACTTCTCCAGGACACGGATCTTCAGCTGATCACCATAGGTGGGATTCGCCGACGTCATCGTCGCTTCGTTGTTGGCGGCGTCGACGGCGTGAATCTCGACCTTGTAAACATGATCGGGCTGAGACCACGAGGAATTGGCCGGCGCGTTGGTTGTGGCGGTCCAGGTTTTGGTTTTTTCATCATACTGCGCAACGACCTTCCGGTTGTTGAACATGATGTAAGCTTCTTTGATTGCACTCATTTTTATCCTCCAAAAGATCTAGAATGATGTAATGACATTCCCGGAGGAATCCAGAATCGGATTCCCGCGATTATCGAGAATGCGATCGATCACCTGAAAGGTGACGATCAATTGTTCACCGACGTAGAGAGTCGTCGCATTCGTGGAGACCGAGGTGATTTCCAATGATGACTCCTCTCATTTCCATGGACACGTGTCATTGGGACGCCGTTCCGTCAACGGACGCGCGATTCGGTCATCGCCGAAATGAATGGCGTTATGTGTCGCAAGAGAACAACTAATAAGATTGTCCGGATCGAGCAGTAGATCGTCACCGTGTTCTATGGAATCGGGAGTCAACGGCTCGATGTGATGGATCATGATCTTCCCGGCGATGGGATGATCGGGGCACCCGAGATCGAAACCGTTGTCCCGAGCGATCACCAAATCACGAACGTGTTTCCATTCGGGCGATCGATAGAACCGCTGGTTCATCCAACGTTCGGAACCGAATGTCGGTCCCCCGACGGATCCGTGACATTGCAGGTAATGGAACCGGTCGAGAAAATCCGAATACCGGATGAGCTCGTGATAGGATCGCGTCACAGACCCATCTTTCGAAGGAACTGGGCGCCACGGGCTACGTTACGGGCCTTGTTGATTGCGTTCGAGGCTTTTTGGGCAATGCTGTTAACCATTTGCTTGGCTTCATCCGGATGGGAAATATAATACGAAGTCGCCACACCAGCAGTAGTAGTGGCGGCAAACGCTACCGCCTTTGTCCCGGCTCGAACCGCCTTCTTCGCACCACGGCCGATTCCGGTCTTAATCGGTTCGACACGATCGGTGGTCTTGCGTTGCCGTTCGGCATCACGACGAGCCTTGCCCATATCCTGTTTTGAGTACTCTTCGTCGAAGGCCTTCTTGTAGGTTGGATCTTTTGAACGCTGCTTGACCACGGAATTAATGTTGCGTCGGCGAACTCCGGCGCCTTCGCCATAATACATCTTGGATCGAGCGGTCTCCTGAGCGTCCTTCCTCGCCTGTTTACGTGTATTACGCTCGGCTCGTCGAACACCCCACTTCATGCCTTTTACGCCGAAATGATAAAGTTCATCAGTCATGATTATTCCTACCTTGATGTTACAGTATTGACAATAATCTTATTACCAATCGCCTTCAAAGCTTCGTTCGCCGGAGAAGCCCAGGAATATCCAGCCCCATACCGAGCCCTCAGATAATTCATATACGGAGCACTATGCCCGATGGCGCTCTTCAGCGTCCCGACACTGGCTTTCATGATGGCTCGACCCTCCGGAGTCGAAGCCACAGTCAGACCTCCAGCTGCAAGCGAAGCCACAGACGTCTTCGCGGCTAGACTGATCATCTCGGTAGTCGCTGCGCGAAAATGCGACTGCCCTTTGTTCATACGGCGATTGATGCGCTTGACACCCTTCTTGCCATAACTTGCCCGATCCGTTATACGCTGTCTGGAAGTGTAATCAGCATTCGGCTTGTTAAGCTGCGCCTTACTGGGCTTGTCACGTTTCTTGCGGACGCCCCACTTCATGCCTTTGATGCCGAAGTGATAAAGTTCGTTTTCCATGTGATTTATCTCTTCTTTGACTTCTGGTTGCTTGAAAGGAGGGAACGGTATGCAACCTGATCGGCAATCCCCAGTCCGAGATTTGCAGATTGCATGCCAAGAGCGATCGTATTACTTAGACCTATCCATCGAAAACCTCCAGCGCTGTCGAGAATGGAGTTAACAGCCGCGTGTCCGAGTCCAATGAGAACGCTGTCCGCAATACGATTACCGGCCAGTGCTGCTCTCGATCGAACCTGACCATCTTTGTTAACGAAATTAGAGGTAGCCCTATCAGATCGTAGTTTAGAAACTGAGGCGTTCTTGCGAAGGGTATCCGTCGAGATCTTGCGCTTCTTTCGGACACCCCACTTCATGCCCTTTACGCCGAAGTGATAGAGCTCATCGCTATGATTCATTGAAGTTCTCCAATTCTCTGGAAGCATGTCCTCGGCGTCAAGTTGCTTGGCACGCCTCTTGATCCACCGTTTGACATCGTCCTTGTTGTTGCCGCGACCATAGGCCTGAATGGCGTTACGAAGATCCTTGCGATTCCTGATGGGATAACCGCCATCGGGCATGGCGAGACCACGCTTGACCAGCATGGCCCGTTGCTTATCGGAAAAATCCACCATTTTGAATCTCCAATCAGTCGAAGAGGTCGCGATTGTTCTTGTATGCGACGAACGCGTCCATCATGGCCGCAACGGCGTCGATCTTGTCCTCGCGCTTAGCCTTGTACAGCTTCTTGTTGTTGTTCGTGTCCTGAAGGACGATACAGTTACCCATGGTGAACGACATGAGTTCCTCATCGAAGAGCAGACGACGATCCTCGGCCAGCTTCTTCAATTCGCCCAATGGAACGGATTCGGTCTTGGCACCCTGAATCACTTTCTCGATGCCGAACTCGCCGTAATCCATGGTATACCGTGCGACGAAGTCCTTGGCGTTATACGGATCGTAACCGAGGCATCGCACATCATACTCCGACTCGGTGATGTACTTGTCGAGATCCTCATACACCTGCACCATATCGAGCACCGTACCATCCATGACGAACAACGATCCCTCGTTCAGGAAATTCTCGTACTTCTGACGAGCCGCCGAAGGAAGATGCTGCATGGTATAGGCTGAAATATAGTTCCTCGTCTTGACGCCGAATGTCTCGTCGGACAGGGGAAACAGGAACGTGAACGAGCAGAAGTCGTCGCCTTGGGACAGATCGGCACCGAGCGCACACGGCATGCCCCAGAAGTCCTTCTTCCGATGGGGAAGCGTCTCCTCGAAGGTGAAGAAGTAGGTGTAGCCCTCCATCGGGATGCCGAATCGCTTCGCCAGAATGTCATTGCGGGTGGCGGGAGCCTTCTCGGCGCGTTCGACGTCGAGCTGATAGGTTTCATAGGTAACCGTTTGCCCAAGATTGGGATTTGCCTTGATCCACATGTCCGGATTGGAGACTTCCTTGACATCGTCAAGCCGATAATAGAATATGGAGACATGAGGATTGACGTATTCTCCTTTGAGAATGTCCATCAACTCCATTTTGATGGTATCGCCGACCGAGTTTCGGACGGTGCCCTCGGAAGAGGTGGCCACGATGAGATAGTCGTCCAGCTTTGACGCGCCCTGTTCGATGGCGCCGATCACATCCTCGCGAATATCACCGGACAACCATTCGTCAACGGTCGATACCTTGGGACGAAGGCCCTGGAGCTTGTCAATTGACATCGGACGAACCTTAAGAAGCGAACCTGTGAGGAAATTCTCCACACCCTTCTTGGTCGAGGCGAGCTTGGCCTGAGTAGATTTCGGTCCGTTACCGGGAAGCGAGCCTTCGGAAAGGAACTTGATGAGTGGACCGGGAGATCGAATGATTGCAGTACGGAATGGGATCATGGTTTCCTCGGCCTGCTTCATGGTTGGGGCCACAACGATCTGCGAAGTCGTCGATGTATCCATGATAAGGAAATATGCCTGGATGAATTCGGCGAACATGGTCTTGGCGGCGCCACGGGCGACGATCAAATATAGTTTGTTGATCAGACGTTTGCAGATCCGACGATTCTCGTATCGACCCGGACCTCCATGAGGATTCGGAATATAGACCGATCGTTCGACAAAGTAGTACCAACCAAATATCTGCTCGCCCCAGAGTTTGAAACTATCGAGAAGATGAACCGGAGATCCGTCGGTCAGGGTGAGTTCCTTCTCGCAGAACTTAACCCATCCCTCGACCTTGTCGGCGTCATAGTAGATCCCTGGATTACGAATGAGATCGTCGATGCGGTTCATCTCCATCTCGATCTCATGGCATACCGGGATCTCTCCGGCCATGACCCTATCACGGAACTGACCGTAATACTTCGGAACGGCTGTGTTTGACAGGGTCATGGTTCGCCTCCTTTATTCATTACAAGTTCTTTTTCATTGATGTCAATCCGCCCCAAACATCGTCTTCGTCGGAAATTTGACCAACAACTTCGAATCCTTGCTTTTCATAAATATGTCTAGCGTCTGGAGAAATTCCAGGAACTTCAAGAGTTAGCTGTTTCATTCCGGACTTTCTAGCATAATCTTCGGCCATTCTCATTGCGGCTTGCGCGTAACCCTTTCCTCGATCATGCTTTTTAATCCCAAGCCATGTAATATTTAACGAAGTCGGAGATTCGTGGAATAGTTGAAGGTCTCCGATCTTGTTAGAATTCGCATCATATAGTTCCAAATTCTTAGTTGAGTCGATTTGTTTTTGCAAATTAATATTGTGTTTTGCAAGAAAATTTGAGATCGGATTAGCTGTTGACTGAATTCCTCGTATTGGAGCTCCGTTTTTAGTTTTTGATTCCAAAATAAGTTGTTGCTTTTTAAATCCACTTTTGGTAGATGGTTGGCGTTTCTTACGAATGCCCCATTTCATGCCTTTGATGCCATAGTGGTAAAGTTCATCAGTCATTGAAATATTCTTTCACCAGCTACGGAGCAACCCAAATATCACCGACTTGTCGTCGGTCCTGATTGATGCTGATAATGAGATCCAAGCCCGTTGGATCCGTAGGCGCGATTAACATCATTATGAAGGTCGAAGAAGCACAGTTGACCGATCTTCATTCCTGGAACTATGCGGATCGGATGATTGTTGAGGTTTTTAATCTCAAGCGTGATGTCACCGGCAAACCCCGGATCGATGAATCCGGCGGTGACATGGGTCGCAAGACCGAGACGGCCAAGCGACGACTTGCCTTCGAAGCGCGCGGCGATGTTCTTCGGGATTGTCACTCCCTCGTTTGTCGAACCAAGGATGAATTCATTTGGATCGAGAACGAAACCGTCATCGTTCATGGCGAAACGAATATACTCCAGATTATGGAGCGTACAATCCATGGCATTGATCTCACCACGACCGAAATATCGTACGATGCTCTTAGAGAGTGTGACGTCGTAACTGCATGGCTGAAGCTGGGACTCATCGAATGGCGTAATCATATGCCGGGTAATACAAAGATCTTTAATTTCGGTATCGTTAAGCATAGACCGTCCGATCTCTCATCTTCAGAATTTCATTATTGGACAATGTGCTCTCAGGATGTCGCTTGCGATAGTTTTCAACGAACTTTGTCTCATTGGATCGCTTAACAAGTTTCATCGCTCCTATGGAAGTCGCAAATGCGGCTCCAATAGGACCGTACTGGTTTGCCAATGTGTGAGCAGCGATCTTTCCCTGCTCTTTGGCGAACATGGAATCGATATGATCGTTCCCGAGCTTCGTGAATCCCTCGACATTGATCTTGTCGGTATCGAATACGATTAATGGATTCTTTGCAAAGTATCCGGAATTCTCTTTATCGTTCACATCGCGGATCGCACCATATCCGGCCTTCTTCATAGCCGAATAGAATTTATCATTGATCGGCTGTTGCTCCTTGGTATGAAGAACAAGCGTGGTGTTAAATGCCTTATAGGTATTATCGCCGATCTTTCCGGAATCAAGTTCCTGTTTAGCCTTACGCCAAAGTTTTCCTTGCTTCGTTGTAGGAGGAACCGCGGATGCCATCGCGTCTATGTTCTTCTTAAAAACATCGAAAGATTGCTTATCAGTGTCGAACATATTCTTAAGAACCTTTCGAGCGGATTCAGGGGAGGCAACATTAATATCTCCTGCGGCTCGCATGGCCTTACGATACACGGGTCCATTCGCACCAAGTGTCTTGCCATAAAGACCTTCATACCGATCTTTGTCGTGCTTGTTGACGAAGCCATAAAACGCCCTATTGGTCGGTTCCGATCCGTTGTTCGTCAAACGACCGATCTCACTTCCCTTTTCGAATACCCGATCGGTGACTTTATCGTAATGCTTGTACGCAACATAGGCCGCTGCGGATGCTAAAGCAATACCTCCGGCAACCTTAAGGATTGTTTCTGTCTTAGCTCGATTATAAGCTTTGATCTCGGCCTCGTCCTTGGCGAATCCTTGATCGATGTATTTCTTTTCGAGATCCTGCTGACGCTTTGACTTTTTCTTCTGGTTTTCAAGTTTCAGTCGAGTCTTTGCATCTTCGAACTCTCGGCGAGAGTATTCGGCTTTAACCATGTTCGATGTCGTGGAATGCTTTTTGGCGGTCTTTCGATCAGACAGCATCTTATCGCGCTTCTTACCGAGCGAGGTAAGCGATCCATCTTCGTTCTGATACCTTCGAACACCCTACTTCATGCCTTTGACGCCGAAATGGTATAATTCATCGTCCATCAGATACCTCACCTTCTCCTGTGTTTCCGGAATACGAACGGAATGCCTCTAAAGCATTGTCCATGAGCTCCTGGAGCTGACCAGATTTGTTCAGCGCATCCTTCTTGGCCTGAAGCATAGCCGTCTCATACCTGATCTTCTCCTCTTCAAGCTTGTTTCGAGTCGAAGCGAGCTTGAGATAATGCACGATGACCTGAGATGAAGCCGTCCCCTCGCGAAGTTGCTGCTCGGCAAGGTTGACGGCGAGCGAAATCATCTGATTCTCGCGTTCCTCCGGATCGGAAGCAGGCGAGAACTGAGGGGAAGACGATCCATCGAGCTTCTTACGTCGCCCCATGAAAAATCGCCTCCAGTTCTGTAATGGTTTCAAAGAGTTCTGATGGGTTTGGTTCTTCAAAAGAGAGCACCGAATGGTTGTCCCTAATATCGAAAGGAGTTTCCTCCGGTTTTAACAACCGCCATGAGCGAGGAATTTTGCTTCGGACCCAAGCGGCGCTCCCATTTGAAGCCCCAAACACGTGGTCTGGGTAATCGACTTCTCGAAAAATATCCCGTCGGGGAAAAATCGAGGTCCGGTCATCTGCGTGGTATTTCAGCCTGAGCTGGAAGAAGAGG
>OGZE01000147.1_pt1 | contig 53232 bp, 47 predicted proteins | sample 1576731 | NCBI WGS metagenome assembly OGZE01 (sample SAMEA3541503, study PRJEB24748) | human gut metagenome | biome: human gut; feature: human-associated habitat; material: faeces | place: China | collected 2012 | reverse complement strand
CTATCATTGCATATCCTACTTCAAATTCTTCCCCATATCTTTCATACATATGCTGCGCTATTTTTTCTTCTGCTTCTTCTGATGTTACCTTTCTCCCACATGATATGAATAATACTGCTATTGATAAAATAACCAGTACTTTAAATAACCTCTTCATCTTGCCTCCTTTTTAAACCTTAACTTTATAGAAAACTTTTTCATAAGTTTCTATCAAAAGGTTTCCCATAATATTAAAATTATTACTGTTTTTTAATTTTTAAAATTTGAATAAATTGTATGATTTGACAGAACTTTTTGTGTGTTTTGATCCTTCTCTTTTACTACATCAGCGAATTCCATTTGCAAATTTGATAAATTACAAATTGCCAGTAACTCTTTGTCTGTTATCTCCATAAGTTATCCCCTTTAATAATTTTCTGTTCTAAATTTTATATCTTCAATTTTGTCATATTTTAATTTTTCTCTATGATCTAATTTCTGTGATTCTATATATTTTTCAGAATATATGTGTGAGTATAAGAGACTATTATAAAAACTCCAACTATATACTCCTCCTTCACTATTAAAGGCATTTGTTCTATTTATCCTCTCTAATTTTCTTTTTATTTCTTCAGAAGATGATTTTTCAGTAATTTGATTCATTAATTCTTTTTTCTTTTTTTTAAAGTCTATATCTGAAAGTAATTTTCTATTTGTTGATAGTTCCTGTTTTAATTTATTATTATTTTCAAATTGTTCTGTAAGAACTCTATCATCTACAATAATAATTCCTAAACTCACATACTCAAAAGTTCCTGTTTCTTTCATAAACTGAATAAATTCGTAAATTTGTTTCCTATACCATTCTCTGTCTTCATCATTTTCTACTCTCCCAAATATATAAATACCTCCACTTATATATAGTCTATCTCCTTTTTCTTTTGTTAGTTTCACACTTCCTTCAAAATTTTTACTCTTATCTGAATAACTTCCTGTTACTTCTAATACTGATAAATAATTCTCTCCAAATAGTTCTTTTAATTTCTTTCCATAAAACTCATTAGCTGATTCTTTCAACATAACATTGCTGTATGTATCCCTTGTTATTCCAAATTCTTCTCTAAACATTTTCTTTTTTACCATTACTGTTCCTACTGCTTTATAGTACTTATCTCTATATTTGGGTGTTCCTATATATCTTATTGGTGTTACTCTTGCTTCATACCACGTTACATCTCTATCACCCTTAGTATATCCATCTATCATTGCATATCCTACTTCAAATTCTTCCCCATATCTTTCATACATGTGCTGTGCTATTTTTTCTTCTGCCTCTTCTGATGTTACCTTTCTGCTACATGATATTAATAATATTGTAATTAACATCAATAGAAAATATTTCATCTCTTTTTTCATAATTACATTGTCCTAAAAAGAATAAAAATAATTCCTGCAATGATAAGAATATATCCTCTATTTGCTCCTTTTATAGAACAAACTTCTGGATTTTCCTTATTATATTCTATCTCTATTTCTTCTCCTATTTTATCTTTAGAATTTACTAATCCTCCTTCTATTGTTTTAGCCTCTATTATTTCTCCATCACATTCAAATTTCATTATATAGTATCTATCAAATTTTGTTATTCCAACAATAGTTGCCTTGTATGTTTCCCCTTCTATTTTTGATTTCTTCATCATTAACCATAGACCAGCTATTATCAATGCAAATCCTGCCCCCATTTATATCCCTCCCTAAATTTAAAATACTGCTATTTCTCCTATTCTCATAGTTATTTCTACACCTATAACTCCAAAATGATATTCCCAGAATAAATCCAGCTCTAAACCTATTGGTAAAAATATTTCCTTAAGAAATTCAACTTTCTTTATATTTTCTTCAGTTTTCATGTAATTCAAATAAATTACAAGATTAGTATCAGAAGAAAGATTGTCATATATAATGGAATCTTTAAATATTTTCTTTATAGATTTTTTAAAAGCTTCTATCATATTAAGATAGCAATACATATCATAAAGAATATCTACAATTATATGTTTTTCATATTCTTTAAATAATTTAAAAAGCTTTGTACTATCTTTTCCAAAGCAACCATTTTCTATGTCTTTACGCATTTCTTTTACTATAATATCTTTTTTATTTTGTCCTAAATATAAGTCCATTTCTCCTAACAAATGAAAAAGTATATTAACCAAAGATTTTTTTAATTCTATTTCCATATTTTCAAAATCAGGATATGTTATTATTTGAAAAATTTCATTAAATCTTATAAAAGGATTTATTTCAACTTTTACATCAGTAGTTTCAATTTCACTTTGAATATTATTTATGTTAGACATATTAACTTCAATATAGGGTGAAATAATCTCTGCTATTTCAAAATTTATATTTTCATTATCCTTTTCAATAAAACTTGTTAAAGGATACCATAAAAAATTATATTGATTTTCCATTATACCAATACTCCTCTACAATTATATTCTGGAAAATACAACTGCAATTCAGATATTATAAAGTCAAGAACTTCTCTTATATACAAATCTTTTTTTAATATTTTAAAATATAAATACATATTTGAATTTTTTCCTTTTAATTTAAATTCGTCAATAAGGAATGGATTTAAATCATCTGAAACTGTGTACCTTTTTTCTCCATCTGCTATTTCAACTTTTACTAAATCCATTCTTCTGCTGACATCATCAAAACTATTAACCATTCTTTTTATTTCACCTAAATTCCTTAGTCTGATATCATTTTCCATTTTTATTTTATTAATAAAAGATGGATTTATTCTATTCGAAAATACTGGATACTTTAATTTAGTTTCATATATTTTTTCATCTACTTCAGATATTTTTATAAACTCCCATTTCATTTCTCTATTTTCATCTGTTATTATCCTAAAACCATTTAATATTCTTTGAATATAGTAAATATAAATCTCCTCATCAGGACATAAATATACATTACTGTTATTATTAAAAAACAAGGTATGTTCATAATGTATTCTATCCTTAGTCGGATTTATTTCTCCATTCCCAAGCATATTTATTCGTATGATATTCCATAAAATAAGATAATCTTCTATCCAGCTTTTCTCCAGATTTTTTTTATCAATATCTATTACAAAAGCTTCATCAGTCTTTTTTAATTCTTCCAATAACTCATTTTCAAATTCCACTATTACTATTTTAAAAGCTTTAAAAATATATGGAGTATTTAGTGTTCTCCATTTCAACCCATTTAAACCAAAAACATTATATATTTCCTTTATCTTTTTACTATAGCTATCATCTTTTTCTATTTTAAAAGTAAAAGTATATTCCTTATCATTTAATTTTCCTATACCATTAAAATTCATATTTAAGATTGGTTCAATATTTTCCTTGTCCAAATCTAATAATATTTTTTTATAAACTTTATCTTCACTGTTTAGTATTTCAAGCAATGATCTTTCTGCTGTATCTGAAAGTATAATAGGAGAAAAATTTTCTTCATATAAATAAAAATCATTTTTAGGAACTATCATATTTACAACACTAATATTATTTTCTTGTGATATAGCTGAATCTAATATCTTGCTTTCAAAATTCTTCATTCTTTCTTCTAAATCATTAACTAAAAATTCAAAAGTCTTTAAAGAAGTTTTTCTAAAAAGAATTCTATCATCTTCAACTAAATTTTTAAGTTCATTTTCTATAATTTTTTTTATATGTTTCATTTTTCACCTCTATAATTATTCTCATTTTTTAAAATTATAAAAACTTTCCATTTTAAATTGAAAAACTTTCATAATTTCAAATTTTACTGTATAAGAGGCTGAAAAGCCTCCTATACAGCATTGTTTTATTTTTTTAAACACGAACTCAATATTTTTAAATATTCTTCATACTGTCTATCTGCAAATTCTTTTTGTCCTTCTGGTATATAGTTTATTATCAATATTTCATACTGATCTGTTACTATAACATTTGCCATTGCTATTACATCAAAAATTTTCTTATCTCTAAAATAGGTATTTTGATATTCCCTTGAAGATACTCCAAAATATTTTTCTGATTTCTTATCTTCTTTTATATACTTATATCCTGGCATATCGTCATCACCAAGTTTTAAACTATAGTCTCTTCTTCTTGTTATTACCTCTTTGCTAAAATTATCATTATCTTCTATTATTATCTGTCTTCTAAAACCAGCTTTCTTCTCATCTAAAAATATCATTACATATGAAGAAGTCTTATCAGTATTTTTTCCTTTTTCTAATTCCACAAATTTATGTGTATTATCAAATTCTCTTTTCAGCTTTTTTACATCAAATATTTGATCTACTTCTAATGGTTTTTTAAATACTTTCTTGGGCCTATTTTTTACTTTCATTGATGGATCTATTGCCTCTTTCACCAATTCTAATGCTTCTTTATAGTCTTCTTCAGTCCCAGTATAAACTATCGAAAATTTTACTTTTTCAAAGAAAAAACTTTCCTTTTTTTTAATTTCATTTTCTGTATATTTTATATATTCTTTTGAAGCTTGTCCTAAATATTTAATACTTAAATGATTATTTCCTATAAATTTGAAATTTCCATTTAATGAAATATTATGGAATCTCTTTTCAGCAGTTTCAGGATTATCTCCTTTTTCATAGTTTGAGATATCTATAAAAATATCATTTTTCTTATTGTATAACCTCATAAAATAACTTTTTTCATTTTTTTCTCTTTCTAACTCCCATTCAGAAAATACTTTTTTTATTCTTTCAGCATTAAATACATAGTTATCTTCAAATGAATATGAAGCTATTTGAATCAATAAAAATAAAACTACACTTATTATTTTTTTCATTAAGCCCTCCTTTAGATATCTTCATTTTCAGTACTTTTATTTTTAATTTTTCCCATCACCTTTTTTATACCACCAGTTATTTTATCCCCAAATTTTTCTTTATTTGCATCCATTTTTATATCATTTATTCCTCTATTATATTTTTCTTTTAAGACGAATACGTATGTACCTTCTCCTTTTTCTATATCGAAGCTTTCACTATAGCTGTCCATATACATACTTGGAATTTCATATACAAGGCTCTGAATTTCTGAAAGTACTATCTCTATTTTTACATCTTTATAGTCTTTAAATTCCTCTTCTTCTGGACTATAAACAGGAGGATTAAAATTTTCTGATTTTTTATAAGTAAGGGCCCATTTTTTTAACTTATTGCAATTTTCAGCACTTTTTCCCAAATCTATTTTTTTCCAATTTTCAGAATCCTTTTTAATTGCAGTAATCATTTCCAGTCCTTGAAAGACATCTCTAAATTTCCACTTTGCTTTCAATCCTTCTTCATAACTCTTATATTCAGAAGAACTTGAAGGGATTAACCCAGTTACATTTCCAGTATTGGTAAATATTCCCAAAAGAGTCATTTCATCTGCTGCTGCTATTATTCTTCCTTTTACTGTAATAGAAAATCCCATTTCCTCCTTTACTAATGATGTAGGAGCAGTATATCCTCCACTGTGAGCAAATTCTTTTCCTATGTTGACAATAGAATTATCCAGCTTAGTATTTTCTAAATCTTTTCCAATTTTTATACTATTAAGCTGAATACTTATTATTTCTTTTTCTGATAATTCAATCAAATCTCCCTCATCTATTACAGTTTGAACCTCACCATTTTCTCCTTGAAACTCTTGCTGTTTTTTAATTTTTTCACCTATTTTTATTGAAGCTCTCATAAAATCTCCTCCCTAATATTAATGTCTTCCATCAAAGAAACTTATAGTAGTTATATCCTCCTCAAATGAAAAATATTTCCTTTTTCCTATATATGTCTGATTATTCTCTCTTTTTACCCCTGTAACATAGAATCCCCAGAAATTAGCGTCGGTATAGGCAAAAAACTTAGTTTCCCCATTTAGTATGCTGTCAAGTTCCTCCTGCCCAAAATGCCCGTCAAGCATTTTAAGAACTTCCAGTTCATCTATTTCCTTGTAGTCTTCTGGCTTATTTATATATGTAAAATATTTTTTTATTTCCTGTTCTTTGTTTTTCAGATGTAAAGGCAATATTTCAGTAGAAGATATTTTCTTTATATAACCAGCACTTGATCCAGCCTGTTCCCCTGTTCTCAATATCTCTACTTCCTCTCCTGTATATTTTGTTCCATGAAGTGAATATGGCACTATTGGTATATCATTTTTTACAGACACCTTTATATTTCCTATCTTGCTTGAATTCAGATATCTGATTGCTCCGTCCAAACAGCTTATTTTCAATTGCTGCTCATCTTCCTCCATATTTCTTCTGAAGTCTATCATCTTACCTGGAACAAACTCTTTTAATATGTCATTAAAAAGATTTACCTTGCATGTCTGTCCACTCAATTTAATCAGTGAATAGTCAAATATTATTCCAGTTTCATAATATGATGTCAGAAATCTTCTGAATATTTCATATATATCACCTTTTATCAGTTTCACTATCTCACTTTTATTTATTATTATATTGGGAAACATAGTTATATTTCTGATATATCCTCCATCATATACATTCAAATTCCAGCTTGGAAGATAGGTAGAAGCTAAGTCACTGTTTTCATATCTCACACTGTCAAATTTTGTTCTTATTATTGTACTTCTCTTAAAAAGCTCCCTTTTCAAAAGCTCTGCTATTTCCCACATAAAGAAAAAATTATTCTTTACCTTTGAATACACATCACTTGCTTTGTTTTCAAATTCCCCAAATTTTGTAGGTATGATTTTTTCAGCTTTCTCATATTCTTCTTCCAGTATCTCATATATTTTTTTAACTCCCTTTTCATCTACATCTCTGTATATAAGCTCACTGATATTGGGAATAAGATCATTTATTCCTACACCATCTTTTTTATTTGTATAGTATTGAGAAAGCAGTATTTTAAGGTACTGCATTATTCTGTAAGTAATGTTGTTTCCACCAAAACTTTCCTCACTGTTTTCAAAAGTAGTTTTTATGTCAATATCATAGTTTATTTCTTCAGAATTTATTTTGAATACACATGAAGCAAGATCGGTAGTTCCTCCACCACAGTCTATTATGAGAGCCTTATATTCCTCGTTGTCCTCGAATTTTCCCTTTCCAATTATTCTTTCAATAGAATTATATAGAACTGCAACCCCTTCATCTAAAGCATTTTCTTCTATAATCTTGTAATCAGGAAGAATTTCTTTAAACATATTCAAAAATTCACTCTTTAATTTTACTGGGGTAGTTATATGAATATTTCTAAATCTGCATTTAAAAAGAGATTCAGCTCTATCAACAACATAATCTATATATGCTTTGATGATTTTCTTTCTCTCTATATATCTGATATCACCATTTTCATCAACTATTCTCTCTTTTTCATCTATAGACTTTACCCAGTTTTTGATTCCGTAGAATACACTTCCCTTTAGATTATAGTTGCTGTTTTTTAATTTTTCCTCCACTTCATATCCAAAAGCATATTTTATGTTGTTCTCATCAAAACAATTTTTCACATAAACTACTGTTGGTATGACATTTGCATATTCTTCCTCATTTTTAGGAAATTTGACATAGTTAATTTTATCCAAAAACATATGTCCACTGAGTATCTTATGCTGGGGCAGATTTTTTATATAGTACTTATCCAGATACACTCCAGCTGTTGTATTGGCAGTTCCAAAGTCTATACATAAAGGGGTATCTGTTATTTCTAAATCTAAAAAATGGAAACTATCCAGTGGTATCTGATAGTAATTTAAAGACATAGGCATACTGCCCTCGTTTTTTTCCTTGTAATAAGCATTGAATAAAAATTTCTCATCGCTTCTGTTGAAAAAAATCAAAGAGTAGTTTTGATTCTTTAAGTTTTCCAATCTTAATAGTTTTTCATCGCTTCTTATAAAGAAAGAGTTCCTTTCACTCTTATTTCTAGAAAGCTGAAAAATTCCACACAGGTAACTGTTTCCATTCATCAAAAAAATATTATTATCTGAAATATGCTCTGGAATAGTGATTTTATAGTCATCTTCATCACTGAGTGGCATATCTTTGTATATTACAACTTTGTGAGGTATTTTAATACTGTTTGAGTCATTGAGTTTAAATCCCAACCTTGTATCAAAAAGTTCCTGAAGTCTTTCAATTCCATTTTCCTTATATGAGTCTATTCCATATACTTTTTCCCTGCTCCTGTACTTCAATATTATGTTTATAAGCTCACTTCTGTTTAGATTTTCCCTGAAACCTTCTATAAGTTTTTCATCTACACATATTTTATGCAGATCATAGTATGTTTTTCTTTTTAATTCATCATAGATATAGTACTGTTTCATCATTCTCTCCTGATTGTTTTGATAGCACCTGTCAATTCCTTTGTGCTTTTAAATCTATCTTCTTTTTTATCAGCCAGTCCGATTTTAAATATCTCATTATTTTCCTCTATATAGCTATTGTAATTCTGACTGCTTAAAAGCCAACAGTATAATGCAGTTATACTGTAAATATCGTCCTGAACAGTTCTTTTTGCTCCATGTATATATATTTCAGGGGATGAAAAACCTTTACTTCCCTGAATATATATGCTCTCTTCTCCTCTAAAAGATACTGAACCGAAATCTATAATATATGTTTTTTTCCCATCATATATTATATTGCTAGGCTTTATATCACAATGCACAATACCTAGTCTATGCAGTTTTCCTGCTGTTTCAGATACACTGCATATTATTTTTTCTATTTCCTCTACAGAGATTTTTTTACTTTCAACATATTTCTGTAAATTTTGCCCTTTGATATAAGACAAGTGGAGAAAATTATCTCCACTGTCTATATATTTGGGTATCTCCTCTATATTCAGAAGATTTAGAACCTGTTTTTCCAATTGAAACTGTTCCTTTATTTTCTGGTATTTATCCTGATATTCTAAATATTCAGGATTTATTAATTTTAATATGCTTTTTTCACCAGCTTCATCGTTTATTAAATAAGTAATAAATTGTTCTCCATTTCTTAGAAGAATGGAATCCAGTTGCTTTCTTTCCAAGCTGCCTTCTCCTTTTTCATAACTTCTTCCATAAGTTTGTCATAGTTTTCTTTTTCAAAATATTTATTGCCTTCCAGCTGTTTATATTTTTCTATAGCCTCTTTATAGATTTTTCTGGACTCTTTATATTTTTTATTGCTGAAAAGCGTGTCCCCTGTAGTTTCTAACTTTTTAGTTTCAAGCATATTTTTCATAGTATCTATTTTTCCCTTTAAATATTCCTGCTGTACTGCATTATTTGTGTCAGCAGCTACTCCGTAAGCTTCCTGATACTTTTCATATGCCAGTTGATATTTTTCATTTTTGAAGAAAAGATCAGCTTCTGACTGCATAGCGTCAGCCATTTTCTGATTATCTTTCAGCTGCACTGAGATATCCTGTGATTTCTTGATTATAGCTAAAGCTCTTTCATACTCTCCACTGTCAGCATAAGCTTTTGCTTCATTCAAGTATGCTTTGCTCTCCTGTGATAAAGTTTTTCTAAGTTCATCTAATCTCAATATTTTTTCAGTAACCTCTGTTCTTCTTGCTTCATCTCTTAATTCTCCATATATTCCCTTAGCCATTTCCAGATATACTATAGCTCCATTTATATCTTTTGTTTCCATTTCATAAGCTCTTTTCTCATACATAAGAGCTGTATCATATTTTCTATTTCTTACTTTTGCCAGACGTTCAGCTTTTTCTGTCACCTCTGCCAAAAGATCTATTTTGTTGTACTTCAAAAATATTATTTTAGCTTCAAGATAATTTCTTATAGCTCCTTCTACATCATTATCCTGTACCATCATATCAGCTTCCGTCTTCATATCATATCCTACAGCAAGAGCCTTGCTTGCTACTATAGAATCATCTAATTTTTTAGATATCTCATCTATTTTATTGTATTTCAAGTCTTTCAGCTGAGGTATTTTAGCTTTTCCCTCTTTATATTTTTCTTCTGCCTCTAGGAAATTGTTACTGTTGTATAGCTTATCTCCCTCATTCAGATCCTCAAGTATGCTTTGTAGCAGTCCTATCTGTTCTATCTTTTTATCTACAAGAAGTATCTGTTTTCCAAGATTTATATTAGTTATCTTAGGAGAAAAGATAGTTCTATATACAATATTTGCTTCTTTCGGACTTATTTCAAGGGCATTATATTCATTTTTGCTCAGCTCAAAAGAATTTAAAGCTTTTTCAAAATCTCCTTCGGCTACTGCTTTCAGACCTTCTTCTTCATAAGTATATGCTTTCTCATATGTTATATCTCTTGTTCTTTTCAAACTGTAACCTCTGTACAGCAGGAATCCTATTATTAAGATAATGAACAGTATTACAAGATATTTTACATAGTTGAATTTAAATTTTTTCTTTCCAGATGGTGATACTTCATTGATGAATATTCCAGCCAGTGTATAGTTAGGCACATTAGTGCTGCTGTTTTCCTTGATTCTCTCCTCAAGAGAACCTATCCATTTTCCTACACTGTCGGTTTTTGAAAGTTCAACCTCTATTTCAGATTCATCAAGATTTTCCCATGCTCCATGTGACATGAGAAGTATTCTATCTCCATCATACAGCTGAATTTTCTTTGATATTTCTGGACTTATTCCATCAGACTCACCCATATTCTGCGTCAGTTTATTCCTCTGCCCGTGAAATCTTATCTCTTTATAGTCCAGTTGGTTGGCTTCATAAACTAAGTGTGCTATTGAATCATCTCTTGTTTTTTCTCTCACAACATCATCTCTGATGAGATACAGTCTAGCATTTCCTACTGCTCCATATATCATAGATGTATAGTCTGTAAGAAATATTACTATTGAAGCACTCATAGCTCTTTTTTCCCTGCTTCTTTCTCTTATCTCCTCCAATTTTCTATGAGCTTTTAAAATAAGTTTTTTCAGATATCTTCTTGAAAATTTGGGTTTTTCCAGAAACTGAGCTATTATGCTTTCAGAAACTATTTTTGCTGCCTCTTCTCCTCCTCTTTCTTCATCAAATCCATCTGCCACTATCCAGCAGCCGAAATCATTCAATTCAGAATATGCAAAGTAATCGCAATTTACCGGCTGTTTTCCTATCCTTGAAACAAAAGAAGTTATAAACTTGCTTTCTGCTTTTCTTCCACTGACTACAGCCTCAGGATTTTTTTCCTCAGCATCATTTGATTTTCCTGTCGGAACAAGAGATTTAGCTCTGTTTATATTGGTTTTTACCCTTTTTGCATCTCTTAAAATATTATTCATATTTTTCCCCTACTCTTTATCGATTTTCCAATCAAATTCTTCTCCACATAATGCAACAAATACAAATTTTGAAGTTCCCATTTCTATTACATCAAATGAAGAAAGTTTCATTGGAGCATATACTGCCTCTCCCTGTACATAGACAATCCCGTTTCCATCTCCGGGAGTTATTACAAATTCTCTGTTTTTAGGATTGTAAGCTATAATTGCATGATTTTTTCTTGAGATATTATTATCTCCTTCAAGACATATATCCATTTCAGGAGCTCTTCCTATAAAGTTTTTCTCTGATTTAAGTTTAAAATCCTTCCCTTTCTCATATCCGTTGAAACATACCAGCCACCCTACAACTGGGTCAACAGCCAGTTCATTTGCCCAGTAGGCAACTGTTTTATCATCTTCAACATCTACCTGATCCATTGGTATTTCTTCTCTTACAGCTATATCTTCAAGCCTATCAGTATTATTGCAATATGGACATTCCTTATATCTAGCTGCATTATATACGTGTCCGTTTTCACATCTTTCTAGTTTCATCATAATTCTTTCCTCCGATTTTTTTATTTTCATTAATTTTTATTTTACAAGCAGAGCTACTGTTGAGATATATATGATATCCCCACTCTGCACTTTTACTGGTGCATTACCTATTTTTATTTTTCTGTTGTCTGCATATCTTTGTATCCCTGTACCGTTTAATGAACCTAAGTCTTCCACAAACCACCCATTGTCACTCTTGTTTAATATTGCATGTCTTTTGCTTATTAATGAAGAGTATGCAGTATCACCAAGATTTATATCTACTCTCATTCTTGCACTTTTCCCAATTATTAATGAATTAGCCTTTCCAACTGGCCAAGTCTTGATGTCATATCCCTCTTCATTTTTAAGTATGATATGAGTTATATTGTTTCTTGACTGCTCCCTCTTGTCCTCTATGCTCTTTACAATTCTTGAATCTCTTACAAACTGAGATTTTTCATACATAATCAAATCTCTTTTCAGTTTCCAGCTGTAATAGAAAAGGTCAGCTATAACAAATCCCATTATCATCATTGATATTACTATTAATATCTCTTTTGAAAAATGAAAATAATAAACCAACCCAAATGAAGCTATAAGAACTATTCCCCAGAAAATATAATTCACCTTTCTTTCTTTTATCTCACTTTTCTGCAGCTCTTTCTTTTGATACTTTTTTATCTCTCTTTTCAATTTCCAATTCTTTAAAAATCTCATTTTTTCTTCCTCCCCTTAAACGAAAAAAAAGATTCAAACATATTATTTGTCTGTTCCTTCATTTTACTATCCCCTTTTTCTGATGATTTTTTTTCAGGATCAAAAAACTTGCCGAACATATTATTCATGCTCTCCTTAGTAAATTTTTCATAGATATCTCCATATCCTTCCTGTTCTGTTCTTGATTTATTTTTTTTATTTTTTCCATACCCATTTTTTGACTCTGCCATTTTGTCATATTCATTTCTTTTTTCATCATCACTAAGAATAGTATAGGCATCATTTATCTCTCTGAATCTTTTTTCAGCCTCTGCCTTTTCTTTTTCACCAGCATTTACCATTCTGTCTGGGTGATATTTTTTAGCCAGTTCTCTATATCTCTTTTTTATCTCATCTTTTCCAGAACTGCTGTCTACCCCAAGTATTTCATATAAGCTTTTCATTCTATCACTCCACCATCATCAGATTTTTCTGTTTGATATTATTATTCTTTGTAAATCTGCTATTTTTCATATTACTGTATATTTTCCTAAGATGTTCATATATTTTTTGATTATCTGCCTGAGAACAGTCCTCTCTTATTTTTCTCTTGATATATGAATTGAGCAGATCCCTTGATACATAATCATTTAATGCCATACTGCAAAAAACTTCATCTAGGCTCTCCATCTCTTTTTCATCAAATATTCTTTCAGCATACATTTTTAAAAGCTTGCTTGGAAAAGAGCTTCCTGAAGCTGTACTTGCAGGTTTATATATTTCATTTACAATGTTGTATTCTTTATCTATTCCTGTAAAAATCGAAGGATTTCTTATTTCAGCTCCTTCTCTCCTTTTGATTCTTGCTAATTCCATTTCGTTACTCTGACATTTATAATTACCTGCGAATTCTATTTCCATGGCATATTTTTCATATTTTCCTTTCTCCACCTCTGCTGGAGGAAGAAATTTTATTTTTAATATATAATCTCCATCTTCTATTGGTATTTCTATTTTTAATTTTTCCTTTATCTTATAATAAAAATCATTGTACTTTATAACTCCTGGTGTAATATACAAAGTTTCGTTTTCTACATAAGTTTCGATACCACAAATAATTCCATCTGAATATTTACTGTAAGACAAAGAATAATATTCATATGGAGTTTCTATCATGTTGTCTAAAACTTCTTTGTCGAGTATATTTCCTCGTCTGAATATAGGAATTTTATTCTCTATTGCTATCAAAATATTTCCCCCTTGATTTCATGTTCTCTTTATTCTTCCAACTAAATTTATTAATTAGAAGAATAAAGAGTTGGAGAAAAATAATTTTCCTCCAACTACAATATGGCTGACATTATTCTTCAGCTGCGTAACCACCTTCGATAGTTACAGTTTCTATTTTTTCTTTCTTTTGTTTAAAGATAGCTTTAAACTCTCCTACTCCACCCTTGTCATTATAATCTTCAGTATAATCAAGAATAAAAGCATTAGGAAGATCTATCTTTCTAACTACTACACTTCCAGAAATAACTTCTAATGATAGTTCTCTGTAAGCATCTGAACTTTCAGCAGGTACTAATGACCATTTAGCCATTTTTTTAGTATCATCTGCTTCTTCCCCATTTACAGGAGTTATTATTTTACCATTTACTTCCAGTACAACTCCCAAGTCACTGGCTCTCGCATTTGAATCATCTGGAGTATCAGAAATGTATTTAACTGTAGTAATATTATCCATTCCTAAATTAATCTCCTCATTTTTCCCTTTGATTTTAAGATTGAATCCCATGTAATCATCTCCTTTTTATTTTAGATTAGGTTTCCCTAATTTTCAGCTGTTTTAAATATAAGATTTTTATATCTCTGTTGAAATTAATATATAAAAATAATTTTATCTTTTCTATATCCAAGTTAAGTATTTCTAATTTTTAGTTATTTCAAGTGTAAGATTTTTTGCATCTTTATTGAAATTAATATATAAAAATAACTTTATCCTTTCTATATCCAAGTTAAGTATTTCTAATTTTTAGTTATCTCAAGTGTAAGATTTTTTACATCTCCATTGAAATTAATATGTAAATGGCAGTTATCCCCTTCTATATTTACTGATATATCATCTCCAGGCTGTAGTATCGAGTTGACACATTCCTGATTTGAAAGCCATTTATTTTTCTGACTTGTTGGTTTATTGCTGAAAAAGTCTTTTATCTTATCCTCTTTAAAATCTGTTGTAAGGAATCTCAACACTCTTTCTATATATGTAGTTGCCACAGTTTTATACATAGGTTCAAATACTCCATCTTCATTAGTTGCTAAAGTTCTTGCCTTGTATACTGTTATATTATTTATAAGTTTTCCACCATGCTGTACATTATCTGATGAAAATATAAATCCAAAGTTATTTCTATTGATACTATCTTTAGTAGCGATAGTATATCCAGTTATCTCTTTTGACATACTAGTAACTATTTTAAAGCTGTTGTCTTTTTCTTCTATGTTTATTCTTACTCCTGGTTCTCTCAAATCAGTCTTTTTAAATCTCTTTCTCAAATAGTCTGGACACTGCTGAGCAGCTGTTATTCCTGCTGCCACATAAGAACTTTCTATATATACACCCTCTATCCAGAATTTTACCAATTCATTTTTATCAAATTCTGCTAAATTAGATTCCTCTGCTTTAAGCTTGTAATCTAATATTACACTTGATTTTTCTTTTGGTATTATAGTAAAGTTAGGAACACAAGCAATTAAATATTGAGAGAAATCTCTATATTGAAGATTTTTAGTTTTTTCTACATATTTTCCTATTCCAGTAGTTGCCAGATTGTTAAATGTAGTTTCATCAGTTCCTATCACACTGAAGAAGCTTGTAACTTTGTATTGAGCAAGTATTGACATAAGTACCTGTAGATTTTCATTTGTATTGACGCTCTTCTTCTGTACTTTAGTTGTACCCTTGAATCTTTGTCTGATATTTTTACTGTCATCAATTTCATCAAGGTTGATACTTGGAATAATTGCAAACCATATAGTATTTTCAAAATCATTTTTCTGGTTGACAGTATTTAGATACAATTCCAATGCCTGTTTATTTTCACCTTTTAGAAGCATTTCAAGTTTATTGTTTACTACTAAAAGAGTAGGCTTCATTCCATTAAGATCTTTATCATACTGTTCAAAGAATACTTTTACTCCCAATAATTTTTCCATAAGAGGTTTTATTGTCTTTATAAAATCTTCCTGTGCTTCTTTATAGAATGTTAAATATTGGTTATAATTTTTTACTTCTCTTTCTACATCTATTTCTTCTATTACTGTAGGCAGAGGAACGAAAGTTCTTACTACCAGATTTTTTACATACTCATTTGGTTCCTCATTGACTTCTTCAAAATCTTCTTCAAAATATTGAGCTAGAAGCTGATTGTGCTGATTAGATGCCACAGTAAGTGCTGTACTCTGCTTTGATTTTTCCTCAATTATCTTAAGTTCCCCATGCTCGTCCATAGTAAGCATTCCGATTTTTATTTCCTCAGCTTTTCCACCATTTTCACTCTGCCCAATCAACACTCTTGTTTTGATATCTTCTATAGCTAGAGGAAGCATTCCAAGAATATTGTTATAACTCTCTCCTGCCTTTGAAAACGCTATGTTTAGTTTATCTGCATATTCAAGCTTTGTTGGATCTTCTTCTTCCAAAGACTCATATTTTTCATGAAGATAAGCTATCTCTTTTCTCAACTGCTTTATATCGTCCATTACTTTTTTAGGAGAAAGCATATTTAAAATTTCTTTAAAATTAAAATCTACATTCTTGCTTCCATTAACTTTTTTACTGTCCAGCAGTGTTATAAGCATTTTGAAGAATGTATTCTCCATATTTATTGGTATTTCAGTAATACAGTTATCTGGAATTCCATTTGGTTTTTCCAGACTGTATCTTACCTTTTGGCTTGCAGCATTGAAAAAACTGTAAACCTTAGGTTCAAATTTTGTTAGAAATTCCTTAAAACTTCTTACTAGAAGATGTTCATGAATCTCTCTGATTTTCTCATCATCTAAACTTGTTATATTGTTACCACTTCCCACAAGAGTCAATAAATCCAGTTTTTCACTGTTGATCTCTTCAAACAGAATTGTTCTGTTTGTCTGTTCAAAAATACTTTTAGACATATTCCACCTCTTTTTGTTTTATTTTAAATATTTTGTATTTTTAAATTCTATTTAGTTTTAATTATATCAATAATGTATCATACCAGTCAAATATTCTATTACATTCAATTCATTTGTATTTTTTTCATTACTTTATGTTTCTCTTTTGCGAATTAATTTCAAAATTGTTTGTTCAGAAAATAGTTTTTTTAAAATAAAATACTACCTTTTTATATTTTTTATGTTAAATCATTAAGTGCCTTCATTACATTTTTTTTATTCATTGTCAATAACCATACCAGTTATCATCTTTTTTTTAAATTAAATTATATATTTTTTAAACTGTACTTATTATAAATACAATAGTATTTATTTTTAAGTAATATAAAAAATGGTGTTCTTTCATTACCTTTAATACACAGATATTATTTCTACTAAAAATTTTAAATTATAATAACGTAAACATTTTTTAACTAAGGTAACTCTAGAAGATTTTTTATATGCTTTTATGATAAAAGTTAAAAGGAAGATAAGATAATAAAATGCTGGAATAAAGAAAGGAAGTAGTTTTCAAAAAGAAAATAAAATTTTAAATATTGAAAGACCTCTAACAAATTTTATATTAAAAAAATGCTGATAGTAAGAAAAACCTTCTTCTATCAGCACCTTTAACTATTTTATTAATTCTTTTGATATTTTAAACTTTATTGTTTTCTTTGGGTAGATTTTCATTAGTTCTCTTGTTGAGGGATTGCTTATTATTCTTGCCTTTTTCTTCAGTACTTCAAAAGTTCCTCTTTTTATAAACTTTACCTTTCCATCTACTAACAAGGCTTCTTGTACAGTTTCAAGAAATACATCTATTTCTTCTATTGCTCTTTTTACATTTATCATATTTTTACTAATTTTACTGTATATTTTTGCCAGTTCTTTCTTATTCATCAGCATCAACTCCATTTACTATATTACGCAATCCTTTCCCTGCTCTAAATTTTATTACTTTTTTGGCTTTTGTAGTTATTGCTTTTTCTGTATTTGGTATTATTACTTTTCTTGCTTTCACTTCTTTTTTTTCAAATGTTCCCCAATTCTTTAATATCACACTTTCTTCTTCTAAAGCTTTTAATAAAACATTCCAAAATAAATCTATCTTTTCCTTTGCTTCTTTATAGTTTTTGCTTTTATTTCTTTTCTTATAGTATTTTATAAACATACTTTCTTTCATAAAAATTTTCCTTTCTTATTAAAATAGTATCATATCTAGCTCTATCTAAAACTTATATTCCATCTTAAATGTTACCATTGTATCTCCTAAAGTATCGGCTGAAAAGCTTAAAGTTCCTGTCAACCCTTCTTTAACCTCATATCTTGCTGATACAACTCCTAATCCCACTCCTAAATCATGTTCTTTTACTGGTTTATTATATTTTGCATAACTTCCTGTTCCTATTGTAAATTCATCTCTCCAATTAGCCACTGACATTAACTCTTTTCTATATCCTAAATATGTACTTATCCCAAAATTATTATTCTCTTTATTTTTTCCTATTTCATAACTTTTGTTTAAAAAAAGTCCTAAGTTTATCTCATTTGATATTCCCAATTTTTTCTTTACCTCTATATTTCTATCTAAAGTCAAATCTGCTCCATGTTCTTTTATTTTTTCATGTCCAAATACTGTTGTCTTGAGCCCGGCTGTAAATTCTGAATATGTGAGTCCTTTTATATCTAATTTTCTCACATATTCATTTGTCATATTTATATTATATGATTTAAAATCATCTCTTTTTTTATCCCTATCCATAGTATTATATGTCAGCATACCATTTATATAATTTCTATATTCTGATATTCCATCATTTAATGGTCTAATATAATTATGTCCTAAAAAAACACTTGTTTTTCTTAGATCACTATTTCTATTTTTATAATCTAATTTTGAGTAATTCATACCTACCATATAGTTTTTGTTATTCTGGAGTATAATAGTTGTACTTTCTAAATCATATTTATATGTTCCTAATGCATGTGACCCAAGGTCTTTATCTGAATTCAAATGAAATATTCCTATTTTAGTTTCATTTTGAGGATTAATTATCACTGCATCAAAATTATTCTCTTTATTAAATTGTCCACTTAAATAAGTTCTATCTGTACTTGCAACTTTCTCCTGATTTTCTAATAATACTTTTCCTGATTCAATTATCTGTCCATTTAAGTTTGCATATTCAAGCCCAAGTAAATTTTCAAGTGATTCCCCTTCTGATACTTTCCTTGATATCATTTCTGAAAACTCTTTATTGTTCTTTACAAACTCTGAATCTTTTCCATATACAGCATTATCAAGCTTCAACTCTTTTACCATTCTTCCTGTATTGCTATTTTTTTCTAAATCCTCTATATTTTTAGTTTTGTTCATAACAAGGTCAACTATATTTTCTCCATTATCCCCTTTTCTTTCAATTGTAGAAATTTCATATACTCCTGAAGCTGTAAGATTTTCAAGGCCTAAAATATTTCCCTCTTTCCCATTTCCTCCTGCTGTAATGAAATTTTCTTTAGAATAAACATTTCCCTTTCCTGTTTCTGCCATTATCTTCATTTCGCCTTTAAGTTCAAAATCTCCTACTGACCTATATCCAGCTCTAGTAGACGAACTTACTCCTTCTCCAATTGTTAACGTATCTAAGGAGTCTTTCAATTCAAGCCACCCATAATTATATACTTTTCCACCTCCAGTAGCTCTCATATATGCTGTATCTATTCCATTTACTACAACTCCTGTTAATCCAGTAACTACGATACTTCCATAATTAAATGCCTCTGAATTATTTCCATCAGCCCACATTCCTGTTCCCATATTTATAGATTCAAGCCCTTTGTTATCTACTTCTATTATTCCATAATTAAACCCTTTTCCACCATTTCTTACTTCCATTCCTGCCGTATCATACGTTTCCCCTTTTACTCTTATCTGTCCATAGTTATGTATTGCTGCTTTCTCTCCTTTTCCTGTTTGTCCTTTTGTATTTTGTCCACTAAGACTTATTATTCCATAATTGTATACTAATGATGGTACTTTATTTTCTCCTATTCCTTGTATTGCTTGACCATGAATACTTCCATTTGAAACAATATTTATTAATCCATAGTTATAGACATTATGCCTTTCTATGTTATTTCCTACTCTTATTTCACTTCTTTGCCCAATTGATTCGGTATTTCCTGTAGAGGCTATATTTATATTTCCATAGTTATATATTTCTCCATATCCTTTATATTGATCTGAATTTGTCCCTCTATTATCTAAAGTTGCACTTTGTCCCTCTAAATTTGTCCTGTCATTGCCAGGACTACTCCTTTCTATATCAATATTCCCATAATTATATATCTTAGATGCAGTATGACCTTCCATACCAGATACATCTTGTCCTCTCATCGTTATAATTATATCACTTCTGTTACTGTATCTGAGCTTGATATCTCCATAATTATACAAACTATATCTCAAATCTGGAACTTTTGTATTTTTTGCACCATTTGCCTTTTGTCCATACATTTTGCTAAAACCATATCCTTGTGTTACCTTGCTTTCTGTATTTATTACTCCATAATTATATATCTCTCCATTAGTTAACATACCAGGATTTCCTAAAATACCCTGTCCAGATATAACTTGAGCATTTCCTCCAGCTACACTTGTTATATATCCATAATTTATAACTCTATTATCTAATGAGATATCTCCTTCTGATATTCTAATCCCTTGCCCTATAACTTCATAATTTATTTTTTCTCCTCCATCTACCTTAATATCTCCATAATTATATAATCTATTTTTTAGCAAAGCACTTCCTAATTGCCCATTCATATATGTAGATTCATTATCTCCAGCTTTAACATCTATTTCTCCATAGTTATATGCTTCAAAATCTTTTCCTTTCACTATTGTTTGACCTACATAGTTATTTGTTTCTATTTTACCTTTATTTACAATTATAAGTTTTTCTTTTGAACTATTTAGAGTTTGAGATGTTTTAATAACATTATCATTGTATAAAATGTACCTATTTTCTCCATCTACTGTTGTAGTATAGGAATTATAGTTCTTCAGATGAAGCTCTCCTAATTTTTTTAATTTTTCCTCAAATTTAGTTTTATTTATATATGAATTATCTACTATATTTTCCTTGTTGTATGTTTCATTATATTTTTCTATTTGAGAAATTTTTAATGTATTATTTAATTTATTCATTCCTTCTTCATAATTACTTTTATTTTTATGATATAATGTATTTTTTATTTCATCTTTATTTTCATTATTCCTTAAAATATTTAATAACTGTCCTAAATCAACATAACCTAACCCATTGCTTGTTTCAAATAATGGATTACTTTCTCTTATATTTGATGCCCAATTTTCATCATATCTATTTTCTATTCCATCACCATCAAAATCTCCATCTGGATCATATATATCTGCTATTCCATCACCATTTTCATCTTGTAAGCCTACAACTTCCCATTTGTGTTTTTCTTTATTCCATTCTCTATTTAATATTCCTGTATATATATCCAATGAATCCTGTTCTACTCCATCTTCATTTATTCCATCTGGATCATGCCACCATGGTATCTCATCTTTTTTAGGTGGAATAATTTCTGGTTCTGGAGGTGATACTTCACCTCCTGCATTTCCATCTAATCTTTTTCCACTGCTTCCTTTCTCAAATGGCCATAACCATTTTATTTCCTCATCATATACTACTTTTTTACTTATAATTTTTTCTTGTGAATATACTATTCCTCCAGTCAAAAGATATCCTATTACCATTGCAATTGTTACATTCATACCTCTTTTTTTATTATTTCTCCTTAATATTCCCAATATTTTTTCATTCATATTCTTCTCCTTTACATTTTAAATTTTTTAATCCCATTTTTTCAATTTCAATAAACAAAACCTGACTTTCTTACTTTTGCTTGATATATTTAGTCCACTTTACATAAAAAAAAATATAGCTTTATTTCCATACTTTATTACTGGTGTTCTTGTTTATCTATAAAGGCGAACACTTATTGCCTTCTAGATGCATATTTTCCTAGTTCCATTTTTTTCATTTTTTTTGATATTTAAAAAATTTTTCTTGACTTTAATAAATTTTAACAATATAATGAAGTAATAAAAAAGTTCGTGTTTATAGATATATACGAACTTTATTTAAAGATAGGATTTGAGGGAGCTTTCAGTAAGATAAGTTATACTTTTCTTAATTCATTTCTTTCTTATAATTTTATTCTTGATTTTCTTTATATTTCTACTTCCTTTCTTCTATTTTTCTCATGTTCAATATACATATATAATTTTTCATTGCTTAAAATTAAATAATATGTTTTTGTATTTAATTCATGGTTTTTGCTTTTTCATTAAATAAAAAAAAGCTGCAAAAATCAGTAATTCATTTTACTGACTTCAACAGCCTCTTATTATATTTAGATATTCATAAGTACTCCATTATGAAATACTCTTTGATTAGATGAGCCTCTCAGCTTTAATCTCAAGTCTTTTTTATCAATTTCAAATTTCCCATCTATAAGATAATCTATAAGAGAAGCATCTATCCATTTTTCTACTTCCTCTTTTAAATATCCAGTCCACAGATAAATATTTTTATCTGTATTTTCTTTTATAAAGTGAATAAGCTCTATAACCTCATCTCTATTTTCATAATATAAAGGATCTCCACCTAAAAACGTAATATTCTTCCATCTTGATTTCAAAATTATTTCTTTTATCTCATCAACTGAATATTCCTTACCTGCATTATAATCCCATGTATTTTTTGAAAAACAACCAGGACATTTGTGTGAGCAGCCAGCAAAATAAATAGTTAATGTATACCCAGTCATACTGTTTACAGGATCATTATTTACTATTGATATTATCCTCATATTACTTCACATGTATAGCTCTGTTTTTTATTTCTTTCATTCTTCCTTCCAGAGCATGAGTTATATTATAGTTTGAAATATATCCACAGCAACGTCTTTGAATTTTCATTTTCATTCCATCTTCATTTCCACAGTGAGGACATTTATAGCTTGCTGTCTTTTCATTATATGATATTTCTCCTGTATAACCACATTCATAGCAGACATCTGAAATAGTATTTACTGCAAAGTACTCTATTCCTGCATCATGAGCATATTGAATAAGCTCTATGATAGCTTGACTATTATATGTTTTCCCACCATTTTCAACATACATAATATTTCCACCATTACAGTATTTGATAAATGGAGCTTCCACATCTATTTTATCAAAAGAATCTATTGGAAGTTCTGAAGAAAAATGGAAAGAATTTGTATAATATTCTCTTTCTCTCAACCATTCAGGCATTATTTCTCCATAATTTTCCACATCTTTATTAAAGAATGTTGCAATAGAACTTTCAGCAGGAGTCCCATATACAGATACAGGCAGCCCTGTTTCAACTTTTATATCATCAGCCTGTTTTCTAATAGCTTTCATTATAGCAATACCCATTTCATGCCCTTTTTCAGTAGATATATTTTCCTTGTCATCTGATAATATTCTTACAGCATCATCTAATCCCAGGAAACCATAAGATACAGAAGCTCTGTCTGTTTTTAATAATTCTTCCACAGTATCATCTGGTTCTAATCTTGCTATTCCTCCATATTGGAATAAAATAGGAGCTTTTTTAGCCTGAAGATGTCTTACATTTTCAAATCTTGTTTGAATAGCTTTCTTCATAAGTTCTTTTCTTTTTTCAAGAATATCTAAGAATCTCTCTAATCTATTTCCCTCTGCTCCACCATAACGCTCATCTTTCAATACATCTAAAGCAATTTGAGGAACATTTAATGTTGCCACTCCATAATTAAATCTTCCATAATGCTGATATTCTCCATTTACTTGGTATTCATGATTTACTCTACTACGGCACCCCATTCTTGCATAATATTTCCCAGCATCATAATCTTCCTTAGAATAGAAAAGAATATCAGGATAATAAGTATTTGCTATACATTTAGCTACTTCTTCAGTAATATAGAAATATTTATCTCCTTTTTTGAAATTATAACCATCTACTACCATATATGAAAGTTTAGGAAAAATAGCTGGAATATGTTTTTCTCCTAGCCCTGTCTGTCTAACTTTTAAATAAGATAATATTATATGCTCAGATTCCCAAGATGTTGGAATATTAAAAGTAATAGTACTAAATGGTGTCTGGCTTGCACTTCCTAGTATACTGTTAGTCTGATATTCAAATAATTGACATGCGTCATAAATGTCTTTTGCTGTTCTTTCTTTAGCTATCTGGAATTCAACAGGTTTTTCAGAAGCTAATTTTTCATTACCTGAGCTTATTTCTCCCAGTTCTTTTTCTATATCTTCTTCTGTTACTCTTGATATATTTGATTCAGTAGATAATTTATCATTATATGCTCTCATAAAATTTTTCTTGAAATTTTTCTTTGCATATTCAGCAAATACTTCATTGAAGTTTGGTAAAGATACCCCACCATATTGGCTGGCTGAAATACTTGCCATTATCTGCATTGCTATGTTCATAGCTGTTCCCACAGAATTCGGCTGGCAAACATCAGCATTAGTTATTCTAGTACCATTTCTAAGCATATCTTCTATATTAAAAAGACAACAGTTAGTAAGTTTAGTGTCTACATCTGAATCATGCCAGTGTATAGTTTTCTTTCTATGAGCTGCCCATAATTCTTTGTCTATATTTTTTTCAAGTATATATCTAAAATATTCTCCTGCTATCAAATCTCTTTGTACTGATGGCAGCATAGAATTTTTATTGCTGTTTTCCCTATCTCCTACATCTACTATATCTGTCATATGTCTAAATACAGTGTTGGCTTCCATTAATCTCTGCTCTGCTCTCTGTGTTCTGTATGTTTGGAAAGCTTTAGCCTGTTCAAATAATCCATTAGTACATAAAGTATAAAAAACTATATCTTGTATAGCCTCAACAGACATTCTTGTATTCCCATTAATTTTCTTTACTATGTCATTCATCATATGTTCAATACTGACTTTATCAATAAATTTTACTTCCTTATCTATTTTTTCTAAAACCTTTTCTATTTTTTCTTTATTAAAAGTCACAATAGAGCCATTTCTCTTAATCACTTCTATCTTTTGCATTGTGTCTTTCCTCCTATATGTATTCATTCTTCATCTATTATACTATATCTTGTGGTATATTCAAATATTTTTCATATATATTGTTCTTTGATAATATGTATATCATTTATCCACCTTGATTTTACTTGCTTATCAACAGGTCGAAAAAAAAAGAACTTGACTTTTTATTTCAAGTTCTATTTTTATTTAATAGTTTTGTAGTTTTTTTTATATATTCAGCTTATATATTTTTTCAGAAAAATATTTTAAATCAATAATTAGATTAAATAAAAAAAGTAGTAATTTTAAAAAAAAAAAATTATTTTTTCCAAATATTTAAAGTTCTCTATATTTTTTAGAGTAGATATTATTTTTTTCTATAGCAGTTTTTATTTCTAAAAGAAGTTTTTCTTTATCCTGTGGAAGTGTTCCCCCTAAGTCCAAATAGTTAGAAGCGTGATTTGCCCTAAAGATAACAGGATTTTTTACATTTATATTTTCTATTATTTTTTCTGTTTCTTTTACTATATCTATTCCTTCAGCTTTTTGGAATTCTCCTCTCAAGTATTCATCATACATTTTTGTACCCTCTTTCAGTCTAAGAGTAAGAATTCCTACATAATCCGGCTCTATTTCACTTATTAATTTTCCAGTATTCACTGCATGATCTGTCCAATCTTTTTTTCCTAAAACTCCAACTATGAAAGTAACTGAAAGAGAAAAACCTGCTTTCTTTGCTTTTTTACATAATGCAGCATGTTCAGCAACAGATACTCCTTTATTAATTTTTTCTAAAACTTTATCATCTCCACTTTCTAATCCTATATACAGAAGAGAAATTCCATTTTCTCTTATTTTCTTCAGCTCTTCATCTGTTTTTAGCTCTATAGACTTGTGAGTAGCATAAGAAGATATTCTTTTACATTCTGGAAAGACTTCTTTTATATATGCTAATATTTCTAAAAGTTTTTCTGTAGGCATTATCATTGCATCACCATCAGCAAGAAATATTCTTTCAGCATATTTTACATTTTTTCTAAAAAAATCTATTTCCCTTTTTATCTGTTCTATTGGTTTTATAAAAAACTTTTTTCTTTTATACATATCGCAAAAAGTACATTTATTATGAGAACACCCAACTGTTACCTGTAAAATAAGGCTGTAGGCTTCACTGGGAGGTCTATACATATCTCCTATCCATACCTCTTCTAAATTCATCATCATTCTTTCGGCCTCCTTTTTTGGTATATTATACCATTTTTATTAAAAATAAAGTAGGTATTTAAATATAGCTTTATATTTCAAATTAATGATACATGTAACAAAACAATCATATATTTTTATTTAATTATATTTAAGTTGATTTTAACTTGCAATTTAAAAACAACTTAATGATGAGTTAAAAATAACTTATATTTAAAGATTATATTTTTTCTTTTTTCTTGCAATCATAGTTTGACTTGTTTTTAAAAATTCAGCTGCTTTATAAGTACTTCCATACTTCTCAAGGGCATATTGAATATATTTTTTCTCACATTCTTCCAAGTATTCATTTAAAGATTGATCTTTTATCTCAAAATTATTACAAAAACCAAGCTCATCGCTGCTACTATTTGAATTTGAAGATGGCTTTCTTTCTATAAATAGAAGAGGAGCTATATTGGAAAGTTCAATAATCTCTCCAGTAATCATGATAAAACTTCTTTCAACAAAATTACGTAGCTCTCTAATATTTCCAGGCCATTTGTAATCCAATATGGCTTTAAGAGTTTTTTGAGAAAATATTTTTGTCTTATTATAAATGTTGCAATAATACTTTCTAAAATATTCTACTAGTGGTAAAATATCTTCTTTTCTTTCTTGTAATGGTGGAAGATAAATAGGAACAATATTCAACCTGTAATATAAATCTTCTCTAAATCTTTTTTCATGAACCATTTTTAACAAATCTTCATTAGTAGCTGTAATCAATCTAAAATTAACTTTTCTAGTAACTGTAGAACCAATTCTGCTTATTGTTTTAGTTTCTATTGCTCTTAATATTTTTCCCTGCAATGCCAATGGAAGAGAATTAATTTCATCTAAAAAAAGTGTACTGTCATTAGCTGCTTCAAACAATCCTTTTTTTCCTTGAGCTGAAGCACCAGTGAAGGCTCCTTTTTCATAACCAAACAATTCAGATTCCAGCAGACTTTCAGGAAGAGAAGCACAGTTTATAATAACCATATCTTTAGAAGCTCTCTGGCTTTTTTCGTGAATATATCTGGCTAATACTTCTTTTCCAGTTCCTGATTCTCCTAAAATAATAACAGTAGTGTCAAGTGGGGCTAAAGTGTCTGCTAAATTAATAATACTTTTCATAACAGGGCTTACAGCAATTATATTATTTGATTCATGAGCTTCACTTGGAGGCAGTTTTATAAAAGACTTTACCTCATTATGAATAGCTTCCTGATACAGATAATTTATATTTTCAGCAGGGATACAAAGAGCAATTACACAAACTACATTTCCATTCATATCTAAAATAGGGCTAGATGCAACAATCTGCTTGTAATGTTCATGTCCTTTTATTTCTACATCTTGAAACATAACTATCCTTTTTTTTAATTTACAGACTTTTTCTGTAATACATATGTTAATCTCTTTATTTTTCTTCAGATTATATACATTATATGCTAAAAGTTTGTCTTTTGGTATTTTAACCATATTTACATAAACTGTATTAGCAAAAATATAATTTCCAAGAGAATCAACAATATAGATTCCATACGGAAGATTATCCAGAGCATTTTCTAAAAGTTCTCTTTGTATCATTTCACACCCCCTTATAAATTACTTAAAATTATAACACAAAAAAATTAAAAACTTAATTATAATATTTGGCACAATTATTGCTTTATAATAGGGCAGAAAAACTAAAAGGAGGTCAAATATGAAAATAGGAATTTTAGGTTGTGGAGCAATGGGAACTGTCATGGGGGCTTATATGACAAAGAATGGTTTGGAAGTAGAGATGATTGACAGCTATAAGGAGCATGTAGACATGTTGAATAAAAATGGTGCTCATATTATTGGGACTGTTGATATGAGAGTACCTGTAAAGGCTATTACTCCAGAAGAAATGAAAGGAATATATGATATAATTTTTCTTTTCACAAAACAAACAGTTAATGATGTGGTTTTAAAAAATCTTCTTCCTCATTTAAATGAGAATAGTACAGTGTGTACTTTACAAAATGGAGTCCCAGAGCATTTTGTAGCAGAATATGTAGGAGAAAAGAGAACAGTAGGTGGAACTGTGTTATGGGGAGCAACATTTATAAAACCAGGAGTATCAGAGCTTACACAAGATATAACAAAAAATGATCATCTTTTTGAAATTGGTGAAATAGATGGAACTATTGGAGAAAGAATAAAAAAAGTTGCAGATATGCTGAGATATATGGGAAAAGCAAAAATTACAGATAGTCTGATGGCATCAAGATGGGGAAAATTGATAAATAATGCTTGTATGAGTGGAATGTCTGCTGCATGTGGAGCTACTTTCGGTGAGATTTTAAAGAATGAAAAATCAAGAGCCTGTTTAAGTTATCTGGCAAGGGAAGTAAAAAAATGCTGTGAAGCAGAGGGGTATGAACTTCCAATACTTTTAAATGAACAAGAGCCTTATTCATGCGATATAAAGAATCAAGAGATGTTTGATACTAATCAAAGAATGTTTTTAGAAATGTATAAAGATATGTATACAGCTAAAGCAAGTATGCTGCAAGACCTTGAAAAAGAGAAGAAAACAGAAGTACAGATGATAAATGGATATGTAAGTTCAACAGGAGATAAACATAATATCCACACTCCATTTAATGATACTATTGTTGAAATAGTTACTAAAATAGAGAAAAAACTTCTTCCACTTTCTATGGATAATTTAAAATATTTTAATGATGAGCTGTTTGAATTTAAATATTATCAAGAATAAAAATAAGGAGGAAAGATGGATATATTATCTGTAATAGGTTTAATATTAGCAGTTGTAGTTTTAATTATAGGAGCTTATAAAGGACTTGGAGCTCTGCCACTGACGCTTCTTGCCTCACTTGTTGTCATATTGTCAAGCAGAATTCCTGTTTGGACTGGATTTTCTAAATACTATATGAATGGATATACAGGTGCTTATTTTAGTTATTTTTTACTATTCTGTAGTTCAGCATTATATGCGAAATTAATGGATATTTCAGGTTGTGCAACTTCTATCGGATATAAATTTATTGATTGGTTTGGAAGAAAAAGAGTGCTTTTAGTTTCAACTTTGATTATAAGTGTTCTGACATATGGAGGAGTAAGCTTATTTGTTGTTGTTTATGCAGTAGCTCCTATTATGTTTTTGCTGTTCAAGGAAGCTAATTTGCCAAGACATCTTACAATGGCATGCCTAATAACAGGGTCAGCAACTTATACTATGACTTCATTGCCAGGAACTACAGCTCTTACAAATGTAATTCCAACTCAATATTTAGGAACAACATTGACTGCAGCTCCTGTATTTGGGATTCTTGCTGCTATAGCAATGTTTACAATGGCAATACTGTATATGGGATATGCAGAAAGACTGGCTAGAAAAAGAGGAGAAGTATGGAGTTATCCTGAAAATGCAGATCCTCTGCTCTATGAAATAAAAGACAGAAGCCAGCTTCCTTCAGTAGTTGTATCTTTTACACCACTTGTATCTCTTGTACTCATAATTATTTTAGGAAGTAGATTTGTAGCTAATTCAACTATGCTTGCAGTATTGGGAATGCTTACAGGAGCATTGCTCACATATGTTCTAAATATTGAAAGATTTAAAGGTAAGGATATGAAAAATATTTTTACAACAGGTCTTGAAGGGGGAATAACAAGTATAGGTGGACTGGCAGGAGTTGTAGGGTTTGGAACAGTAGTTTCTAATTCAATAGCTTTTAAACATATAGTAAGCTGGGTATTAAGTCTACAGCTAAATCCTTATGTTCAGGCGATTGTAGCTACAATGGTGGTATGTGCAGTTACAGGTTCTTCATCTGGTGGATTGAAAATCATGTACGATTCATTGGGGAAAACTTTCCTGTCATCAACTGCGAATCTTTCATATCTTCATAGGCTGTCATCAATTTCAGCTTCAGCATTGGATACACTTCCCCACTCACCAGGGTTGTTTTTAATGTTTGCAGTATTGGGGCTGAATCATAAAACTGCCTACAAGCATGTATTCGTATGCAGTATTGTAATTCCATCTATTGTAACAATAGTTTCTACAGTGTTGATAGTATTATTTTTATAAATATTAAAAGGAGGAATAATTTATGTCAGATTTAAAAAATAAAAGAGTAATAACAGCAGCAATTACAGGATCATGGCCTACAAGAGAGCAAAATCCCAATTTGTCTATAACTCCTGAAGAAATAGCAGCAGATGTTTATGAATGCTGGAAAGCTGGAGCTGCAATAGCTCATATTCATGTGAGAAATGATGATGGAACTCCATCAACTGACTTTATGAAATACAAGGAAACTATTGAAAGAATAAGAGCCTATAAAGATTGTGATATCTGTATTAATATAACAAGTTCTGGAAGTGTGGGATTTGGAGATGAAGAGAGAATATATCCACTTCAAAAACTTCTGCCTGAAATGGCTTCATACGATGCTGGAACTCTTAACTGGCAGCATCGTACAATTTTTGAAAATCACCCTCGTTTTTTAGAAAAACTAGGACATGCTTTAATAGAAAGCAATATAAAGCCAGAAATAGAAATTTTTGATGCAGGTATGATATACAATGCAATTTATTATATGAAAAAAGGAGTACTAAAAGCACCTTGTCACTTTCAGATAGTTTTAGGTTGTCCTGGTGGAATGACAAATACAGTTGAAAATTTAGTATTTCTTAAAAGTCTGATTCCTGATGGTTCTACATGGGCAGCTTGTGGAATAGGGGCAGGACATATGCCTATCATGATGGCTGGAATAGCAATGGGAGCTCATATTCGTGTAGGTATGGAAGATAATGTAATGTGGCAGAAAGGAGTTCCAGCTGAATCAAATGCCCAGTTTGTAAAAAGAGCTAAAGAACTTTTAGAAATGAACGGATTGGAAGCTGCTACTCCAGAAGAAGCCAGAAAAATATATGGTCTTACTAGAAAAGTTTTTTAGAGGAGAGATACTATGGACTTTGAGAATTTAAAAATAGGCATGAAAGAAAGTATCAGCAAGACAATTACAGAAACAGATATTATATTGTATTCTGGAATCAGTTTAGACTGCAATCCAGTACATTTGAATAAAGAATATGCTGAAGCTTCCAGATTTAAAAAAAGGATAGCTCATGGTATGCTTACAGCAGGATTAATATCTGCTGTACTGGGAACAAAACTTCCAGGGGAAGGAACAATTTATCTTGAGCAAAACTTAAAGTTTAAACAGCCAGTTTATTTAGGAGATACAATTACTGCTACCTGTGAAATTATTGATATCATAAAAGAGAAAAGAAAAGTTATTCTTTCTACAATATGCATCAATCAAGATGAAAAAATTATTCTAACAGGTGAAGCAAAAGTTATGAAATAATAATTTATTATATAAAAGAATAATATTTGATTTAGTTAATAAATTAAGTAACATAGATTTTAAACAGCCAAAGTTCTATTTTTAATGAACCAAGGCTGTTTATTTTTGTTGATAAAAAATAAACATTCTTTTGATTTTTTGGTTTTTATGATACACTATAAATAGTATATTTAATATGCTGCATATAAATTTAAAAGTTTTTAATATAAAGGAGGTGTATTATTATTGAATCAATATTCTTGTTTTGTTATGGCTGATGGTTTTTCAAGTATCAATATTAAAGGTTATTCTAAAAAAGTTGGGCTTCAGGTTGAAAAAAATAATAAAGATGAATATAAAATTTTAAATGAAGAATTATTATTTATTGTTATTAACCCTCACCTTATCCCAGAAAATAAAGTAGAAGATAAAATTTTTTTAATGTATGATGAAGAACTTCGTAATATAAAATATACAGTTACATATGAAGCTTCATCAGACAAAACTACTTTAGAGTTTTTTCTATAGTTAAAATTAATAGTTTCATAAGTTTTTTACTTCAAAATAATAATAGAAAGTAAAACTTAAAACACTGTATTTATTCAGTGCTTTTTTATTTGCTCTATATTATTTTAAATTTTTAAATAATTTTAACAAAATAATAAAAGGAGAATTCAAGTTTATGAATTTCTCCTTTTTTATAATACTCTTCATTTCCTTATGTTCAGATATATTATTTATTAATAAAAAAAGAATTAAAAATACTAAGAAATAATATGAAAAATATGTTATATTATATAGGCTGATATATAACACTAAAGGAGAATATAATGAAAATTTTAATAGATGCAGATGCCTGTCCTGTAGTAGATATAACTATTGAAACTGGTAGAAAATATGGAGTAAAAACTATTATTTTCTGTGATGAAGCTCACAAAATAGATAAATCATATGCTGAAACTGTCTATGTTTCTCAGGGAAATGATTCAGTAGATTTTGTTCTTTTAAGAAGTACAGAGCCGGGAGATATAGTCGTTACTCAAGATTTTGGATTAGCTTCAATGGTACTTGCAAAAAAAGCTGCTGCTCTTAATCAAAATGGACTTATTTACAATCAATTTAATATAGATCAGCTACTTTTCACAAGGCATATATCAAAGAAAATAAGAAATAACGGTGGAAGGACAAAAGGACCTAAAAAAAGAGAAAAAAGTGATGACGAGAATTTTGAAAAAAGTCTTGTAACTCTTTTAAAAAAATCGGAGGGGATTAGATGACACAACAGGAAAAAGAATTCAGAGATGGAAATATATTATCTCTGCTCATTCGTTTTTCTATACCAGCAACTTTTGCTATACTTATAGGGATAATATACAATGTTACAGATAGGTATTATATTGGACAGGCTGTAGGGAGAAATGGAATTTCTGCTCTTGCTGTTACTTTTCCAATAGTTCTTATTTTAAGTGCTACAGGAGTACTTTTCAGCATAGGTGGCTGTGCTCTTGCTGGAATTAAAATGGGAGAGAATAAAATAGAAGATGCAAGAAAAGTTCTTGGAACATGTTTTTATGCTTTGATTGTTATTGGAGGAATATACACTGTATTAGGTATGCTTTTTCTCGAAGAAATAGTTTCTTTTATGGGGGCTACAAAAAATAGTTTTGCCTATGCAGTTGAATATAATAAATATTTATTTCCAGTTACCATTTTTCAACTGATTTATATAACTTACTGTTCTTTCGTCAGACTAGAGGGAAGACCAATGGAATCTATGGTCATAAATCTTGCCAGTGCCATAGTTAATATAGTTCTAGACTATATACTTATCATGAGATATGGTATGGGAATGAAAGGAGCTGCAATAGCTACTGCTATCGCCAATGTTGTTCCTGGGGTTATCCTTATATACCATTTTCTGAAAAGTGATATTCTTACTTTAAAGCTAAAATATATAAAATATAATCATGAACTTTTAAAAAAGGTTTTCTATATAGGAAATTCTGGCTTTCTCAATCAATTTCTCAATGGTGCTTATGTCTATGTACTGAATATACAACTTGCAAAATATGGTGGAGATGTGGCACTTGCTGGAATGGGGATTCTTTCATTACTGAGAACTTGTATAAATACTGGGTACATGGGATTGAATCAAGGAAGGCAGCCTCTTTTATCTTACAACTGGGGGGCTAAAAATTATGAAAGGGTAAAAAAGATATTTTATTCTTCAATAACATTGACTGCTGCAATTTCGTTGTTTCTTTTATTTGTAGTAATAGTAAATGCCCGTACAGTAGTTAACTTCTTTGTAAAAAATGACCTTGAACTTACAGAATACACTATAAGAGGTACATATATACACCTTGGCTTAATGATAAGTACTGCAATTTATCTTTCATGTACAAATTATTTTCAAGCTGTTGGGAAAGGTATGATAACTACTAGATTTATCATACTAAGACTGGCTGTTCTATCTATTCCTCTTGCTTATATCCTCCCTGTATTTTTTGGTGCAGATGGAATATTAATGAGCTTTCCTGTGGCAGATACTATTTCCTGCATAGGAGCAGCTTATGTTATGTGGCAAGAGATAAAACTCCTTACTAAAAGAGCTGAAAAACAAAAACGTTATATTAAATGAAAAAAGCTGCCATAAAAGGCAGTTTTTTGTTTTAATTTTTTTAATATATTATAATACTAATTTTTTCCATTTTCTTATTTTAGTTCTAAAAGTCCCAAAAGGTGCTACTGTGTTTATGTGTATAAACTTATAAACCTCCCATACTGCACTTTTAGTTGCTTCATCTGCCCATTTTCTTTGATGAGGCTTAAATAATTCTTCTTCACTCATACTATCTATTAATTTATAAATATTCTCTATGTTCTCATTAAGTAATTCCTTTAGCTCTTTCAAAGACAAATGTGCATATGTATCTGTAAAATATTGATAAAGTTTATTTAACTCATTCCATTTAAAATTTTCTGATGGGGTTTTAACTTCATATCCTTTTTTATGATCATTTTCCCATTTCAAAATCAATGTTGTCCATCCCACTTGATAAGCAAGATTTTCTGCAGGAGTTCTATCTGTTTCCTCAATTTTTTTATCTTTTAATCTTTCAGGAATATCATCAAATTCTAAAATATATTTTTCATAGGTTTTCTTTATTTCAGATTTTAATTCTTCTTTATTTTTATAAATTCTCATTATATAGCCTCCATATAATTTCTTACTTTATCTATTGAATTTCCTTATTCTTTTCATAAGATATATTTTTAAAGATCTGATACAAATAACCTTCCAAATATGCAAAACCTATTACTAAAATTATTAAGATAGATATAAATTCCACTGGTTTTGCACTTTTAATATTATCTACAAGAAAAGCATTTGATAAAAATCCTATAGCTTTTGATATTATAATACTGGAAATCAGATAACCTAAAAAATATTTTATTTTAAAATATTTATTTTTTAAAGTATAGATGAATATAGCAAAATATGCAAGAATTTGACCATACATAAAAAGCCTTTCTGGATTTTTAATTATATACATAGTTATTTTATTTATACCGAAAATTTCAAAAGTTACTATAAATAAAACAGCTAAAAGCAAACAAGCAACATCTAAAATCATTGCACACCAAAATACAAACATATCTATTTTTTTAAACATAATCTTCCCCCAATTTTCAATATATTTTGTTTATATAGTACTCTATTTTAAAAAAAATTTCTACTTTTAAATAATTTAAAAGAGGCTGTTTTAACATACAGCCTCTTTAATACATATTTATTAATCTTCTATTATTTCTCCACTTGTAGATATTGTTACAATGTTCCAAGGTATTAGTTTACCACTCTGAAGTAATGCTTTTTTTACTGCATTTACTATTCCTCCACAGCATGGAACCTGCATACGCACCACAGTAAGTGATTTTATATTATTATTTTCAAGAATTGCAGTTAATTTATCAGCATAATCTCCCTCATCTAATTTAGGGCACCCTATCAGAGTTATTCTGTTTTTTATAAATTTATTATGAAAATCTCCATAAGCATATGCTGTACAATCTGCTGCTATCAATAAATTAGCTTCATTAAAATATGGTGCATTGACAGGTACAAGCTTTATTTGTACAGGCCATTGATTTAATTGAGATTCTATTTCATTTGATGTAGTACAATTTTCTAACTTTGCAGTTTTTCTCTCAATAGTTTTAGATTGTGTTCCCGGACAACCACAAGGAAGTGGATTGGCAGATGCAATTTTCTTTGCTGCCATATTGGCTTTCACTGCTGCTTCATCATATTCAGCAGCTTCTCTTTCCTCAAAACTGATTGCATTTACTGGGCAGGCTGGAAGGCAATCTCCCAACCCATCACAATAGTCATCTCTCATAAGCTTTGCTTTACCATTTACCATTCCAATTGCACCTTCATGGCAAGCTGAAACACATATTCCACAACCATTGCATTTTTCTTCATCAATTTTTATTATTTTTCTTATCATTTATATGTCACCTCTCCATTTATTACATCTTTCTACGCATATATTACTATATAGAAAAAATAAATTCGGTAACATATGCTACAATTAAAATATTTTTTGAACGAGATACATATAAAATACAGTTCCACCTAAAATGCTTATCAAACTATTTCTTTTCCACACATGAAGCAGTACAACTACTGCCACTGCCAACATTTCAGGTATTCCATAAGGTGAATTTATTATGCTTGTATCTTTTAAACAAAATATAATAAGTATTCCAATTACTGCTGGGGGTAATACCTTCCCTAGATACATCATATATTTTTCCACTGCCTTATTTTTTTTATTCAATACCAGAAAAGGAAAAGCTCTTAAAAAATATGAAGTAACAGCTACTGCTGTAATTATAGAAACTGAATACAAAAATCCTGCTCTCATATTATTTCACTCCTCTTTTCTTTGCTGCCTCTATTTTCTTTTCCAGCCTTGGTTTAAATACAATCAGAAAAACTATTATAATTACTATAGATGGAATCAGCATATTTTTAGAACCTAAGAATATTAAACATACAAGCCCACTCAATATACCTAATATACTAGGTGTTCTTGTTGGAAAAGTAAGAAATTGATCTACAAATATAACTATAAATAAAGCTGTCATAGCAAAATCTATTCCCTTGCTGTTAAAATGTACAGCAGAACCAAGTATTGCTCCCAATACTCCTCCTAATACCCAATAAAAATGACTTAACCCTGCTATTGCTAAAAAAAGTTGTTTTCTATTTACTCCCAATGGAGTCTTTACTGAACACATGATAGCATATACTTCATCTGTAAGTGTATGTATCATATATGGTCTTACTCTTTTCATCTTTTTAAATAAGTTAGTAAAAGATATTCCATAAAGAGCATATCTTGCATTTACTATCAGAGTAGTAATAACAGCTTCTGCTATTCCTGCTCCTCCCATTAAAAGATTTAAAAGTACAAACTGCATAGAGCCTGAATATACCCCTATTCCTATAAACAATGCCCAGATAAAATTATATCCATTTCTTTGACATAGAAGTCCAAAGGCCATTCCTACAAAAATATATCCGAAAAAAACCGGCATTGTTGCTTTAAATGCCGCTTTTAGTGCTTTTTTCATATTTCCCCTCACTTTTTATTATAATACTATTATCTACCCTTTTTTATTACAAGAAAACTTTCTTTAAATATTCAGCCACTCCATCTTCATCGTTTCTTCCGATTACTTTATTATTTGGAAGAAGCTCTTTTAATCTCGGATTGCAATTTCCCATGAGAAGTCCTTCTCCCACTATATCAAGCATCTCATAGTCATTTAATCCATCGCCAAATGATATTACCTCCTCTGGAGTTATTTTAAATTTTGGAAGAAGTATATCTTTTATTGCATTTCCTTTGGAAATTCCTTTATTCATTATCTCCAAACATATTGGAAGAGAAAGAGTAAGGTTTATCCTATTTCCAAATTTTTCATTTATTTCATTTTCGAGGTTTCTTATGAGCTTTTCATCTTCATTAATATAAAAAAACTTTATTACTTCACTATTTTTTAATTCTGAAAATTTTCTTACACTATAGGTGAAGCCAGATTCTTTGTGATATTCATGGGCTTCGTCCAAAGGCTTTTCAGAAAACCAGAAATCATCTTTATATATGTTTTTATAAATTTCTTCATTTATATTAAGATCAAATATTTCATTACTCAATTCCTTAGGTATATCCCCTTTAAAAATAATCTCATTATTTTCATTGTGTATTCTAGCTCCATTTGAACTGATAAGATATGAATCCAATCCCAACATCTCTTTAAATTTTAAGGCGTCCATATGATGTCTTCCAGTTGCAATAAAAAACTTTACTCCAAGATTTGTTACATCTTTTATTACATCTCTTGTATATTTAGATATTGTATGTTGAGAATTAAGTAATGTGCCATCTAAATCACATACAATTGCCTTATATTTCATTCTTTCCTCCTGTTATTTCCTATTTTTTTAGTATAAGTCTTACTAATTATACCATTTTCCGAAAAAAAAACAAGTAGAAATATCAAATTTTTGTGCAATTATTTTTTGTTTTTTTAAATTTCAATAAGAATTTTATTGACATAAAGTATCTTTTATGATATTATAATCTTTGTCAACGAAAGTCGGAATATAGCGCAGTCCGGTAGCGCATCTGCCTTGGGAGCAGAGGGCCGCAAGTTCGAATCTTGCTATTCCGACCATTGATTGGGCTGTCGCCAAGCGGTAAGGCAACGGACTTTGACTCCGTCATGCGCTGGTTCGAATCCAGCCAGCCCAGCCATTTTGATATTAATTGCCTCTTAGATGAAAATTTAAGAGGTTTTTTATTTTTAGAATATTATTTTCTAATAGTATTTTATTTTAAATCTTAACGATTAATTTTTTGTATTCAAAATACATCTGTATAATTCTTGAATTAAAGAATATATTAGAAGAGGAGATATATCTATTATTAAAATTAAATATAATTTTCTTTAAAAATATTTATTTCAATACAAATAATACATTTATATTTTATAAATCTACATATTTTAAGTTTACTTAGAAAGTTTTTTATGATAATATTATTTATATGACTTTTTTATTTTAAGGAGGAAAGAATAATGAAAAAATATTTTCTAATAGTGATAACTCTTATGTTATTACTTTTATCTGGGTGTAGTTCTCTAGAAACAGCCATAAAGAAAAGAAATTTAGCTACTGAAACTAAACTTTCTGAAACAATATGGTTGAACCCAGAAAACATAATGGACAAGACAGTTTTTGTACAGGTAAAAAATACTTCAACTAACAATTTAGAAGTAGAAAATGAAATAAAAAATACTCTAATTGCAAAAGGGTATAAAATAGTTTCTGTTCCTAAAAATGCTAATTACTGGCTGCAGGTAAATATCTTGCAACTAGGTAAAATGGATTTGAAAGACTCTGAAGCTGCTTTAAATGGGCTGGCTGGAGCTGGAATAGGTGCTGCTATTGGAGGATACAATACTGGATCGGTTAATACTGCTGTAGGTTGGGGAATTGTTGGAGGAGCAATTGGAGTTCTTTCAGATGCTCTTGTTGAAGACAGCTACTACACTATGATAACTGATATTTTAGTTAGTGAAAAAACAAACACTAAAGTCAGCAAACTTTCTATAAATGCAACTACTCAAGGTACTCAAGGAAGAAATATTTATGCAACTGAAGACAGTGGAGATATGAATAAATATCAGACAAGAGTTGTAAGTACTGCTAATAAAATGAATCTTGAATTTACTGAAGCTGAGCCTCAATTGAAAAATGAGCTTATAAAAACTATCAGCAACATATTCTAAAAAGTTTAAGAGAATGATAAAAGTAAAATTAAATTATAGAAGATTAAAGTTAGAGAGAGTTATATATTCTTTCACATGAGATATTCTAAAACTAGGTTTTACTATAGTTCATTCTCTTTTTTATTTCTCAATATTTTTATATATCTATTCTCTAATATTTTCATATTTAGCTATATTTATGTTCTATTTTCTATATTTTCATATTATATAGTTTTATTTATCAAATAAAAAATCTTAAGATTATATTTTTTCTATTTTTATTTTTTTATTATTTATTTTTATTCCCCTCATACAGATTTATTTTATCAAGCAATAAATTTTAAGATTATATATTTTTTTATTCTTTCTCTTTTTTACTTCCTGTTTTCTATTTTATTTTGTTTATGGAATTTTTTTAAATTCTTTTAAGCATAATTTAATTTTATTAAAATATAAATATTTATAATTTTATTTTATTGCATCTTTATGATAATATAAATTGAAAATTATAAAATACATGGAGGTAATTAATGAAAAAGGTAATTCATAAGTTTAGAGATATGCCTGTAGCCCTTACTGGACTTGCTCTTGGAATATCAGGTATATCAGGAGCACTTAGTACATTTTTAGGGGAAATTCCCATCTACATTGGAGATTTTATTTCTTTTTTTCTAGTAGCAGTGATTTTTATTAAAGACTGCCTTCATTTCGACCAATTGAAAAATGAATTAAAGCACCCAACACTAGGAAGTTTTATTCCTACTATGGATATGACTTTAATGGTACTAGCAGGATTTATTGCCAATTATTATTTGACTCTTGGAAGAGTTTTATGGCTGATTGCAATAGCAGTTCATATTATATTTTGCTTTATCTTTTTTTATCATAGAGTAAAAAGCTTTGACTTGGATCATGTTATTCCTAGCTGGTTCATTCCACCAGTTGGAATAGTGGTAGCTTGTGTTTCAGGAGCCAGCATGAATTTTCCTAATCTTACACATATAATATTTTATATTGGATTTATTTTATACCTGATTATGCTTCCAATTATGATGTATAGAATAATATTTATAGAACCTATAGATGATGGAAGACTTCCAACTTTTGCAATAATGGCAGCTCCTCCTAGTTTATGTCTTGCAGGATATCTCACAGTATTCAGCAATCCTTCTGAAATTATAGTGTACATACTTTTACCACTGGCTATATTTATGACACTTCTTGTGTATGTATCTTTTTTCAGAATACTAAGAATTTCTTTTAATCCAAGCTATGCTTCATTTACATTTCCATTGGCAATAGGTGCAACAGCTGTATTAAAATATTCAAATTATCTTTATACTTTAAACAGCAGACATTATATACTATGGCATAATATTGGATTATTTTTATCTTTAAGTGCTGCTTTAATAATTACTGTTGTCTTTATCAAGATGATTCACTATGTCAGAAAATTTATAATTTATGCTGCATAAAATAAATATAAAGTATGACAAAAAACCTGTATTCAGTTCAATAAACTAAACATAAAAAGGATAATCGTGTGTAAGAATAAATTTCCAAATAATCAATAAATTTAACTGGAGTTGTTGCAAATTAAACAACTCCTTTTTATTTTCAGATTTTTTCAGCATTTTTGAAATGTAATTATTCTAACTGCCAGATATATTCTTATTAAAAATATCTAAAATATTTTTCAATATTTTTGGAAGTTAATTATTCCGACTGACATATATATTCTTATTAAAAACAGCTGGAATATTTTTTCAGTATTTTTAGAATATTATCATTCTAACTTTGAGTATTATCCTTTTTTATTTTTTATCATTATATATTTTACTATTTTAAAGAGAGTCAATATTGTATTCTTGCTACATATATAGTATAATTTATACGAAGATTTTAAAATACTTATGAGGTGAATATCGTGGATCAAAGAATTGAAAAATTAGCAAAAAATCTTATCAGCCATTCTTGTAGAATAAAAAAAGGTGAAAAAGTTTTAATAGAATCTTTTGGCGAAGCTTCTAAAAATCTGGTAAGAGCTTTAATAAAAGAAACATATGCAGCTGGAGGATATCCCTTTGTAACAAATAAAGATCAAGCTATATTAAGAGAATTGTTAAAAGGGTGCAGCACAGAGCAAATAGAAATGATGGCTAAATATGAATTAGAAAGAATGAAGGATATGGACGCATATATTGCTATCAGAGGAACTGATAATTCTACTGAACTATCAGATGTTCCTGCTGATAAAATGAAAATATATTCTGAATATTTTACCAACCCTGTACATTTAAAAGAAAGAGTAAATAACACTAAATGGGTAGTTCTAAGATATCCAAATAATTCTATGGCACAACTTGCTGGTACATCACTTGAAGCATTTGAAGATTTTTACTTTGATGTATGCTGTCTGGATTATTCTAAAATGGAAAAAGCTATGGAATCTTTATCAGTTCTTTTAAGTAAAACTGATAAGGTAAGAATAAAAGGAAATGGTACTGATATCTCTTTTTCCATCAAAAATATTCCAAATGTAAAATGTTATGGACTTAGAAATATTCCCGATGGAGAAGTATATACTGCTCCTGTCAAAGACAGTGTCAATGGAATTATTTCATATAATACACCATCTAACTATCAAGGATTTACATTTGAAAATGTAACTTTTGAATTTAAAGATGGAAAAATAATAAAAGCTACAAGTAATGACAATGAAAAAATCAATCAAATTTTAGATACTGATGAAGGAGCAAGATATATAGGAGAATTTGCTATTGGTGTTAATCCATATGTTTTAAAACCTATGAAAGATACTCTTTTTGATGAAAAAATAGCTGGAAGTATCCACTTTACACCTGGACAGGCTTACAAGGCTGCTGACAATGGAAATAAATCAAGTATCCACTGGGATCTTGTTTTAATTCAAAGAGAAGAATGGGGTGGAGGAGAAATCTGGTTTGATGATGTTCTAATCAGAAAAGACGGCATCTTTGTTCTTGATGAGTTGAAAGTATTAAACCCAGAGAACTTAAAATAATTTACTAGGAGGGATAATGAATATTCTTATGGCGCTTTCTCAGTTAGAAGTTACTGGAGCAGAGGTTTATGGTGTTACTCTTAGTGATGAACTTATTAAGAGAGGAAATAATGTAATTATAGTTTCAGACACTCTCACAAAAGAAAGCAAAGCAAAATATATAAAATTAGAATTTAATAAAAGAGGACTTAGCGAACGTATAAATCAAATAAAAACTCTTTTAAAAATAATAAAAGAAAATGATATACACATAGTTCATGCACATTCAAGAGCTTCTTCATGGAGTTCTCAGATTGCATGTAAAATTGCTGGCATACCTCTTATCACTACTACACATGGAAGGCAGCCAGTACATTTGAGCAGAAAAATATTTAAAGCATTTGGTGATTTAACTATTCCAGTATGTGAAAATATTCAAACACATTTAATAAATGAACTTGGGGTTTCCCCTAAAAATACTGTAGTATTAAGAAATCCTATCAATACTATAGAATATCCTTTTGCTGCTCAAAAAAAAGATGAAAGCAAAAAAATTCTTTCTATAATAGGAAGACTTTCTGGTCCTAAAGGAGAAGTGGCTTATAAATTACTGGAAATACTTTCTGACATGAAAAATCTGGAAATAAGATTGATTGGTGGAAAGGATATTCCTGAAAAATTTCAAAAATTCTTTAAAAACAAAAATATAAAATTTATGGGATATGTAAATGATGTTCCTGAAAAAATAAAAGAATCAGATATTATTGTAGGAGCTGGGAGAGTGGCAGTTGAAGGAATCTTATCTGGAAAACCTGTCATAGCTATTGGTGAAGCAAAATATATTGGACTTATTACTAATAATAATCTATCTGATGCACTTGCTTCAAATTTTGGGGATATAGAATTTTCAAATTCTGAAAATTTTAACTGGAATCTTCTTAAAAATGATGTAGAATCAGCTTTCACACTTACCAAAAAAGAATTATTCAGTTTAAGGGAAAATGTAGAAAAAGAATTTGATTTGAATATAATCACTGATAAAATTGAAAAAATATATGCTCGATTATATGTTCTTAAAAGAAAATATGATATTCCTGTAATCATGTACCACAGAGTAGTTAATGATGAAAGTGAAGGTGGAGTTCATGGAACATATATTACTGCAAAGAAATTTGATGAACATATGCGTTATCTTAAAGAACATAATTATCACCCTATAACTTTCAAAGAGCTCCTAAAGATAAATTATAGAAATAGATTTAATAATGGGAAAAAATATGTTATACTTACCTTTGATGACGGTTATGAAGATAATTACAAAATTGCATTTCCCATCTTGAAAAAATATGAATTTAATTGTATTATATATTTAGTATCACACTTAAATTATAATAAATGGGACGTCGAAGTTCCTGAAAATCCTGAAAAAAAATTCCCACTTATGACATGGGATATGATAAAGGAAATGCAGGAATATGGTATAGAATTTGGTGGACACACTATGACGCATCAAAAGCTTGCCCATATACCTTTTGAACAAGCGAAAGAAGAGATAACTAAATCTACTCAATACTTAGAAGAAAAGTTAGGAGAAAAACTTGTATGTTTTGCATATCCTTATGGAGATCTTAATGAACAGGTTAAAGAATTTGTTAGAAATTCTGGGTACTCTTTTGCTGTAGCAACTGATTCAGGAGATTTATCTTTTTCTGAAGATTTATTTCAAATCAGAAGAATTGGTATTTTTCCTACAAATAATATGTTGAGTTTTAAAAGAAAAGTACATGGAAATTATAATTTTATCAAACTTAGAAGAGAACAGAAATCCTCTAAGTCCTAATTTTACTGGGGAGGTTTTTCATGAAGAAAATAATTACTTTACTTTCTGCTTTTGTCTTATGTTCATCATTAAGCTTAGCTAAAAGTGAAAATAAATTTCAAATTGGTGCTGGTGTAGGTGTCACTAATCACTTTTTCAAAGGGGATTCAATCACTTACCCGATTCCTGTTTTAGATGTCAGATATGATGATTTTTATATAGCTGGAATAACTATGGGATATGATATGTACAGTGAAGACGACTTTACTCTATCTCTATTTGTAAACCCTTTTGATGGTTTTCCTATAAAAGGAAGTAAACTGGATCATGGATATAGAACTATTGATGATAGAAAACCTCAAGTTTCTCTTGGAATGGTATTGTCATATAACTTAAATTTCTATGATATGACTGCTTTAGTTGCTTTTTCTGGTGGAGAAAGAGGCTTAAAAGGAAGTGCTCGTATAATCAAACCTTATAGAGTTACTGATAACTTTACATTAATTCCATCATTTGGAGCAAGCATTTATTCATCTAATTATGCTGATTACTACTTTGGAATAGACAGCAATGAATTAGGAGGAAAAATAACTGATACTTATTCACCAGATACTGCTTACTCTTTAGGACTTAGCTTAGCTGCTGAATATTACCTGAATGACAAAATTACACTTTTAGCTTTTCTATCTGCTGATAGATTCTCATCAGAAATTGGTGATTCTCCTATCATAGATAGCAATAAACTTATCATGGTTGGAGTTGGAGCTAAATATTCATTTTAATTTATAAAGAAAAAGCTGATTCAAATAAAATTGTTTCAGCTTTTTTTAATTAACTCTATTTAAATATTTCAATTATTTATAAAATTACTTTCTAGCCTTTATCAATAAAAAATCTGGTTTATGTATGTACTTTTTATAAGATGGATATTTTTCTATAATTTCATCACTTGGCATAGGCTCAAGCATTTTTTCAATTGTAAATCCTGCCTTTAAAAGAGAATTGATTATACTAGACATTGTTCGATGATATTTTATAACCCCATTGACAAACCATGTAACTTCTCGTTTGCCTTCAAGAGAATATGTTGTTAAATTATAACATATTTTGTCGTTTTGGTCATTACATGTCCAGTAATTTTGCGTAAGTAAGGCAGTTGTCAATGGATGCTCCTGTGAAAAGATAAAATATCCATCCTTATTCAAAAGATTATATATGTCTGCAACTAATTTATTGAAATCTTCAATATAGTGAACTGCAAGCGAACTAAATACTACATCATATTTTTCAGTGAGTTCACATAAATGTGTCATACTCTTATTTATATATTTTATTTTTGAAGATGAATTCTCAGTTTGCGCAATTTCAAGCATTTTAGTTGATATATCAAGTCCTGTAACACTTAAAGATCCTAATTTTAAAAACTCTATACAATTTTCCCCATATCCACAACCAATATCAAGAACAGTTTTATTTCGCATATTTGGAGCAAGACTAAACAAAGCAGGTTTTTCAATAACATTATTTGCAGCAGATGAATTACTTCTTAACTTTTTATATCCATCAAAAAATTCCTGATTATCATATATATTTTGATCACTCATTTCTTTCGCCTCACTCTGGTATAGTATTAATATTATCTATTTTAATTATTAGCCTTTAGCCTTAGTTTTTTATTATACATTAGAAGATGAAGCATAAATTGCTATTTTAATTCTTTACATTAAAATCATTTTTTTCATAACTATAACTAGACTCTACTTTTTTCCCTTTAAATACCAGTCCTATTTTTATTATATCTTTTATCTCTTCATTTTTTAATATATTATCATATTTTTTATCTTCAATTTGATTAAGAGCTTTTTCAGCTTCCATTTTCATATCATTATCATTTGCTCTTTTCAGTTCAAATATATATCCAGCCCAATTTTTATTTCTTGGTTTAAGAATAATATCATCTCTCCCATATCCACTTTCTACATTTGGAAGAACTTGATAAAAACTATTTAGACCATACATAAATCCAGAAAGTAATGTTTGATATGAATTTTCATATTTTTTACTTGTATCATAAAAGCTCATTGCATTAACTACAACTTCTTCTAAAATATTTATTATATGATTTATATTTTTACTCTGCAAAGCTTGTTTCATATCTCCAATATTACTGCTTCCTCTAAAAATTATACTCACAAACATTTCTTTAAAAAATGTTAAAATTTCTTTATTAGGTATTTTGACAAGATATGTTTTGTCATCCATTTTTTCTTTTACAGTCAGATATCCTGAGAAAAGTAAAAGTTCCCATAAATGATTAGGAGAAAGATTATTACCAAAAGCAATATTTTCATTAATAAATACTATCCTTTCATTTCCATTTACCAAATTTTGCAAGTCATCAAATACTACCCCATCTGAGAGTAATAATAAATTTTTAATCAGAACATTTCCAGAAGTGTTTATCCAATATGCTTTTAATTCTTTATTATCTATATAATTCAAAATACTCCATGGATTATATACTTCTGCTTTTCCAAATTTGTATCCATCATACCAAGATTTTACTTCAGTTATTGTATATTCCATACCATAATATCTTAGAATATCTTCCACTTCTTTTTGTGATAAACCAAAATATTCATCATATGCTTCATTAAAAATAGTATTTATTTTTAAATTATTTAAATCAGAAAATATTCCAGCTTGAGCCACTCTTATGGCACCTGTAAGAACTCCCATCTTAATATTAGAATTACTTTTTAGTACAGCTCCATATAGTATTTTAAAAAACTGTATTGCCTCATCATAACAGCCATTTTCATAAGCTGACATTAATGGAACATCATACTCATCTATTAAAATAATAACTTTTTGATTATAATATTTTTTTAAATATAAGCTTAATTTTAGCAAAGCTGTAGATAAATCTATATTTTTTTTACCTAGCCAGATTTCATCAAAATCTTGTAATTCGCTTTGATTTAAATTTTCTCTCAACATTACATATTCATTGTATAGTAGTTTAAAAAAAGCTCTAGTTCGCTCTATTATTTCTTCATAGTTTTTACCTTGTATTTCTTTCATACTGAGAAATATAACAGGATATTTTCCCTGTTCATTTATGGCTGGCGACTTTTCGATGTACAACTCTTTGAATAAACTCCTATTTTCCTCAGCATTTTTTATATCAAAAAAATATCTCAGCATAGACATATTTAAAGTTTTTCCAAATCTTCTTGGACGAGTAAATAATTTTACTCCTGCTTTGTCTTTTAAGATTTCTTCTATAAACTTACTTTTATCCACATAATAACAATTCTCTTCTATTAAAGTTTTAAAATCGTCTATCCCCAGAGCAATTCCTTTTATATCAGACATTACTACACCTCTCTTTCTGTAATCTTTGTGTATAGTATAACATAAAACGTTAAAAAAATCTCACAAAATGAGCTCAAATCTGTACTTTACTAAAAAATTTATATAAGATTTTAATTTTAGCTTTTTATTAAATATTTAATAATTTTCTAGCGACTTCTACTGCACTTACAGCATCTGCCGAATAATATGCTCCCATAGATGCAGCTATTTCTTCTGTTAAAGGTGCTCCTCCTACCATTATTTTTAAATTTTCAGTTACTCCTTTTTCTCTCAAATATTCAACAGTCATTTTCATAACCTCCATTGTTGGAGCAATCATCGCTGAAAGCATTAGTATATCTGGTGAATATTTTTTAATATATTCCTCTATTTTTTCCTGTGGAACATCTACTCCCATATCTATTACTTGAAATCCATTACTTTCCAACATTAATATACATAAATTTTTTCCTATATCATGAAAATCTCCCTGAACACTTCCTGTCAGTATTTTTCCTTTTTTTAACATATCCCCATCTTTAAGAAGAGGCTTTAATATCTTTACACTCTTTTCCATAGTCTTTGCTGCTTCCAGTACATCATACATAGCAAGAGTTTTTTCTTTAAACATTTCTCCAGCTTTAGTCATGCCTTTCAGTAATGAATCAGTCAATATATCTTTAGGTGCAATTCCTTTGTTGAGAGCTTCTTTAGTGAGTTTTTCTACTTCTTCACCTTCACCTTTTATCAATTTTTCTGAAATTATTTCTAAAATATTTTCCAAATTTACCACCTCTTAAATTATTATATTTTCATTATATTCTATTGCAATAAATATTGGAATATGTTATTTGTTTTATTATAAGATTATTTTTTATTTATATTGATTATCGGACTTTTAATATTAACTACAAAAAAAATGTTGATAGAGAAGTTTTATTACCTTTTCATATCAACATTTTCTTTTCAAGTTGTTTATCTATTTCTAATCTAATAATTTTATAAAATTTTAATTAAAATTTCCATTCAAATGTCAGAGAAGTATTAACAGAACTTGACTTTTGTCTGAACAAATCTGTTCCTACTTCAAGTGTAACATCAAGGTTATCCCTTACAGTAAATGTTGTTCCACCTTGAATAGTAACATAATCTTTATCTGGTCTTTTACTTTTTATTCTAAAATTAGAATTTCTATTTTGAGCTATATCCCCATCAATATGGTAACTATTTATATAATCATGATTATATGCCATAAGAATATTTCCATTTACTTTTGTATTCTCTCCAATCAATATCTTATTGCTTGAAAGCTTTCCACCTACTTTCGAATAAACTGAATGATATATTTTGGAATCAATATTAATTCCTAAATTATCTTCTTTTGCTTTTTCTGGCTTCAAAATACTATATCCCAGCTCAATCAATGGAGTGACAGTAAAATTCTTATATTCGATATCTTTTCCAATACCTAGTACACTTGAGGCAGTAAGTGCTTTCCAGTGGCTGTTTGTATTATTTCTATATTCATTAAATTCAATATTATTAGTTAATTTATTGTCTTGAACTCCTCCACGAATCATTCCATATAAATAACTTGTATTTGCATAGTTAAGATAATACTTTCCATGTACACCTAAAAGAATATTTTTACTTTTTATCTTAGGAGTATTTACAGCATGTCCTTTCAAGACACTCTGACTATACAATAGATGAGTTCCTAAAATCAATCCTTCATTATATTCCTTTTCTATCCCTGTAATAACTCCTTGATCTCTATAGTCATATCCCATAAGATATCCTGTTCCTTTTTGCCAGTTTTCTCTATAGAAAAGTTTTCCAAAAGCATATGACTTGTCTTTTTCATGGTTCTTCTCTGCCAACAAATGATTTCTTATATAATCTGAATGTTCCTTTTCACTTTCAAATGTAGCAATAATATTATTTCCATATATATTGGGTGCTGCTTGAGATAGAGCTGAAGAAACAACAGATGGTGAGGCAAAATCTAATGCTCCTATAAAATCTTTTATTGACCCAGAAGCCTGATTTGATATTCTGTCTATTGCTTTTGCAAAATTTTCTGCATTTCTGTTTTCTGAAAATCTACTATAGGGATTTTCTTCCCTTAAAACTGTCATCTTTGAAGTTAAAAAATCAAAATCTACTTTTTTTATAGTAGACGATGAAGCAAAAATCTTATCATCAAATGTTAAATTATCTATATTTCCATTTTGCGTTCCTGTTACTATTAAAAACTGGTCTTTATCAATTTTCATTGATTCACTGTAATAAGATTTCAGTGGAGTCATTGTCATTGATGAACCTGATGAAAAAGAGGCATTTCCTACTATTTCAAGGACATCGTGATTTCCATTTCCATCAAACTCAATATTTAATTTTCCATTATCTTTCTGACTATAATTCCCTTCTATTATCATTTTACCTATTGAATTTCCCGGAGAAACAGTTCCTTTATTAACAAAGCTTTCATTTTCTCCTAAAATATACTTAGCATTTCCTTTTAATACAGCTCCATCTTTTACTACAGCTCTTAATATCTCATTTTGCCCGTTAAGAGATGAAGTTCCTCCTGCTATGTTCAATACAATATTTTTTCCAATTATGTTGTCATCAAATTTAAAAGAAAAATTACTATCCCCTTTACTTATATCGTTTTTATCTAGACCTAAATTCAAATTTGTTTCAGTTTTAATAGTTTCATTACCAAATTCCATTTTAGGTTTATACATAGAAATTATATTCCCTTTCAATACAGCTCCATTAAAAATATTTATATTTTCTACATAAGCATTTTCAGACATATACAAAGAAGCATACTTTCCTTCAATATATCCTGAAGTATTGAAATTTTCTACTAAAGCTCCATTTATTTCCTCAGGCTCCAAACCATTTATCTTTGCAAATTCTAAATTCTCAGACTTAGAACAATCTTCCCCATAAAGAGATAGTATATATGAGCCTATATAAGCCCAATCCTTTCCAAGAGTATTGTTTCCAAAATCAAATCTTACTCCTATTCCCTGATTTCCTCTGGCTTTAATTTCTCCGTTGTTGGTGATATTATGCTCTTTTCCATATGCAACAAGTATTCCTGTTCCATAATCTCCATCTGCATTAACTTTAATACCTCTATCTACAGTTATTTTATTTCCCACTCCATCAATACGTATTCCAATTCCTGCTATTCCAGAAGTCAGTAAGTCTGCTTTTTGAACTATATTATTCCTGCTTCCATAGACATGAAGTCCCACTCCATAAGAAGCTGTATTGTATTTTCCAGTGATATATTTTTCTCCTTTTTCATCCCTAAGAAAATAACCATTGTAATTATCTATAGTCAAATCATTTCTATAAACAGAGTAACCAAAGAAATTTCTTCTATCTATACTGTATCCAATATCCTGAAGTACAGCTAATTCCGCTTCCATAAATGTTGTATAACTTCTATATGTCTGGTGACTCATTAAACCTCTATCCATTTCCAAATGAGAAAGTTCAGGAGCTAGAGGCAATTCATCATAGTAGACTTCTAAGCCTACATTTACAGGAACTCCTTCTAATGAACTGTCTTTTAAAACTTCAGCTACATTTTTTCCAACAAAATATACATTTGCAGAAGCATCAAAATCTGTTTCTGGACTTCCTATCCTATTTCCATCTTCGTCAATATATGAAATAACTCCTGAAGTTGCAGAAATTTTTCTGCCCCGATTATCAATTAACCCTTTATCAAAATTTGAAAGAACATCTTCAAATCTAAATTTTTTATTTTTGTCAAAATTAGCTGTACTCATGATTCCTAAAGTATGTGCTATTTCATGCACTATCGTTCCATATAAATTAACTCCTTCTGCATTGGGTAAATTTGAAGGAGCACCAGTTTTAAACCCCATTATTCCAATTCCTATTGTAGCAACTGCTTCTTCAAGGTAAGGATTAAATGACTTTCCTAATATTTTTGCCTGTAATTCCATCATTCCTTTAGCATCGCCTTCTTTTACAATAGTACTTGTTGCATATGCATTTGCATCATTTAATGTATATACATTTATTGTAGAAAGCAGAGCATTATCAGTATTTAAAACCTCACTCCAATATTTACCTGCATCTAAAACTGCTTTTTTTTCTTCAGAATTTAGTGTATATGTTGATATTTTGGATCCATTAAAATCTTCTGCTTCTTCTCCTTTATCAAAAAATTTAAAATTAAATAAATCTTTTCCATTTTTTCCAGTAACAATCTGGCTATCAACTGCTAAAAGATTAGAAAATGAAAGCAGAATAAAAATAATTGAATAAAAAATATTTTTTTTCATAAACTTCCCCTTGTTGAATTATAGTTTAGTTATTTTTTTAGATATGATTAAAGTACAATATCATAAGCATAATATAAAATAATGTCTTCAACTCTTAATTAATATGTTGATTTGAATTTTATCTTATTATACCATCTACAAATGTTTCTAGCACACAAATTTTAATTTTTTTCTCTTATTCCCTACAATTAAAACATTTAAAACCTTTATTATTTTTTACATAAAAAAGACCAAAGGAAATTTAGTTCTTTTGGTCTTTTTAATTAATTATTTCATTATATTTTTTGATGCTCTAAATCTTACTACCTTCTTTGGATAGATTTTCATTATCTCCCTAGTTGATGGATTGCTTACTAATCTCGGCTTTCTTTCCAGTATTTCAAATACTCCTATGTTGATAAATGTTACTGAATCATATTTCATCAAAGCTTCCTGCAGGGTTTGTGTAAATATATTTATTTCTTCTAATGTTGCCTTTTGTGATACCTTTCCCTGACTTATTGCGCTGTATATCTTTGCCAGCTCTCTCTTATTCATCAACATCAGCTCCATTGACAAGAGTTTTTAAGCCTGTTCCTGTTCTGAATATTATCTTTTCCCCTGCTTTTGTCACTCTTTCTTTTTCCATTCTCGGTGTCATTATTTTTCTGGGAGCTACCTCTTTTTTCTCAAATACTCCCCAGTCTTTTAATGATACTTTTCCATCTTCAGCTAAAGCCTTCAACACAACAGTCCAAAACAGGTCTATCTTTTCTTTTGCTTCCTTAATGTTCCTCAAACAATTTCTATCTCTATAGAACCTTATAAATTCCCCTTCTTTCATAACTTCCCCCATTTTTATTATTAAAATTTATATCCCAATCCTGCTCCTACTATCCATTCACCTTTTGTTCTGTTTTTACCTATTCCATTATGTGAATCTCTCTCTAATGAGTAGCTTCCTTTTACATCAAATAAGATTCCACTTTCAAGTTCAAGTGTATACTTAGCATTCAGTCCTATGCTGTGTTCATTTTTGTGAGCTACTAGAATATCAAAATCACTTGCATTTTCTCCTTTAAATCTTCCTGTAATATTTTCTTCATCTGCGCCATTAAGAAGTCTTGTATAACTTACCCCTGCTGATAACATACTCTTTCCTTTCTCATGTGGTATTACTTTCTTAATGTCTACTCCCACTTTTGCTGCTGTATAGTCAAATGTTTTTGAATATGTTTCTATTGCAAGAACCTTGTTTCCTTCATCTGCGCTATCCTGCTTGATATATGTATATGACAATGTTCCGTATGGTTCTAGGAATAAGTTATTCCCAATATTATGAGAATATCTTCCATTTAGGTAAATATCATATGTCATATCTGAATATTTATCGCTGTAGCTATGTCCTCCTAATGTTGCTCTATTAGCATCATATTCTGAATATTGAATTCCTGCTC